>UMFR01082735.1_pt1 | contig 11722 bp, 10 predicted proteins | sample 1965041 | NCBI WGS metagenome assembly UMFR01 (sample SAMEA4836049, study PRJEB28245) | human gut metagenome | biome: gut microbiome; material: fecal sample | place: Denmark | collected 2008
CGCGGCGAGCGCGGTCAGCTTACGTGTCTTGTTCATTGTTGTTTCCTCCTCTTATAGAGTTCCGACCGTCATGCGAAGTGGCATGCAACCTGATGGCCGCTCGGTCGGGAAGTATCATGCGGGCGCAGCGCCGGGCGTTCGCCGCGGCAGCGGGCCTGTTGTTCGGCGCTCAGCTTGGGCATGAGCGGGCAGCGGCCCATGAACGGGCAACCTTCGAACGTCTCGGTGGGGCTGGGCACCTCGCCTTCGAGCACGATGCGCTTGCGGGTGCGTTCCGCCTTCGGGTCCGGCACCGGCACGGCGCTGATGAGCGCTTGGGTGTACGGGTGCAGCGGGTGCTCGAACACGTCCTCGGTGTCGCCGGATTCCACGATGCGGCCCAGATACATCACCGCCACGCGGCTGGAGATGTGGCGCACCACCGACAGGTTGTGGGCCACGAACAGGTAGGCCACGCCCAGCTTGTTCTGCAGGTCCTCAAGCAGGTTGATCACGCCGGCCTGGATGGACACGTTCAGCGCGGAGACCGGCTCGTCGAGCAGCACGAGCTTAGGGTTGACCGACAGCGCACGCGCGATGGCGATGCGCTGGCGCTGGCCGCCGGAGAACTGCGTGGGGAAGCGGTCGACCTGGTCGGGGTTCAGCTCCACCAGGCGCATGAGTTCGCCGATGCGTTCGCGGATCCGCTCCTTGGAGTAGTGCTGGACCTTCATCGGCTCGGCCAGGATGTCGTAGATCGGCGGGCGCGGGTCGAGCGAGCTCATCGGGTCCTGGAAGACGTACTGCACGGCCGAACGCAGCTCGCGGCGCTTCTCGCGCGGGATCTTGTGTTCGAGCTTGGTGCCGAACATCTCGATCTCGCCTTCCTGCGGCTGTTTGAATTCCATGATCTCCATGAGCGTGGTGGACTTGCCGGAGCCGGATTCGCCGACGATGCCGAGGGTCTTGCCGGGGTACAGGTCGAAGTTCATGCCGCGCACCGCGTGCACGGTGCCGGCCTCGGAGGCGAAGCTGACGGTGAGGTCGCGTACTGAAATCACCGGTTCCTGTGCCACGTTGTGCGCTCCTGTGTTGGTGTCGTTGCTGGTTGTGATGTCGTTTGCCGCGTTGCTTGCGTTGCGCTGTTCGTTCTTGCTGCGCTGTTCGTCGCTCATGATGATCGCCTCGTCTCTCATTCGGCCTTGCCGCCGGAACGGGAGTACGGGTCGATGGCGTCGCGCAGGCCGTCGCCGATCAGCTGCACGGAGAAGGTCAGGACGATCAGCACCACGGACGGGAAGATCAGCACCCACGGCGAGGTCTGCACCACGGACTGGCCGGCGTTGAGCAGCGTGCCGAGCGAGGTGTCGGGCGCCTTGATGCCCAGACCCAGGAAGCTCAGTGAGGTCTCGCTGTTGACCGCGCCGATCACGCCGAGCACGGTGTTGATGACCAGCACCGAGCCGAGGTTCGGCACCAGGTGGCGCACGATGATGGTGAAGGACGGCACGCCCATGAACTTCGCCGCGCGGATGTATTCGCGGTCGCGCAGGCTCAGGGTCAGAGTGCGCAGCGTACGCGCGTAGCCGATCCAGCCGAAGGCGGTCAGGCCGATGGCCAGCCACAGCCAGTCGCTGCCGCCGGCGGCCATGCCGACGATCAGGGCGATGAGCAGGAAGGACGGCACGACCAGCAGCATATCCAGCAGCCACATGCCCACATGCTCGAACCAGCCCTCGAAGAATGCCACGGCCGTGCCCACCAGGGCGGCGATGATCGTGGTGCCGAAGGAGCTGAAGATACCGATGGTCAGCGAACGGCCGAGGCCGCGGATGATCATCGCGTACATGTCCGAGCCGCCGACGGTGGTGCCCAGCCAGTGCTCGGCGGACGGTGGCGAGGCGAGGGCGGCGAAGTCGGGTTCGTCGTAGCTCCATCGGGAGAGTTTCGAGCCGAAAATCGCCAAGAGGATCAGTAGAATCAGCACCACCAGGCCGACCACGGCCGAGGGGCGGCGCATGAAGCGGCGCACGTACAGCTGCATGCGGCCGGTGCGGTGGAAGTCGTCGTTGCCGGACGCCTCCTGGGCGTTCCTGGCGTCGGCGGACTGCGGCTCGCTGCCCTGCGGATCGGTGAGTTCCATATCCTAGGCGTCGGCGTCGGAGACCATGTTCTCGTTGTCGTTCATCATGTTTGATCGTCCTTTTGCGCGGGTCTCAGCTCAGTCGGATGCGCGGGTCGAGCCACGCGGAGAAGATATCCGCCAGCAGCGCGCCGGTCAGCGTGCACACGCCGCCGAACGCGGCCACTGCCACGGCGCCGTTGATGTCATTGTTGGCGATGGTCTGGGTGAAATACATGCCCAGGCCGTTGATGGCGAACACGTTTTCGGTGATCACCGCGCCGGTGAACACGCCGGCGATGGAGAAGGCCACGTCCACGGCGGTCGGGATCAGCGAGGTGCGCAGCGCGTGGCGGCGGATGGCCGCGTTGAGCGTCAGGCCCTTGGCACGGGCGGTGCGCACGTAGTCGGCGTTCATCGTGTCGAGCAGGTACGTGCGCTGGGTGAGGTGGTAGCCGACCGTGCCGGGGATCGTCATCACGATGGTGGGCAGTATCAGGTGCTGCAGGTAGTCGAGCAGCCAGAGCACCGGGTTGGAGCCTTGGTAGGAGTGCAGGCCGGTCACGTAGAACACGCGGTTGCTCACGATGTTGTTGAAGTTGATGGCCAGCAGCACCACCATCAGGCCCATGACGGCGGCCGGGACCACCAGGAAGAACGTCGCGGTGGCGTTGAGCACGCGGTCCTGCCACTTGTACTGGCGGATGGCCGTGTACACGCCGATGCTCACGCCGAAGATGATGGAGAGCACGGTGGCGAGCGTCACCAGCTGCGGCGAGGCGTGGTGGCCTGTGGTGGTGTGTGGCGACGGACTTCGCTGATGCGGTATCGGATGGATGAGGTCGGATCGAACCCGTTCGTTCGGTTGTGTTGAGGATGCCCCCGATTTGATGCGGGGGATGGCTGTGGTGCTGGTGTCCCGCGTTACGATTCGGCTGCGATGGCTGGCTCCCCTCAGTCGGCTACGCCGACAGCTCCCCTCAGAGAGGGAGCCGGCGTTAGGCGGCTGGAGCGTCTCGCGGTCAGCTCAGCAGCGCTGCGATGACCGCAATGAACACGGGGCTGGTCATGGTGCTGATGAGGATGCCGTCGCGCGCGAAGGTGAGGCCCACGTTGTAGCGGGCCGCGTAGTTGTAGACGTTCTGGCCGGTCGGCAGGGCGGCGAGCACCACGCAGGCGTACAGTTCGGCGCCGCGGAATCCCATCACGAAGTAGGCGAGCAGGAACGCGATGACCGGCATCACGATGTTCTTGAGCACGGCCACGGTGAAGATGGCGGGGCGGTCGCCCTTCTGCTGCAGCGGCTTGGTGCCGTGCAGCGACATGCCGAACGCCATGAGGATCATGGGCACCGCGGATTCGCCGATCATGTTGATCGGGTCATAGAGGAAGTTCGGAATGAACCAGCCGGTCTTCGCGTGCACGGCGGACAGCACGATGCCCAGCAGCGAGCCGATGAGCAGCGGCTGGTGCAGCGGCTGCTTCGCGATCTCCTTGGCCGACACCTTGCCCTTGGTCGTCACGTCGAGCGCGGTCAGGCCGATCGGCGTGAACAGCGCCTGCTGCATGACGAGGATCGGGGCCACGAGCGCGCCGTTGCCGAGGATGTACGTGGCGATCGGCAGGCCGATGTTGTTCGAATTGAGGTACAGCGAGTTCAGCGCGCCGATGGTCGCGTCGGCCGCGCCCATGTGGAAGAACATGCGGTTGAGGATCAGGAACACCACGCCGACGAGCATCGCGGAGAAGAACGCGACGATGATCGAGGGGTGGAAGATGTCGAAGATCGGCTCCTTGGAGAGGATCGCGAACATCAGGCACGGGCTGGACACGAAGAAGCTGAACCTGTTGAGCACCATCTGGGCGCTCGGTCCGCCGATGCGCATGCGCGCGGCCACGTATCCGACGAAGATCACGATGCCGATGACGCAAAAACCTTCCATGGCACTCAATAAACCCGGCATATCGCCTTCCTTTTCCCTCGCGGACCTACCTTGATACTGCCATATACCGCTCGATTTCGAAGTTCCGTCTCATAACGTAGGCGGGCGGGGGCGTGCGATTGTTGCGCCGCGGTGATTTTGCCGCTCAGCGTAGTCCTGCGGGTGCGGCGCGCCGAAAACGCTCGCCGGACCGTTAGGATTGGCACTATGACGAACGCGACGAACACAACGGGCAATACGGCAAGCAATACGGTCGAGTCGAACGATCTTGCGAACAGGACGGTGGCGGAACTGGGCATCCCCGCGGGGGCGACCCGCGATCAGGCGCTCGCCGCCCTGCTGGAGCAGATCATGGGCGCCTATTCGGTGAGCGACAGTGAAGGGCCTCTCGCCGGTGCGGTCGAGCGCTTTCTGCGCCGGCAGCCGCATCTGGCGGTCCGCCGCCACGGGGACACGGTGGTGGCGTCCACCGATTTTGGCAAGGCGCAGCGGGTGATCCTCGCCGGCCATCTCGACGTGGTGCCGGTGATCGACAACTTCCCGCCGGAATGGCTGGAACCCGGCGACGCGCGCATCCGCGGGGACGTGGCGTCCGCGCATCCCGGCGAGCGCGTGATGTGGGGCCGCGGCGCGACCGACATGAAGGCGTCCGACGCGGTGATGCTGTACCTGGCCGCCGTGCTCGACGGCCGGAACGCCGACCCGAACTACGATCTGACCTACGTGTTCTACGACCACGAGGAGGTCGCCGCCGAAAAGAACGGCCTGCGCAAGGTGGTCGAGACGCATCCGGACTGGATCACCGGCGATTTCGCGATCATCGGGGAGCCGACCGACTGCGGCATCGAGGGCGGGTGCAACGGCACGATGCGCTTCGACGTGATCACGCACGGCGTGGCCGCGCACTCGGCGCGCGCATGGATGGGCAGCAACGCGATCCACAAGGCCGCCGAGATCCTCGACCGTCTTGCCGCATACGAGCCGAAGGACGTGACGGTGGATGGGCTCGTTTACCGCGAGGGCGTCAACGCCACGCTGATCTCCGGCGGTAAGGGCACGAACGTGATCCCCGACGAGTGCCGAGTGCACGTCAACTACCGTTTCGCGCCCGACAAGACGCTCGCCGAGGCGAAGGCGCTGATGATCGGCGCGGATGCCGGCGCCGAGCTGGGCAACGGCGAGCACGTCGCCACCGGCGGCATGTTCGAGGGCTTCGGCATCGAGATGAAGGACGAGTCGCCATCCGCCCGCCCCGGCATGGATTCGCCGCTGGCCGCCTCCCTCGCGCGGCTGGTCAAGGAACGCACCGGTCGTGAGCCGCTCGCCAAGCTCGGCTGGACCGATGTGGCGCGCTTCGCGATCCTCGGCATCCCCGCGGTCAACCTCGGCGCCGGCAGTCCGCTGCTCGCCCACAAGCACGACGAGCAGCTGCCCGAAAGCGATCTCGCGCTGATGGCCGATATCCTCGAACGCTGGCTGGTCGGCTGACGGCCGCGCTCACTGCGCCGGTAATAATTCGTTTGTCATATCCGGCTCCCCTCCATGAGGGGAGCTGTCGGCGTAGCCGACTGAGGGGAGCGCATGCGAATCGGCTTGATATCAGGCGTTCGCGGGAATGCTCCCCTCAGTCCGCTTCGCGGCCGGCTCGTCCGCGATCAAGGACGGCCTTACGGCCGCAGTCTTGTCTGCTCACTGTCGTTCGCCTTCGCCTGCAAACGCCTCCGGCGTTTGCTTCACGGTTCAGCCTCGGGAGGAGAGCCGTCGCTCCTATGTATATGGCGCTGTGCCCGCGTTGCGGGGGGCGAATCAGACTGGACGCTATTTCACCGCGCCGGCGGTGAGTCCCGCGACGATATGCTTGGACGCGAACGCGAACAGGACCATTGAGGGAATGATCGCGAGTACCGCCGCGGCCGACAGGGTGCCCCAATCGATGTCGAAGCTTGAAATAAAGCCGTTCAACGTCGCCGGGATGGTTTTCACGCTTGATTTTTGCGCCAGCGTCACGGAGATGAAGAGTTCGTTCCAGCAGTTCACGAAGTTGAACACGAAGGAGGCGATGAGCCCCGGGCGCATCACCGGCACGACGATCAGCACCAGTGATTGCATGCGGTTGCAGCCATCCACCATGGCGGCTTCTTCGATCTCCGTGGGGATGTTGTCGAAGAAGCCCTTCAGCATGATGGCGCTGAACGGTATGCACATGGCGACGTACACCAGCACCAGTCCGGAAAGCGTGTTGACCTGGTGCAAGTGCGTCATCATGATGTACAACGGGCCGAGGGCGATGAACGCGGGGATCATCTGGGTCACCAGGAAGCACAGCAGCAGGGCGGTCTTTCCCCTGAACTCGAATTTCGAGAGCACATAGCCCGACAGCATGGCGATGAACGTGGAAACGAGTCCGGCCACAAGCGCCGTGATGAAGCTGTTCCTGATGTTGACAAGGAAATCCGAGTCGTCGAACAGCGTCCGATAGTTCTCCAGAGAAAACACCGAGGGCCAGTACCGGATCGGGTATGTCGACACCGCTCCGGGATCCTTGAAGGATGTAATGAGTATCCAATACAGGGGAAACGCGGTGATGACGCCCCACAGCGCCAGATAGAGGACTTTGAGTATGGCCAGGGGAATGGAACGCTTGCCGATCATGATCACTCATCAACTTTCTTATTGAGTAGGGGAAGATACACCATGGCGAACATGGTGAGGATCAGCACCACGATGAATCCGATGGCCGAACCGTGCCCGTAGTCGCCGGTGCCGTTGACCTGCACCATCCAGCTGGTCAGGATGTGGGTCTGGTTCGCGGGGCCGCCGCCGGTCATGGCCCAGATGATGTCCGGGAAATTGAAGATCCAGATCACGCGCAGCAGAATGGTGGTGGTCAGCGTCGGGCTGATGCAGGGGATGACGATGCTCCATACGGTGCGTACGCGTCCGGCGCCGTCGAGAGCCGCGGCCTCGAGTATGTCCTGGGGCACGGATTGCAGCGCGGCGAGGATCATGATGGCGAAGAACGTCACCCCATACCAGATGTTGGCGATGATCGCCGCGGCCATCGCCGTGTTCGGGGCGGCGAGCCAGTTGATCGGGCTGTGGATAAGATGCGCCTTTTCCAGCAGATCATTGATCACGCCGAATTCGGCGTTGAACATCCAGCGGAACAGGATGCCGATCAGGAATCCGGACACCGCCCACGGAAAGAACACGAAGGCCTGATACACGCCGCGGAAGCGGAATCGCTTCCACAAGGCCAGCGCGAGGAGAAAGCCGAGTATGAGCTGGGGGATGATGGACGCCAGCACCCAGATGATGCTGTTGCGCACGATCGCACCGAAGTTCTGGTCGGACACGATGTCCTTGAAGTTGTGCCATCCCACCCACGAGGTGTCGGTCAGGTCATTGAGGTTCCAGTTACGGAATGCCATATTGGCGCCGGACAGCACAGGGTAGTAGGTGAATATGATGACGAACACGATCGCCGGCAGCAGGAACAGGAAGATGGTCAGGGCATTGCGCCACCGGAAGATCCGTTGCTGCGTTTCGACGGTGCTGTCGGCGTCGATGCGGTAGTAGGGCTTGTCCGGGTCATAGCTGCTGATTTTGGGAATGCCGGGCTTGTCGGGCTTGTCGTCTTTGGTCTCGGGCGTAACGGTTTGATGTGTCATCGAGTCGCCTCGTTTCTTGGATTGTGGTCTGCGCGCATGGCACGAAAAGGAGCGCATGCCCTCCCGAAACGGTCATGACTGTCCGTGACGGGAAGGCATGCGGGTGAGGATGCCGGCTACTGGGCCCACTTTTCGGTCCAGTACTGATCCCATCCCTTGAGCAGATCGGTGGTGCTGATCTTGCCGAGCAGCCACTGCTGGATGTCGGCATCGGACTTCTGGCCCCAATCGGTCCACCAGCTCACGGAACGCGGCTGGGTGACGTTGATGTAGGTGCTGGGGTCGTTGGTCATCGTCGCGTAGCTCTTCCACTTACCGGTGGTGTACTGGCTGCTGTTGATGGCGCTTTTCACGATCGGCACCAAGCTGTTCTCCGCGGCGAAGGTGGTGGCCGGCTTCTCGGAGGCCAGGTACTTGATGAGCTTGAGGGCTGCGGCTTGGTGCTCGGAGCTCTTTGCGATGCCCCAACCGGCGGCGGCGATTGGCTGTGCGGCCTTGCCGGTCGGCCCGGTGAGCAGCGGTGCGGTATCCCATTGGTCCGTGGTGATGGAAGTGGACTTCGATAGCGTGGAGATCACTTCGGGGTCCTGCAGCAGGAATGCGGTGGATCCGTTGGAGAATCCTTCGACCATCTCGGGGTATCCCCATGAGACGGACGACGGCGGCGAAGCCTTCTTGAAGATCTTCAGGTAGGTGTCCATGGCGTCCTTCGCCTCGGGTGCGGAGAAGATGGTCTTTCCGTTCTTGAGCTTGAACGCGTTGGAGGTATCGAGCTCATCGGCCACATAGGCTTCGATGATCGCCACGGCGTTGGAGTCGGAATTGGAGCCGCCGCGGAACGCATATCCGTACTGCTTTTTGTCGGTGTTCTGGATGGCGCTGGCCTGTTCGAGCAGATCATCCCAGGATTTCGGCGCTTCGGAGAATCCCGCCTGCTTGATCAGATCCGTGCGGTAGAACAGCGAGAGTCCGTAGAAGCCGTAGGGCATGTACCAGATCTTGCCGGATTCTCCCTTGGCGCTGTTCTTGGCGTTGTCGGTGAGCTTATCCCACCCGTCCCAGTTCTCCATATCGGAGGAGAGATCGTCCAGCCAACCGTTCTTCGAGAATCCGCCGACGGTGATGTCGCGCACCTCGAGCACGTCGATGCCTTCGCCGGATTGCAGCATCTGCTGGATGGTCCGATCCGCGGAATCGGTGGGCGGGGATACCAGGTCGACGGTGATGTCGGGATTCTGCGCTTCGAAGTCCTTCAGCAGAGTCTTCAGGATTTTCGTGCGTACCGGCGTGGTCAGGCTTTCGACCATGGTCAGCTTGGTCTTGCCGTCATCTGCGGATGAGGAGCCGCAGGCCGCCAAGGGCACCAATAGGCTGATGGCTGCACTGGCGGCGAGGCACCGCGTGAGGGTTGTGGGTTTCATGGTTCCTTCTCCTTTTCTTCCCGTATGTGGCATACGGATGATGATGTATTGGAGGGGTAAGTGCTTAGCGTGAGGCCTCCCGCGCCCATTGGCACAGGGCGGGCACGCACAGGTCGGCGAACCGCTGATAGTCGTCGGCGGTGTTGTATACGAATGCGGACAGGCGCAGATAGCCGATGCCATCGAAACTGGTGAAGGCCGCCTCCACGTCGAACGCATCGGATACGCGGTCGCGGAGCAGATCGGCCGAATCGTGGTCGGGGGCGAGACCCTCGGGCAGGCGGACCAGCCGCATGGCCGGAGCCGGGCTCGATAGCGCCACATGGTGGTCGCCGCCAGTCTGGCGTTCGAAGGCGCTGGCGATGAGATCCTGCCCGTAGTCGGCAAGCGACTGTATGTATGCGAGGATACTGTCCCAGCCGCCGAAGGTGCGGTCCATGTATTGGATGGTGTGCGGGGCGCACAGGTAACTGGTCTGGTCAAGCGTGCCCTGCAGGTCGAATCGCTCGGGATACGGCAGATCGCGCCCCCACGAGTTGATGAGCGGCTGGAGGCTCTGCGCGAGTTCCGGGCGCGATATCAGCACGGCGCATCCGCGTGGATTGCAGATGAATTTGTGCAGGTTGCCGATCCAGTAATCGGCGCCGATGGCGAGTGGGTCACCGGGGATGAGCCCCGGGGCGTGCGCTCCGTCCACCAGGATTCTGGCCCCATGCCGGTGCGCGGCTTCGGCGATTCGCGCGACCGGGAACGTCATGGCGGTCGGCGACGTGATTTCGTCGGCGATCACCAGACGGGTTCGCGGCGACATCGCCTTGTCGAACGCGGCGACGATATCGTCATCCGTCGCGTCGATGGGGATGTGGACGGTTCTGAGTATGCCTCCCTGGTTCCTGGCCATGCGTTCGGCTCCCATCACCACGGCCCCGTAGCCGTGATCGGACACCAGAATCTCCTCGCCGGGGCTGATTCGGATGCTGTTGACTACCACGGTGGCGCCGGCGGAGGCGTCGGGGACGAACGCCAGCGCCGCCGGATCGGTGCCAAGCAGCTCGGCCGTTCGTGTGCGGGCTTCGCCGAGCGCGCCCGGCGCGGCGATGAACCACTTGACCGGTGAGGATTCCATGCGGTCCTTCAACTTGGACTGGTATTCCAGAACGTCGGTTGGCACGGCGCCGTAGGAGCCGTGGTTGATGTGCAGGGTTGGCTGCTCGAGCTTCCAGTGCCGTGCCGCCGGAACGCCGTCGACGTCAAGCATGGGGGTTGGTGCCGTTGTGGTGGTCATTGCCTGTCCCTTCGTTGTGTGCTGCGAGCAAATATAGAAGTGATATGAACACTTTGATGACTTCTCTGTTTCTTCGACGTAAAAATCTAAGGAAAATCGCGGATTGTGTTACATATGATTAATCACTCATAATATGACTTAATGATCTTTTACACTGGCGTCTATATGCCCAGGAATGCAGAGGTGCGTGCGGTATGGCGATGGATGAGGCTCTCGGCGCGATTCGCGACTACATTGCCGACGGGAAGGTCAAGCCCGGCGACAAGCTGCCGTCCGAGGGACGCCTGTGCGAGATGCTCGGCATGTCCCGGAGCCCGGTGCGTGAGGCTTTGAGGATGCTCGAGGCGCTGAACGTAGTGGATATCCGCCATGGCTCCGGCGTGTACGTCAAAAGCCTGGACTCCGAGGAACTGATCGCCAGCCTGTCCTTGGTGATGGGGCTGATGCCCCTGTCGTCGTTGCTGGATATGTATGACCTGCGGCTGATCGTCGAGTCGTCGTTGACGGAGCGCGCGGCGGCGCGCATCACCGATGATCAGATCGACGAGCTGCTGCGCATTCAGATGTCGATCGAGGCCGCGGTGCATCCGGACGGTACGTCGAAACTCGATGACGAGTTTCATGATTTGATCGCGCGGGTGGCCGACAGCCCGTCGTCGCGCGCGTTGCTCGGGGTGATGCGGTCAAGATCGAGCAATTATCGGCTGTACCGCACCGAACGGGCGATCGAAGTCTTCCGCGTGAATAACGCCGGGCATCGCGAGATCATCAATGCGTTGAGACGCCGTGACCCGGTGTTGGCCAAAGGAGCCATGGCGGCCCATATCGATTCCACGAGAGGCTGGCTGGCCACGTTGAAGCCCGAGGCCGAGATCAAGGAAAGTGATTCCGGCCGTTAGTCTGCGGTGCCGGTATGGCCGGGATATCGGCATGCGAGAGACTTCGCCGGAAAATGACGCACTGTTCACGCTCCGGCAATTTTTGTGTCATACTTAGGGGTGGCGGTTCTGCAAGCCGCCGAGCATCCGACGTCGTCGATCCCCTTGCGTGTGCATTCCGCAGGGCCGGTGTCCGCCGTCGCGGCAAGGACTTTTTGACCGTTGCTTCATGCGGGCGCAATTGATGCGCGACCACGGTGAGAGCGTGGTGTGACAGCCGTATGGGGCTTGACCTAGGCGATGCGGTTGCAGCGCGTCGCGAGGAGCATTGTGCCCAGTGTAAATCAGGAGGGCCTCGGCGACGCCGAAGCCGTTGAAAACGTTGTACCGGATCTGTCGTCGCTGTCCCAGAACGCATCGTCC
>UMFR01010009.1_pt1 | contig 11715 bp, 7 predicted proteins | sample 1965041 | NCBI WGS metagenome assembly UMFR01 (sample SAMEA4836049, study PRJEB28245) | human gut metagenome | biome: gut microbiome; material: fecal sample | place: Denmark | collected 2008
CCATCGCCGACCTTCACAAGGCGGTAGTTAAAGGTCTGGCAGAAGACCGTGGCCTCTATATGCCAGAAATCATCAAGAAGTTGCCACAGGATTTCTTCGACAACATCGAGAAACTCTCCTTCCAGGAGATTGCCTACAAGGTAGCAGATGCCTTCTTTGGCGAGGACGTTGATGCCGAGTCATTGAAGAAGATTGTATACGATACCCTGGCATTCGACTGCCCTGTAGTCGAGGTAGAGCCAAACATCTACTCTCTCGAGCTGTTCCATGGTCCTACCCTCGCCTTCAAGGATGTGGGTGCGCGCTTCATGGCCCGTCTCCTGCAGTACTTCGTACGTCAGGAGGGCAAGGAAGAGGTGAATGTGCTCGTAGCTACATCGGGCGATACCGGTTCGGCTGTTGCCAACGGTTTCCTCGGCGTTGACGGCATCCATGTTTACGTGCTCTATCCTAAGGGCAAGGTGAGCAAGATTCAGGAGAGCCAGTTCACTACCCTCGGCCAGAACATCACAGCCCTCGAGGTAGACGGCGTATTCGACGACTGCCAGGCACTGGTGAAATCTGCGTTCATGGACGAGGAGCTCAACAAGCACATGAAGCTCACCTCAGCCAACTCTATCAACGTAGCCCGCTTCCTGCCTCAGGCATTCTATTATTTCAATGCCTATGCCCGCATGAAGGAGAAGGGTCTCGCCGACAAGCTGGTTATCTGCGTGCCTAGCGGCAACTTCGGCAACATCACAGCCGGACTCTTCGGTCATGAGATGGGATTGCCTATCCACCGCTTCATCGCAGCCAACAACGCCAACGATATCTTCTACGAGTATCTGCAGACAGGCAAGTACAATCCACAGCCTAGCAAGCAGACCATCGCCAATGCCATGGACGTAGGCGACCCATCAAACTTTGCCCGCATCTACGACCTCTACAAGGGCGATCATGATGCCATCGCTGCCTACATCGGTGGTGCTACATACAAAGACGAGCAGATTGCAGAAACCATGAAGCAGTGCTACAATGAAACCAAGTATGTGCTTGACCCTCACGGAGCTTGCGGCTATCGCGCCCTGAAGGAGCAGTTGAAGCCAGGTGAGGTTGGCGTGTTCCTCGAGACCGCTCATCCAGCCAAGTTCAAGGAGAAGGTAGACAGCATCCTTGACAGCGACATTGAGATTCCTGCACGCCTTGCAGAATTCATGAAGGGTGAGAAGAAGAGCATCCAGATGACCAAGGATTTCGCATCATTCAAGAACTACTTGATGAACGAATAAACCATACATACGGAAAAGCCTTTCTCTTTCTCAAGGGGAAGGCTTTTCCCATTAAAATAAACTCAGACTCAGATTTGTCAGGACAGATGGGTCTTGAATTTTATAACAACAGAAAACGGGAAAAATTTATGAAGATTGTTATTCTAGACGGCTATGCCGCAAACCCGGGAGATTTGGATTATCATCTTCTGGAGAAACTGGGCGAGGTGGTAGTTTATCCTCGCACATCAGATGCAGAGAAAGTGGAACGTGCCAAGGATGCCGACATCATCCTTCTGAATAAGGTGCAGATAGATGCAGAGACGCTGGCGCAGCTTCCTAAACTGAAATACATCGGTATCCAGGCTACCGGTTTCAACGTGGTAGACATCGAGGCTGCCAGGAAACAGGGCATCATCGTAACCAATATTCCTGCCTACAGCACCGACAGCGTGGCGCAGATGACCTTTGCCCTCATCCTTGCCGTAACCAACCGCGTAGAGCATTATACCCAGGAGAACCGCAACGAGCGCTGGGCTTACAATAAGGATTTCTGTTATTGGGATACCCCACTGATGGAGCTTGCCGGCAAGACCCTGGGTATCATGGGACTGGGCAATATCGGCATGAAAGTTGCCAACATCGCCCGCCAGTTTGGCATGAACATCTGTGCCTGCACCAGCAAGAATTCGAGCAATCTGCCTGAGTGGATTCAGAAGGTAAGCAAGGAGGGTTTGCTTGCCACGAGCGATATTCTCTCGCTCCATTGTCCGCTTTCTGATGACACCTATCATTTCATCAATAAGGAGAGTCTGGAGAAGATGAAGGATACCGCCATCCTGGTTAATACGGGTCGCGGTCCGCTGGTAGATGAGGAGGCCGTAGCTGCTGCCCTCCATGAAGGCAGTCTGGGTGCCTACTGTGCCGACGTAATGGCTCAGGAGCCGCCATCAAAGGAGAATCCGCTCTTCGGCGAGCCTAATGCTTACCTCACCCCTCATATTGCCTGGGCCACCTACGAGGCTCGCGAGCGCCTGAACAAGCAGGTAGCCGCCAACGTCAAGGCATTTCTCGAGGGCAATCCGATTAATGTCGTGAATAAGTAAGAATGCTACTTTAAAAATCTGCATTTCTTAAATGAAGACAGCCAACCTTCAATATCCCAATTGAAAGTTGGCTGTTTACTTTTTCTTATAGTTTTCTTCTGAACTGCCTAATCAGGTACTTGGGATTTCGTCTCATATTCCATAAGTCAACAAGAATAATTCTATCGTATTCCGCATCATACCGATAGATGATTTTCCAATTTTTATTCAAACAATTGCATGATATCCATACAGAAGAATTCTTCAAATGGAATACCATCGGTGCCAACAACGATTGATTTCAGAGGATGGAATTTCTCTTGAAACATAGGAATACCACTATTCATGCCTCTCTTTCCACTCTTAACCTCTATGGCAACGAAATCTCCTTGTGACTCCAGGATATAATCCACCTCATTATTATGATCTCGCCAATAATAGAGATGACAGTCATTGTCCTCCACAAAATCGAGAAGACAAGTACCCACTGCCGATTCCACCCATCTGCCCCAAATCATTGGGTCAACATAATCTTTGTCAAACCCCTTACCGCGATATGCCGTGAACAAAGCATTGTTAAACACTGTAAACTTTGGGATAGACTGTCTCTTACGAGCCTCATCGCATGCAAACTTTTGAAGTCCGCAAAGCAAGTTGGCTTGCTTCAATATTTCGAGATAAGAAGACAAAGTCGTGACATTGCCTGCATCTTGCAATTGTCCAAGCATTTTGGTGAGTGACAACAACTCACCAGAATAAGAACAACCTACCTCAAAAAGCTGTGACATGAGTGAAGGCTTGTAAATATTCGAAGTCAAGAGAACATCCTTTTCAATGGCAGGTGCCACAAGAGAATCCTTGACATATTTCCTCCAACGCCTAAAATCCCCGATATAATCCACCGAGCCTGGATAACCTCCAAAATAAATCCATTGTTGGAGTGATAACCCGAAGGCAGCTTTCATTTCCGGAAAAGTCCAATGCCCCATACGAATCAACTCGAATCTACCAGCTAAAGACTCGGTTAGCCCTTTGCGCAAAAGCAAGCGAGACGAACCAAGCAATACGACTTTCAGGTTTACATGATTTAGGGTATCGGCATCCCACTCTCTCTTCACATATTCACTCCATCTGCGTATTTTCTGTATCTCGTCTATTACAAGAACAGCTTCTTGCAAATGCTGAATATCCATTCGGCTTCGAACAGACTCCCAAGAACGTCGAATCCAATCCGAATCTTCTTCATTTACAGAATCAGCATTAAATTGAAATACTACCTTATCAATAGTCTCTGCTATTTGCGCCATAACTGTTGATTTGCCAACCTGTCTTGGTCCTGCCAAAACAAATATACACTTACGTCTTTCGCTCAACCTACTCAACATCAAGTTGTAATGTGGTCTTCTATACTCACCCATATTCTTTAATTTGTAATATTAAACAACTCTATTCTTTATAACGAATTACTCAATTCTTCGTCACGAATTACTCAATTCTTCATCACGAATTACTCAATTCTACTTTGCAAAGATACAAAGAATAGATGAGTAAACACATGACCCATGATTATTTTTTAGCATTCTTAACTCATCATACAGCTTTGCCCCTCTCCTTCACGCGCTTAGGATGCACCTGGCCAGATTATACATCTTCTCATAATGCTGACGAAACATTCGTTCTATATTCTTTTCCTGTTTCATACACTATCTATACAGTTGAGCCCAGCAAAAAACTAAGCAAAACTCTGGCTTTTTCCCTATCTCCTCTTCACCAAAACATAGATGATGACGGGAGCGCCGAACAGCGGGGTGACGGCATTCAGCGGGATGATGCCACCGTCCGACGGAAGGGTGCAGAAGAGATTGCAGAGAAGGGCAATGGTTGCACCCATCAGCATCGTGACGGGCAACAGACGGCGATGATTCTCCGTGCCGATGATGAGGCGGGCGATATGCGGCGTTGCCAGACCGATGAAGGCGATGGGACCGCAGAAGGCGGTAACCACAGCCGTAAGAAGACCGGTGATGATGAGCAGAACGATGCGCAGACGCCTGATGTTGAAGCCCAGATTCTCGGCATACTGTTCGCCTAACAGCATGGCGTTCAGCGGTTTTACAAGGAGCAGAGACGCAGCCAGGGCAATGAGGGCTAACGGGATGAAGAACATCATCTGCTGGCTCGAAACATTGCCAAAGCTGCCCATGCCCCAAACCATATACGATTTCACGCCCTCTGCCGTGCTGAAGAAATTGAGCAATGAGATGGCGCTGCTGGCAAGATAGCCCACCATCAGTCCGATGATGAGCAGTACCGTATGGCTGCGCACAATGGCAGAAAAGAAGGTGATGATGCCCATCACCACCATAGCCCCTATGAAGGCTGCGATGAGGATAGCCAGGAAACCGCCGATGGCATAGTTGCCGGCATCGCCCAGAAAACCTACCCCTAAATCATCCAGGGCAATATTGCCACCAAAGGCAAGCATCACGATGGCTACAGCCAGTCCGGCTCCGCTGCTGATACCGAATACGTCAGGACCCGCCAGAGGATTGCGAAAGGCTGTCTGCAGGAGCAAGCCGCTCGTGGCGAGAGCTGCGCCCGAAAGCAAAGCGGCAATCGCCGCCGGCAGTCGCGATTCCAACAGAATATAGCGGTAGGTTTCGTCGGTCTGAGAGCCCGAAATAATCGCCCCCACGTCCTGCCATGGGATGTTTACACTCCCCCATGCCAGGTTGGCGAAAAACAGTATGATAATGGCGATTGCCCCTAAAACGATGTTTTTCATTCACTAAAACTATTTCTTGTAAAATCTCTGATTAAAGCCCTATTTCTTATAAAATCTCAATTTGCCGAACCGCTCGCCATGAGCCAGGATGATGAACTCTCTGAGCAGCAGTTCGGGATGGAAACTCGTAAGCTCGAAATAAGGTACCGTAGAGGTATCTACCTGATAGATATTACCCCGGCTGAAGGCAGCAAGAGCCTTGTAGCCGTCATATTCCTGAAGCAGTTGAGCCTGCGACAGAGGAGCACCACCGAAATACTTGAACGCCCATACATCCACCTGCTTTCCCTTCGCCAAGATTTGCTCCGGACTCATCGCCAGGCTTCCGCTGTGTTCATCGTCCTCGAAGATATAACGGGCGTTGGCATCCTTCAGCAGAATACCGATAGTACTCTGACCTCCAGGCACATACCATACATTTCCCGTCTTTCTTTCGGTCAGGATGGAGAGGCCCTTCGGATACCCGGCAGCCTCAGCTTTCAGCTTCAGATATTCCTTTTCTATCTTCGCAAAGAGCGAATCTGCCTTTGGTTCGCAAGATGCAGCAAGAGCGGTCTTCGGTGCATTCCCGTCTTTTTTAAAGAGCATGCCGTAGAATTTCATCCATTCCGCCCTGCCCAATGGCGAAGACTCCATATAGTCGGCAGCCTCGATGATGGGGATATGCAGTTTGTCGAGCTTGCCATATCCTCCGCTGTTTTCGAAAGGCGAAAGGAGGATGGCTTCGGGTTTCAGGGCGATGATGCGCTCGATATCGGGCGCCATGCTCGAACCGCAATCCACGATGGAATTTCCTACAGAAGCTTTTCCGGCAGAAACATTTCCTACAGAAGCTTTTCGGGCAGCAGTATTCCTAGAAAGAGCAGCCCTCTTCTTTACATCCGGAATATTGATGTAATCGAGGTCGCAGACACCACGGATGGCCTGCTGGCAGCCCAGTTCGTACATCAGCTGGCAATGGGGAGCGATGAAAACGGCACTTCTCTCCACCGGTGTCCTCACAGTATCGGTAGTGCATCCCATGCCCGAAGTGCGTTGCAGGGCGAGTCGGGCAACCGTCTCATCCCCCTCCTTTCCCTTTGGGATAAGGATATAGCGGTGCAGCAGCGTCCCCGCCTTCCAGGGATTTGCAACGTTCACCTCAGCATACTGATACTCAGCGTCTTCCGCATCATTATTCAAAGATGCGGTCCCCTTTTCCCCATGCTTCACGATGGTTAGAAGTTTGGCATACTTCATCTTCAGAGTATCCCCTTCTTCAGCCTCTCCCGCCGTCGTCTTTCCGCCCTGGCAGGCAGTCAGCACAAGGAGCGCCAGGAGTGCCCCGAATATATATATTTTTCTGTTCATCATAATACATTAATTTGATATGCTCATTGTTATCCTTACTTGGCAAAGGTAAAAAACATTCTTTTTAACCTTGAAACACACTCATGACTGCATGATAATGCTTCATTCTTTCTTCATATTGCTCCTTACTTTCCTTTGGTGGATTTTTCATTCTTGCCTCAAACTTGCGAGCATCACCACCATAAAGAATCGGAGTTTCTCTAATTGGTCTTGCCATAATACATTCCTCCTTGAGTTTATTAATTAATAATCTTTAATAGGTATTATTCTTATATATAACTGAATTGTTATTTACCTAATCCGCTTCAAAATTACAAAAAGTTTGGGAGATAATAGCTTTTTTTAGAGAAAACTTTTGGTTTTGTACGTAAATTCCTAGTTTTTACGGGTATTCTGCGTTTCTATGAATATAAAAACAGCGAAAGATGACATCCAAGGATGCCATCTTTCACCTCTCTCCCCACCTACTCTATCCTGATAACCACTTCGCCCCCGCGTCTCAGCACCTTGTTAACACGGTCGAAGAGTTGGAGAAAGAGTTCCTGGCTTCTGAGTACGAAGCCGGGCGCATGGGCCTCGCCGATGAGGATGCCACCCTGGCGCAGACGGAACGGACCATTGCCCGGCTGAAGCATCGGACACGAAAGGGCATGAAGCTCATCCATGCACCCGAACCTATGATGCTTGCGCTCCAGGCGGCAGCGCTCGCAGATTTCGGGGAGAGGAAGAGGCGAACAGCCCAACCCTGATGAAGCATCAGAAGAAGAGGAAGCCTCCTTCTTCACCGCCTCCAAGAACATCATCTTGCGGGCGAAACTGCGGCATTTAGCCACCACTACGCGATATTCACCAGGCTCCAGGCAGCCCTCCTCGCGCTCTACTGTATCGCAAATATGCTCGTGGTCAACAACGCCACCCTTGCGATCTGCTATTTCCTGACTGAGGCGACCCACTACGGCGCCACGAACTGTACGAAAACGATTTAAGACTAATTTCATCATAACAGACAATAACCGATAAAAATAACAAACAAAATATGCTCAAAAAGCTATTGAGAAAAACATTTGAAATTCACATTCACTTTCACATTTTCTGAACGTAAAACGACTGGTAATAATCAGACAAATCCTTGCAACCTTCCGGCAACTGATGGTACACCAGCTGAGGGAACATTTCCTTCAGTTTCATATAAAGACCGATGCCCGGTTTGTCCTGATCAGGCCACATGTGAAGATTCCTTCCCGCTAAAAGATTGCGACATTCTTCATTACAAAGCGTAGCACTCGGGATGGCTATTGCCTTGTAACCCATAGACATAGCGCTCCAGCAGTCGGTACATCCCTCGGTAATAACCAATGGCTCTTTTTCTGTCACCTGCGGCAAGATCTGCATCCCATATACCATCGGCTTGCTACCTGGTGCAAACTTAAACCGCGGTTTTTCTTCAGTCTTATCTCCCAGATATCTGCTCTGAACCGTCAGCAGATTGCCATGAACGTCATAATAGGGAATCAACAGGGAAGGACCATCAAAAAACTTTCCACCAAAGCGATAGCCAGCAATGGAGAAATCTGTGCTCACCACTCTACACCAATAGATATATTCCGGGCGCAACTTTCTCTGATAGAACAGGAAATTCTTGGCTTTATCTGTCAGTTTCTTACCCATGAGCATACGCATCAGATAATCTACGTCAGGCTTATGCTGAAACTCGCCTCTGAGATTGAGTCTGTCCGTATCACATTCAGATTTTCTATGCCCAGCAACAGCTTTATCCCGATGAAGCACATCCTTACGGTTTCCCGCAGAATGATTACCGGCGCTGATATTGAATCTTCTGCACAGCCATTGGCAAGCCTCCGAAAAAGAGAGATTCTCCCGTTTCATCACCAGGTCGATATTATCTCCACCCCACCCGCATGCAAAGCAATGACAAGTGTTGGTGGAAGTCCAGAAATGCAAACTCGGATGGGTATCATTATGACTGATACAAAGGGCATTATGATACCGCAAACCCATTCCCAATTCATCAGCAACCTCCAGGATGCTGATAGCTCTAAGTTTAGAGAGCGTATTTGAATCAATATATTCTGCCATCTTCTAATTGTCTTTTTTAATATTACCATCACCAATAGTGCCTTTCTGCTGCGTCTTTCTAAGCACCTTTCTATCCTCGCCCTTTGCTGGTTTTTCGAGCCATCCCCACCTGCGCCAGTTGCACACCATGTTGCGGGCAGGCGTCTTGAGCTCTTTCTGCTTCAGAAATTCCTCCAGGAACTGATAAGAGAATTCCTGCGGCAACTCGCTGAAATAGTCTACTGTATGATAAGGCTCTCCTTCGCCCTCGGCAGAAATCTGCTCGAAAGCTTTGCCCCACCGCTGCAACATATTCTGCAAGATGCGGTCGGCACAAGCCAGATAGGTCTGCCTGACCAGTTTCCGGATTTCCTTCTCGCTCTTCTTCCCTTCCACTTTGTAAAGCACTTGCATGAGGGCAGCGATGCGGAAGGCTGAAACCGAACTGCGCTTGTAGAAGACATCCATCGACTTGGACATGGTTTTCACCACCTGCTGGCGGCAGTCGTTACACCATTTTACCACCGTCTTGTAGAGCCAGCTCATATCTTCCTCTATCTCCTGATGGAATTTTCCATCTTCCTCGTAGCACAACCCGAAGAGCTTATCCAATGTATTCTCCAGTTCATTACGCTGCGTATCGGTCAACGCCTGAAACTGTGGCGGATTGTCGCCCAGATGACTGATGAGCGGGCATAAGATGGTTCGGGTTACAGCACCGCCCTCAATGGCAGCCTTGTTCATATATCTGCTCACCGCACTCTGAGTGCCGCAGAATACGAACGACAGCAAGGCATCTACCATGGCACTATAGCTGGATTCGCTCATGAAATCCTGACCATATACGCTGCCCAGATCGTATGCCGTCTTGATAACCTGCGAGAGGTCGGCAAACTGGCGCTTGGCAGAATGCACGATGGCAGAAATCTCATCGGCAAATTCGAAGAGCGTCTTCGGAGCACCATAGAGCTTGACGGCTGCATCGCATCGCTTGATAAACATGGTGAGCGATACGGTTTCGGGCAGGATGGTGATGTCGGTCTTCGGTTCGGGTGGCAGCTTGCCGTCCTTCTTTCCCTGGCGTCGCTTCAGGGCAGCATACTCCTGCTCCTTGGCTCTCATTTCGCTGTCGCGCTCAATGAAAGGTTTCATCAGGGTACGCATGATGTATCTGGCAAACGACTTTCCGCTCGACTGCTCGCCCTCTACGATGACCTGCAACACGATGGCCGATTTTTCTCCCTGATTATCATACACATACTGTATTCTGACACGTGTAAGATAAACGCTGAGCATGGCAGCAGCCACCACCAGCGTAGGATACTTGAGGTCAGAAGGCGAAGTGATCATCCATTCTCTGATGCCCGACGGATAATCCTTATCGGCAATCAGGTGATGCATGGGTATCTCTTCATTCTCTTCTGCCTGTGCAGCCAGCTTTTTTCCTATCAACCCAGATGATACCTTGTTATTGATTCCGCCCTTGGTATCCTCAGGCTTTGCCACTGGATTAGTCCGAGACGCTTCCTGTGGAGGTATTTTCTTTACTTTTTCCATAATCCCAATCATTGATTTTTTCTGAATGCAAAAGTAAGGAAAAAAAGCCTCCCCGGCAATAGGCGTCCTGCCGGTTCGCCTCCTACTAAGCCTCATCGCCGGCAACTAAGCCTTCCGCTAAGCCTCGGGCTCATCTGAAGGCATAAAAAAAAGCACTCTTTGCTTGCAAACGAAGCAAAAAGTGCTGATACTGTATTATTTCTAAAAAATACGCTACAATCTGCAGAATAGCTTAAAATGAGCGATTTATGAGTGTTTTACCTCAATAGAGGTAATGATTTGGCAACAGTTTCAATTTCTGCAATATGCATACGTTTGCTGTCAAACAACTCTTTTCGTTTGCAAAAATATAACAATTTATTGGATACACAATAAAATGTATGTTTTTTAACGATTGATATTGATAAGTGAGAATTCTGTGGATGAACATCTCGGTTAATAAATCCTGAGATATTCATCACACAGAATTTGGGTATTGCATTTTAGAGGTTAATTTGAAAACCAATGCTTTTCTAAAAACGATTAATCTCATCCTCAGCAGAACCGCTTCCGTTGTATTTATCTTTGAAACTATTGAAGTTGTAACTAATGGAAGCTATGATGCAGCGATTGAAGTTGTTCACCATTCTGTTCTGCACCACAAAATTAACCCTCTTTACATCGTTCAACTTCGAGCTATCAAACAAGTCCTCTGCTTTCAATGTTATCGTCAATTTCTTTTTAAGTAACTGTTTCTGTACCATCATATTGAATGACGAATAACCGTTTTGCTCGTAGATGCCATGATGTCCCTTAAGGTTCCAAAAGAAATCACATCGAAAAAGCCAATCGTTCCTTAGTGCCACTACATTTTGGAAAGCGAAGAGACTGTATGGATGATTGTAGTCTAATTGCTCTCCATTATATGATAGCGTGAAATACGGTTTATAGACACCCACCGTCAAAGTAGGTCGCCAACAACCAAAAACAGGTGAAACAACACATTGCGCTCCTAGTTGCTGGAAATCCTTGGCGTTGGTTGACATCCAAGTTACCGTTCCAGGTTTGCCGGATACGGCAACGACAGTCGGATGGATGTAATCCTTGATATACTGATAATCCAACTTGAAGTCGAATATGCTATAATCCACACTAAGTTCTGTATCATACACGTATTGCGGTTTCAGATAAATGTTGCCTTGCTCATAATGGTATTGATTGTTGTAGCTCACACTGTTATTCAACTGACGAAACGAAGGACGGTTGACCCTGCTACTGAAATCAAGATTCATCCCCACTCTCCCAAACATAGTGGAAAGAGAAAGGGATGGAAGTATGTCCGAATAATTGGTCTTGTTCTTTACTTCTCCTTGGTCTGTGTTGATGGCATGAATGTACTCATAGCGAAGCCCGATGCTTCCTTTCCATTTGGAGGCAGACAAACGAAAAGTGGCAAATCCTGCATACTTGGTTTCCTTATTCTTGAATTGGTCATCGGCTATCTTCCCTTCTTCGTTTACAGACATACCCCATGAACTGATTTTACTGAAATCCGTTCCGAAATCAAGCCTATTATTCTTATTCATGTTCCAAGCAAACACCCCTTTGAGTGCAGTCGCACGATTTCGCTGGT
>UMFR01015350.1_pt1 | contig 11684 bp, 9 predicted proteins | sample 1965041 | NCBI WGS metagenome assembly UMFR01 (sample SAMEA4836049, study PRJEB28245) | human gut metagenome | biome: gut microbiome; material: fecal sample | place: Denmark | collected 2008
CGAAGACCATTGAAAAGAAGGTCGTGGAGCTCATCAAGCTCACCAAAGTGGAAGAAGACGGCGGCACTGTGAAAGCAGGCGGCGTGGATTCCCTGAAGAAGCTTTCTGAAAAGGCCTTGCAGAAACAAGTGAAACTTATCGAAAAGAATATGAAAGCAGCCGCCAAGCAGCTTGATTTTGAACTGGCGGCTGAATATCGTGACCAAATGATTTTGATCAAAGGAGAAATCAGTAAACGCCATGAGCGAAAATGAAATTGTCATCCAGGGGGCGCGTCAGCACAACCTAAAGAATATATCCCTGACGATTCCCCGCAATAAACTCGTTGTCATTACAGGACTGTCGGGCAGCGGCAAATCGTCCCTTGCTTTTGATACCATCTATGCCGAAGGCCAGCGGCGCTATGTTGAGTCCTTGTCAGCCTATGCCCGCCAGTTTTTGGGACAGATGGATAAGCCTGATGTAGATTATATTGGCGGCCTCAGCCCCGCAATTTCCATTGACCAGAAGACTACAAGCCGCAATCCGCGGTCTACGGTGGGAACGGTAACGGAAATCTATGATTATTTGCGTCTTTTGTTTGCACGCATTGGCGTGCCCCATTGTCCGCATTGCGGAAAGGTCATTCAGCGCCAAAGTCCCCAACAGATTGCCGATAAAGTCCTGGAACTGCCGGAAGGTACGAAATTTATGGTCCTGGCACCCCTTGTATGGGGCCGTAAGGGAGAGCATAAGCAGGTTTTCAATGAAGTCCGCCGTGACGGTTATGTACGGGTCAAGGTGGATGGGAAAATCCGTACCCTTGATGAGGACATCACGCTTGATAAGAAAAAGAAACATTATATTTCTGTCGTTGTCGACCGTCTCATCAGTCGGCCAACCCTTGCCGGGCGCCTGTCCGAATCCTTGGAAACGGCTCTGAAACTTGGCGAAGGAACAGTGGAAATCGAAATAATTGGCGGCAAGACTGAAGTCTACAGCGAAAAGTTTGCCTGTCCGGACTGCAACATTTCCCTTCCGGAGATCGAGCCCCGTCTTTTTTCCTTTAATGCTCCGTATGGGGCCTGTCCGGACTGTATGGGGCTTGGCATGCATATGGAATTTGACGTGGATCTTGTGATCCCGAACAAGGACGTGCCCTTTGAAGACGGAGCCATTGCCGCCATGAGCAGCAACCCGAAGTCCTATTTTCTTTGCCAGTTTGCCGAAGTCTTGAAATCGCGGGGGTTTTCCCTTAAAAATACGTGGAACGACCTTCCTAAAAAGGTGCAGAAAGAGCTGCTGGAAGGAATCCCTGATGAGCACTTTACCTTTCTTTATGAAAACCTTATGGGAGAGGTCCATCCCCATACGACCGCTTTTGAGGGAATCATTCCTATTTTGAAGCATCGGCTCAAGGATGCCATGAGCGAAAGTCAGCGTCTTGATTATGAATCCTTTATGACGGCCATTGAATGCCACACCTGCCACGGGGCCCGACTGCGTCCGGAAGTCCTCGGAATTACGGTGGGTGGACGCAATATCAATGAAGTGTGCCAAATGCCCGTCAGGGAATGCCTGAAGTTTTTTGAAGAGCTTTCCCTCAGCGACCGTGACGCTTTCATTGCAAAGGAAATCCTTAAGGAAATTCGGGCCCGCCTTTCTTTCCTTAACAATGTCGGTCTCGATTACCTCACCCTTAGCCGGGCAGCGGCTACTCTTTCCGGCGGCGAGGCCCAGCGGATCCGCCTTGCAACACAGATTGGTTCCGGGCTTGTCGGTGTACTCTACATCCTTGATGAACCGAGTATCGGCCTTCACCAACGGGATAATGACAAACTTCTTTCCACCCTCAAGCATCTTCGTGATTTGGGAAACACCCTCCTTGTTGTCGAACATGATGAAGATACGATGCTTGCAGCTGACCAGATCATCGATATTGGACCTGGCGCCGGCGAAAACGGGGGACAGGTTGTTGCTCAGGGAACAGCAAAGGAAATCATGAAGGTCAAAGGGTCTGTCACAGGCGATTATCTCAGCGGTCGGAAAAAGATTCCTGTTCCCAAGGTCCGCCGTAAAGGAAATGGCAAGAAAATAATAGTCAAAGGGGCACGGGCCAACAACCTTAAAGACATCGATGTCTCCATTCCTTTGGGGACCTTGACCGTTGTGACCGGTGTCAGCGGCAGCGGCAAGAGTACCCTTGTGAATGACATCCTTTACCGCGGCCTTGCCCAAAAACTCATGGGGGCTCGGCAGCGCCCCCTTGCCCATGATAGGATCATGGGGGTCCAGTATATCGATAAGATCATCAATATCGATCAGAGTCCTATTGGACGGACGCCTCGTTCCAATCCGGCGACCTATACGGGAACCTTTGATCTCATCCGAGCCCTTTTTGCAACGACGAATGAAGCCAAGGTTCGGGGCTATAAACCAGGCCGCTTCAGCTTTAATGTAAAGGGCGGCCGCTGCGAGGCCTGCCATGGTGACGGCATGCTGAAAATTGAAATGAATTTCCTTCCCGATGTCTATGTCCCCTGTGAAGTCTGTCGGGGCACGCGATATAATCGGGATACGCTTCAAGTCCATTATAAGGGCAAGAATATTTCTGATGTCCTTAACATGACCGTTACGGAAGCCTGTGATTATTTCAGCAACCATCAGCGAATCTTGAAGAAACTCCAAGTCCTTGAAGATGTGGGCCTGGGCTATATCCGCCTGGGACAGTCGGCGACGACCCTGTCCGGCGGGGAGGCGCAGCGCATCAAACTTGCGGCGGAACTCTCCAAGACCAATACGGGACGGACGCTCTATATCTTGGATGAGCCAACGACGGGACTTCATATGGCTGATGTCCATAAGCTGCTCCAGGTCTTGGAACGCCTGGTTGATTCGGGCAGTACGGTTGTCGTTATCGAGCATAATCTCGATGTCATCAAATCGGCCGATTATCTCATCGACCTGGGTCCGGAAGGCGGGGACAGGGGCGGCAGCATCGTTGCTGTGGGAACCCCCGAAGAGCTTGCTGCGGTACCGGAATCCTACACAGGACAGTATATAAAGAGGATCCTTAAATGAATGAACGCATTGCTGAGACCTTGAAGGTCCTTCCCGATGCGCCCGGCGTTTATATCATGCATGATGCAGCGGGCCGGGTTATCTATGTCGGCAAGGCTGTCATCCTAAAGAATCGAGTGCGGAGTTATTTTCGCAAGGCAAGTCAGGTTTCCCCGAAAGTGCGGGCCATCAATGCCCATGTTGATTCCATTGAGACCATTGTCTGCGCCAGCGAAATGGAAGCCCTTATCTTGGAATGCAACCTCATCAAGAAGTACCGGCCCCGTTATAATATCGAGCTCAAGGACGACAAGACCTACCCCTATCTCAAGATTACGGTCGATGAAGCTTATCCCCGTATGTACATTACGCGCCGCGTTCAAAAAGATGGAGCCAAGTACTACGGCCCCTATGCCGATGTAGGGGCCTTAAGGGAAACCATGCGTCTCATCCGTTCCATGTTTCCCCTGCGTCACTGCCGCAGCATGAATGTCAAACGGCCCTGCCTCCAGTACCATCTTCATCGCTGTCTGGCTCCTTGTACGGGAAAGGTCCCCCTTAGTGAGTATAGGAAGCTCGTTGATGAGGTGCTTCTTCTTATGGATGGGAAGGTCACGGAACTGCGGCGCCAGCTGACGAAAAAAATGCAGGACGCGTCGGACAAGATGGAATATGAAAAGGCAGCCCAATACAGGAACTCCCTTCTTAGCCTCAATAAGCTGGAAGAATCCCAGAAAGCAACGACAGAAAGCGGGGACCGTGATGTCATAGGTCTTGCGGTGGATGACACAGGAGTCTGCCTGGAAGTCTTCTTTGTGCGAAATGGTAAGATATTGGGCCGGGACAGTTTCTTTCTTGATGATGAAAAAGGGGAACCCGCAGCAGAAATCCTCTCTGCTTTCATTAGGGAATATTATCAGGAAGAGCATCGGCCCCCCAAGGAAATCATTACGTCAAGCGGCCTTTTTGATAAGGACCGGGCCCTGCTTTCCCAGTGGCTTACGGAGAAAAATGAGAAAAATGTCACCATCCTTGTCCCTCAGCGGGGCATTAAGCATGATCTCATCCTCATGGCGGAGGAAAATGCCAAGAAAAACCTTGATGAACGTCTCCGGAAGGGACGACTTGCTCTAAAGCCGGCAGAAGAGGCTGCTGAGGACTTGGCTCACGCCATCGGCATGACAGGCCCCTTGGAACGGATGGATTGCTTTGATATATCCCATAATCAAGGGGCGGAAACTGTGGCATCCATGGTGGTCTTTCGCAATGGCAGCCCTTCGAAAAAGGATTATCGGCGGTATAAACTGCGTTCTACAGAAGGCAAGCCGGACGATTTCAAATCCATGCAGGAAGTCGTCTATCGCCGGTATAAGGACGCGGAGGATATTCCCAGTCTCATCATCATAGATGGAGGCAAAGGACAGTTAAGCTCGGCTCTTGAAGTCATCCGCGGTGTGGGGCTTGGAGATGTACGCGTTATCGGTCTTGCCAAAAGGGAAGAGGAAATTTTTACGGAAGGGGCCCATGAAAGCATCCTTCTTGATAAATCCTCAGCGGCTCTGCATCTCATCCAGCATATCCGTGATGAGGCCCATCGCTTTGCCATTACCTATCATCGGAAAAGGCTTGCTAAGCGCAATCTTGTTTCTGTCCTTGATCATATCGAGGGGATTGGCCCTAAACGGCGGGCTGCTCTCTGGCAGCGGTTTGCTTCTTTGGAAAAGATGCGGGAAGCAAGTGTTGATGATCTTGAAGCAGTTCCTACCATGACTCGGACAGCTGCGGAAAAACTCTTTGCTTTCCTGCATGCATCTGCTTCTGATAAAAGAACATTTATTAAATAAAAATTACTTTAAAAAATTTTACGAAAAGGCTTGAAACAGGGGAAAGCCTTTGGTATAATTCGATTGTCAACAAATACAGAAAAGGGGTAAATCCGATATGAAAAAATATGTTTGCCAAGTTTGTGGTTATGTCTACGATGAAGCTGCTGGTGATCCCGATCGCGGAATTGCACCGGGCACCAAATTTGAAGATCTGCCCGATGATTGGACCTGCCCTCTTTGCGGCGTAGGCAAAGATCAGTTTGAAGAAGGCTAACCGATTGACACAAGGCTGTTCTGCTCCTGAGGCAGGACAGCTTTTCTTTTTTCAGAAAGGAGAAGCGCTGATGTCTAATATCCTCAAGATGATTGCCATGGACCTCGACGGGACCTTGCTTGATGAAGAAAAAAATATTTCTCAGAAAGATCGGGAGGCTGTCAGGGAAGCGATTGACCGAGGCTATCTCGTCACACTGGCAACAGGCCGGATGTATCGATCGGCTTTAAGTTATGCTCAGGAACTGGGAATCAAACTGCCTCTTGTGACTTATAACGGGGCCCTCGTGAAAGACCCTTCCACGGGAAAGACACTGGCCCATTGGCCCCTTGCCCTTGAAACGGCAAAATGCATTGTCGGGGAACTGCTTGATCAGGATATCTATGTTCAGGCTTATGTCAATGATACCCTTTTGGTTCCTGCTGACTGTGCCAAGGCACAGTACTATGCCAAGTTTTCCCGTGTTCCCTTTGAAGTTGCTGGTGCGGGCCTGCGCCAGTTGGCCGAGGCGCCCCATAAATTGCTTGTCATTGATGATGACCCGGAACCGATTCGGCGGCACCTTGTGACCGTCTACGGCAATGCCATCAAAATCGTTTCTTCCTCAAAAGGCTTCCTTGAAATTACGGATCCTGAAACCAATAAATGGCGGGCCCTTCAGTTTTTAATGAAGCGCTTTGAAGTTACCCGAGAAGAGATTCTTACTGTGGGGGACTCGGATAATGACTATGAAATGGTGGCCCATGCCGGCGTAGGTGTTGCCATGGGAAATGCCAAGGAAACAATTCAAAAAGCGGCCCGCATCATTACGGCTTCCAACACCCAGTCCGGGGTCAGCCTTATTCTTCGCAGCGTCATGACCAATCAGGTCGATGTCTCGGAATAAGGGGCGCGCACGCACCGCATTTGTTGCGGCATATAAGTGAAAAAGTTATAATAAGAGAAATGTACTTTTGATTGGGGGCGAATCCATCATGGCAAGAAATTTGATCATTACGGGGATGAGTGGGGCAGGGAAAACCCAGGTCATGCGGACCTTGGAAGACTTAGGATACTTTTGCGTCGATAACCTGCCACCGACCTTTATCCCAAAATTCATCGAACTGTGCATGAAACGCAGTGATGAATCCGATCAGCTTGCCTTGGCAGCTGATATCAGGGGCGGTAAGTTCTTTGATGAACTGACGGAAGTCCTCGACCAGCTGAGCCGGGAGAAGATCCCCTTTGAACTGGTTTTCCTTGACGCTGATGACCAGACTTTGGTGCGCCGTTACAAGGAAACGCGCCGTCGTCATCCTCTTGCTGGAAAGGGCGGCCTAAGTGCTGATATTGCGCGTGAACGACAGATTCTTTCCCATGTCCGTCGGCGGGCCACGACAATCATTGATACGACCCATACGACGACCAAGGAGCTGCGGGCTAAGATCATTTCCCTTTACGGACGGGACGGGAGCCTGCCCGCCATGAGTATTGCAGTCCAATCCTTTGGCTTTAAGCACGGGACGCCCCTTGACTGCGACATGATGTTTGATGTCCGTTTCCTTCCAAATCCTTTTTATGTACCGGAACTGAAGGAAAAAAATGGTAACGATGCCGATGTCGTGGCCTATATTGAACAGTCGCCCGTGACCCAGACTTTTCTGCGGAAACTCTATGATCTCATTGAGTTCCTGCTTCCTGAATATACGAAGGAAGGCAAGAGCCAGCTCATGATCGGCGTGGGCTGCACGGGCGGTCACCATCGTTCGGTCTTTGTTGCCAACGCCTTGGGGCGATTCATTGAATCCTGCGGGTACCAGGCCCAAGTGATTCATCGAGATCTCTTGAAGAAATAATTCCCGTGAGGAGTGTGCCTATGAAATGGATAAAGTGGCTATACCCAGGCCTTAACCTCAAACGGTGGCTCTTTCTTTTCGGTCTGGGGACAGTCCTTTCTTGTGTTGGTGTAACCCTGATCTTCAATTACCAGTTTGTCGGGCTGATTGAAGCGCTTGTCTTTAATTTCATTTCTTATGTAGGCGGTGAATTCTATCAGTCGACCATTACGGCCTTAGGCCTATTTAACGTCGTTGTGGGCATTTTCTTTATGTGTTATGGCGGTGCCCGTGTCGTCAAGACGGTCATCCGTTCCGTCATGCCCGGAGAAAAGGAATCCTTGCGGGAACTGATCTTTACGCAGCAGAAACTGGACAAAGGGCCATCTGTTGTTGTCATCGGCGGAGGTACCGGTCTGTCAGTGCTCCTGCGCGGAATCAAGCTCATTACCAATAACTGTACGGCGGTTGTGACTACGGCCGATGACGGCGGTTCATCTGGACGGCTGCGCAAGGAAATGGGCATCATTCCCCCTGGGGATATGCGCAATTGTCTGGTGGCCCTTGCTGACACGGAGCCTGTCATGGAACGGGCCATGCAGTATCGTTTTCATGACAGTGAATTTCTTTCTGGTCACAGCCTGGGCAACCTTTTTATTGCCGCCATGAGTGATCTTGAAGGCAATATGGAAGACGGTCTTGCTGCCATCAGTGAAATCCTCAAGGTCCATGGACGGGTTTGGCCCAGTACATCGGAAAACATCCAACTCAAGGCCCAAATGGATGACGGCAGCGTTGTCATTGGGGAATCGGCCATTACCGCATCCCCTCATAAAATCGTTCGGCTTATGACAGAACCGAAAAATCCGAAGGCTTCCCAGCGGGCCGTTGATGCCATCCTGCATGCTGATGCCATTATTCTGGGGCCGGGATCCCTTTATACAAGCGTCCTCGCAAGCCTGATTGTACCGGGCATCCGGGATGCGGTCGTAAAGAGCAAGGCCGTCAAGATTTATGTCTGCAATGTCATGACCCAGCCCGGTGAGACCGATGGCTACGGGGCCTATGAACATGTGGAGACCTTGGTGAACCATATGGGAGCCCAGGCCCTGGATTATGTGGTTGTTAATGTTCAAAAAGCCAAACCGGAACAGATTGCCAAGTATAAGGAAGAAGGGGCTGAACCGGTTTCCCCTGATATCGACAAAATTGAAAAACTAGGGATTGAGGCGGTGCCGGCAAAACTCCTGAATGATAGCGATCTGGTTCGCCATAACCCGCAGAAGCTGGCAAAATGCATCATTGCCCTCATCTATCGGCTGCGTTTATTTGGACGCGGCGTACGTTTCTTTGATTATTTCTTTGCTCGCCAGACTATGCAGGAACTGCGCAATCATGGGAAGGCGGCAAAGAACACGGAAAAGGAGTCATGATCCATGTCCTTTGCCAGTGATGTGAAAAATGAAGTTGCACGGCTCGATTCTGAAGCAAAAGAAGGAGAACGCGCTGAATTGTTCGGACTTTTGCGGATCAGTGGATCCGTTTCCCTATCAGGGCAAAAAGTGGGCATTCATTTTACGACGGAAAATGCGGCTTTGGCACGCCGCGTCCTTCGTCTGCTCAAAAATAACTTTGCTGTTCAGACCGAAGTCATTGTGACGCGGTCCACGAGACTTAAGAAAAACAATCGCTATCAAGTCCACGTCGTACCCAGCAGTGAGGCACGGATAGCCTTGGGAGAACTTCACCTGCTTTCTCCCCTTGACCTTGCGGGAGCCGCGCTTCTTAAAAAGAATGCGTGCAAGAAATCCTTTCTTCGAGGTGTATTCCTTGCGGGTGGTTCTGTAAGCCGCCCGCTCAGTGATTATCATCTGGAACTAATCACGGACCGCCTTGACATGGGGGAGTATATCTGTAAAATAATGAAGGGGTTTGATTTGCCAGCCCGTGTGATTGACCGAAAAAATACCTATGTTGTCTACTTGAAGGAAGGCAATGCCATCGCTTCTTTCCTTTCCCTTATCGGCGCACATCATTCCTATCTGGAATTTGAGAACGTTCGGGTTTTAAAGGATATGAGGAATCAGGTCAATCGGGTCGTCAATTGCGAAACGGCAAACCTCAACAAGGTCGTCAAGGCTGCTGTACGCCAATTGGCTGCCATTCGGACCATTGACCGTACCGTAGGATTGGATCAGCTTCCAGAGAACTTGCAGGAGGCGGCGCGTCTGCGTTTAAAACACCAAGACTTAGCTGTGGGGGAACTTGCAGCGCTGACGGAAGGCCATATTGGAAAATCGGGTCTGAATCATCGGCTGAAGAAATTGGAACAGATTGCGGAAAAAATAGGGAAGGAAGCGCGTGAGTAAGATGAATCGAAAAACGGGGATTCTGTTGGGCCTTATTGCTGTCGCGGCAGGCTGCGCATGGGCGGTCCATGATTTCTTGGATTTTAGGGATCGGTCCGTGCCCATATTCGCCTATCACCGAGTGGAAGATAAGTCAGATCTTTATTCCATGCCAACCGATGAATTTCGGACCCAAATGGAATATCTCAAGGAAAATGGGTATAAGACCATCAAGTTAGGGGACTATGCAAGCAGAAGAAAGGCGGGCGATTCCTTTCATAAGGAATGTGTCCTTATCTTCGATGACGGCTACCTTGACAACCTGACCAATGCGGCCCCCATCATGAAGGAATATGGCTATATTGGGAATATGTTCATGGCGGGAATGTATGAAGGGTGGCCGGGCTATCTAACCTGGGACGAGGAAGTAAAGCTTGCCCAATATGGGTGGGAACTTGGTTCTCATACTTATATCCACAAGCCTCTGCCACTGCTCTCCCGCCAGGAACGGAAAGCAGATCTCAAGAAGAGCCATGACCACATGCTGGGGCTATATTATTCGCCGAATGGTGTAACCTTGAGCTACCCCAATGGCGCCTATAATAAAGAGGTTGTCGAAGATGTGAAGGAAGCCGGCTATGCGGCAGGCGTAACAGGGCTCATTGGGACCAATACGGAACAGGATGGACTGCTTACCCTGCGCCGGGTCAATGTCTTTCATCACAAGGCGAAAAATCTGGAGCATTTCAAAAGGGCCCTTTATAAGGCCCAACTGATCAGTTGGGTGAACGAAAAGACGGGATATGACCTCAATCGTTTCCTCTTGTGGTATTATCATAAAAAGTAAATCAAAAGCAGCGTTCCTGGGGAGTTTTGTAAAGACCCTTGCATAATGCCTTAAAAACAGATAAAATAAAGTTCAGTTTAAAGTCAGGAGGGATGTACGATGGCAAAGAGAATCAAAACTGTCAATAAAGAAATGCTGAAAAAGACCCTGCGCAGCGGCGGCTGCGGCGAATGCCCAGCTTCTTGTCAGTCTGCTTGCAAAACGTCCTGCACGGTAGGCAACCAGGTCTGCGAAAAGGCTTAAGGTATTGTAGAACAGCTCCCTGCCTAAGCGGGGAGCCTTTTTCTTTCTACATTTCATATCCTCTTTTTTATGAAAAGGGGAGTACGTTTACTGTTAAGACATCATGAAAGGCGGAAACAGTTTGCTGATCCATAGAATGCATTTAGATGACCACTATGTGGTCCTTGACGTCAATAGCGGCGCCGTCCATATCATCGATAAGATGATTTATGATATCCTGGGGTTCTATGATGGGAACAACCCGGAAGAGACAAAGGCCCATTTCAAGGGAAAGTACGCGGACAGCGATGTGGAAGAAGTCCTGGCGGAACTAAAGGAACTGCAGGAGGCAGGCCTCCTTTTTTCTCCAGACTTTTCCGTACCCGATACATTTGCCGAAGAACCTATCCTCAAATCTCTCTGTCTCCATGTTGCCCATGACTGCAACCTGCGCTGCGGATATTGCTTTGCCGATACGGGGGACTTTGGCGGCCATCGTGCCCTCATGAGCAAGGAAGTAGCCCAAAAGGCCATCGAATTTGCCATCAAGGGAAGCAAAAAGCGCCATAATCTGGAACTTGACCTTTTTGGTGGGGAACCGCTTATGAATATGCCCGTCGTAAAATTCATTGTGGACTATGTCCGCAAACGTGAAAAAGAAACGGGAAAGAATATCAAGCTGACGCTGACCACCAACGGAACGCTTCTTACTGATGAAATCGTAACCTATCTCAATGACAACAGGGTCATGTTGGTCCTTAGTCTAGACGGGAGCAAAAAGACACACGATCATATGAGACCTTATCCGGGGCATCTGGGTTCTTTTGATAAGGCCGTTGAAGGGTTCAAGAAAGTCATTGAAAGCCGGCGGGGACGCAACTATTATCTCCGGGGAACCTATACCCATTACAACCCGCATTTTGCCGATGATGTTCTCGCTATGCTCGAGGTGGGGTCCGAAATTTCCATGGAACCGGTTGTCGGGACAAATGAACCTTATGTCCTTACGGAAGACGATTGGCAAATCCTTGATAAAGAATATGAAAAACTCGCCCGAATCTACCTTGATAAGAGACGCAAGGGAATTCCCTTTGATTTTTTCCACTTCAATGTTGCCCTCGATAATGGGCCCTGTGTTGCCAAGCGTCTTGCAGGTTGCGGAGCTGGTCACGAGTATTATGCCATTACGCCAGAAGGGGATATCTATCCTTGCCATCAGTTCGTTGGACGGGAACAATATAAGATGGGCACCTTAGATATGGGTATTGTGAAAAAAGATATGGTTCAGTACTTCCGCCATATGCACGTTATGAA
>UMFR01079847.1_pt1 | contig 11568 bp, 7 predicted proteins | sample 1965041 | NCBI WGS metagenome assembly UMFR01 (sample SAMEA4836049, study PRJEB28245) | human gut metagenome | biome: gut microbiome; material: fecal sample | place: Denmark | collected 2008
CACACAAATCGCACGTCTACTACGGTCTGTGCTTCAAGGACCCCGCCGACTCCATGCGCCGTCACGCCTATCTGGCTGTATGGTTCAAGGATAGCAGCAAGTTTCATTGCTACTACTATCACATCTATGGCGTGATGCCGGCTCGTTTTAAGGAGTTCAAGTCGGGCGTCAGAGGCGCACTGAAGTCGCTTAATAAGGGCACCTCGTTGCGCACGCAGACCGTCCTCGACGACAACGGCGTCACCACAACCACCTACGACAACGACGGCAATGTGCGTGTATTCAATTCGCGCTCGTTTTCTTCGGCTATGGCTAACGAGGTGAATAACGACATCGACTTCATGCTCCTGTTCGGCAATCTGCGCGCTGCCTTCCTCGATGCCATAAAGGATGCCGATGCGAAGACGCTGCAGACTGGCATCGTTGTCAAGATAGCGCGTCTGTGCCGAGAACACAGCAAACTGCTCACCGATAACGAGAAGCAAACCTGCACGTCAATCATAGACGAGATGAAGAGTACGCTGAAGAAGGTGAACCCCGACACGTTCATGGACGGCGTGCTGCAGGAGGCGCGTATAGCGGTGGCTAAATAAATCTGTGTCGTTGTCCGAATAGACGTATTGCATTGATGTTAATAGAAAGTATTGCATTGATAAAATAGAAAAAGCGAGTAGCTGAGGCTTCACAACCTCTGCTACTCGCTTTTTTATTGTTTCTGCGTAAGCCGTCGCATTATTGGTACGGCTCATGTCTGTTGTTTATCCGTAGAACAATTGCTTATCCGTAGATAATGTTGCCCTGCTCGTCGCGGTTCTCGTCAAGGAACGACTTGTTGTACTGTGTCATACCGCGCAGCGACATACCCATGCTCGAGAAGCCGCCGTCATGGAACAGAGTCTGCATCGTCACCTTCTTTGTCAGGTCAGAGAACATCACAACGCAGTAGTCTGCGCACTCGTCTGCACTCGCATTGCCCAGAGGCGACATACGGTCAGAGAAGTCGTACAGACCGTCGAAGCCCTTGATGCCGCTGCCCGCTGTGGTGAATGTAGGCGACTGAGAGATGGTGTTGATGCGCACACCCTTCTCGCGACCGTAGATGTAGCCGAAACTGCGGGCGATCGACTCCAACAGCGACTTGGCGTCTGCCATATCGTTGTAGCCGAAGAATGTACGGTGAGAAGCCACGTAAGTCAGAGCCAGCACCGAAGCGTTCTCCGACAGAGCGTCGAGCTTCTTAGCTGCCTGAAGCATCTTATGGAACGAAATTGCTGAGATGTCGAGGGTCTTGTTCAAGAAACCATAGTCAAGATCGTCGTAAGTACGCTTCTTGCGCATGTTCACACTCATAGCGCAAGAGTGCAGCACGAAGTCGATCTTGCCGCCCAAAGCCTCCTGGGCCTGAACGAAGAGGTTGGTCAAATCCTCTACAGATGTCGCATCTGCCGGGATTATTACTGCGCCGGTCTTCTTGGCGAGCTCGTCGATTGTACCCATGCGGCAAGCCACCGCTGTGTTGGTCAATACAATCTGTGCGCCTTCCTCAACTGCACGTTCTGCTACTTTCCACGCAATAGATGCGTCGTTCAATGCGCCGAAGATGATACCGCGCTTTCCTTTCAATAAGTTAAAAGACATAATGTTCTATTATTATATAATGTATATTATCCTTGTTAGTGAACTCTAATGGAATATTCTGTACACTTATGCACAATCTTTTTGCCATTTCCGACTGCAAAGGTATAACTTTTTGCACACCTACCAATAAAAGTGTGCAAAAAACTGCATCTTCAACGCAAAATACTTTCGTTTTCTGCACAAAACTCTCATATTGTGCAAATTTTTGCTGACAAAATCAAGCCCTTTTCCACGCCGATTACCCCTACACATTATAGTATATATAAACCCATAGCATAATATATACAACTCCATAGTATGATATATATAACCCCACGCTGGACTTCTTGTAAAAGTTCTTTTGTACTGATTTCCAGCACATAGCGCTTGCTTTATTTCATTGGTGATACCTATATGTTCCCAAACTTTGTAGGAGTGAATAAAGGTACTTTGAGAGGGCGCTAAAGGTGAGGATTTTGGCTAAATCTTGAAGAATACCTAGTTCACATTCATTAACACAGAATTAACATTTTATTAACAGACCAGTTTGGATGATACAGACTCATGATAACATAGTCCTATGATTCAAAATTTAGACAAAAGCAATATACTGAGAAAGGTGGTAAACTAGGCAGACCTGCAGGTTCCACTGAGTCCCAAGATAAAAAGAGGGAAGAATATATAAAGGTCATCAACCTCCTAGACAAGGGCTATACCATCCGTGATGTGGCGAAGTTGAGCGGTAAAGGTATCAGTACAGTTCAACGAGTCAAGAAAGAGTTCTGTGCTTGATGCTTGGGTAGTGAAATGCTACTTAGGATGGAGCCGTGTAACACGGGCTCATAAAGAGGTAATTGATGGGATAGCGATTTGCTATACCCTTTCCAATAAAAACCAGGGTGGTGTTTTACCCCTGTGGTTTAACCTGATTCGTAAGACGCAAATGTGGTTTCAAAACCAGATTGGTAAAATGACAATGAGGTTTCCAAACCAGTAGCCAGAATCAAGGTGGTACTTTATACTAATGTTTTTCAGTTCAATTATACATCGAAATTGACATTCGTAAGCAACATACGGGCGTATTTTACATAAAATTAGGCGATTCTGCAAATATTTCCTATAATTTTCTGATTATAATTTAGATATTTTTGCTAATTTTGCACCTACATTTTTATATTATTATAATTTCTCATGCCAAATGAGAATTTGTAATAAGATGAGAATACATTTGAAGAAACGCAATTTGCGAATTTAATAAACCACTATAGATGTCCTTGAAGACGTAAATGAAGGACAAGTCAAGTAACGCATTGCTTAATGCGGACAAGATTGGAGGTGGCGACATCCCTCCCTGCATTGGAGTTAAATCCGGTGCCCTCCCCGAAGTTCAAAAGCCTTTGTTGGTAGAGAACTCAGATACAGGGGTGTCCACCAGTAATGCACCATCAACATCTAAGAATTGGTACGCCATGCGTACAACCTATGGTCGTGAGCAGAAAGCTTACGACTTTATTGTTTCTAATGGAGGAACTGCTTTCTTGCCTCTTATAAAGCAAGAAAAAGTCATCAAGGGAAAGAAAACCATAGTTGATGTAAGTCGCATCCCAAATATCTTCTTCGTATATGGAACTGAAGATGAGGTAAAGACTTATGCTTTCGACAATGTGCATCTTCCATTCCTTCGGTTCTACTACGAATCCCATCATGAAGGAGTGAAAATCATCAAGGAACCTCTTATCGTTCCTGACCGTCAGATTCAAAGCCTTCAAATTCTTTGTAAGGCAGAAGCCGAGGATATTCGATTTGTTCCTGATGAAATGATTCCAAAATTTCAGGAAGGAGAAACAGTTGTGATAAAGCATGGCGAGTTTAAAGGCATAGAAGGAAAAGTTGCGCGTTGGCATGGACAGCAGCGTGTGGCAATAATTATTGAGGGACTATGTGTAATAGCGACAGCATACGTTCCATCTGCATATTTAGAGAAACATTATGAGTAAGCCAAGAAGAATTTTAATTATTGGCGAGCATCCAATAAAAGACAGTATCAAGAATCAGTTTGCACTTTTTGAAGGAGAAATCACTGAAGTTCCCAAACTAACAGATACTGAGTTTCAAAAACAATGGCATGATATTGTCGTTTTATCATCAAAAAATAATGATTCAGATACAATCAAGGAGATAGAAACATTTGCCAATTCTTTTATTGGCACACAATCAATTCGTCCGACAATCCATTTGTTACTCCATAAGCAAGAGACAATTCGATTGTTTAACACTCGTGAATATAATGACGACTGGCATCCGCATTTTGAACTCAATGTCTTTACAATTGAAGATGTGTGGGCAAAGAATATTTTTTGTCTAAAAAACGCAAATTCAGCATTCCCAGGTCTTGACTATAAGCCAATTACTTTAGAAAGCAATCATGTTGCTCACTTCGTTGTATTAGGACTTTCAAATCTTACTATGGCATTGGTAGAACATGCTGCACTTGTTGCTCACTATCCTAATTATACCCGAAACCACTCGCTTCGCACAAGGATAACCATCATCGATGAAGCGATAAATCAATGGAGCAAAAAGTTCATTAGTATGCACAAATCTTTGATGGATAACTCTTACTATAGAATCATTGATGTGGAAAAGAAAACATGCGACCTTCACAAACCGATGTACGAAGGATTGCGTGAGGATTTTGTTGATATCGAATGGGAGTTTGTCAGCGGAACCATCCACGATGTTGTTGTCCAGGACAAACTCCAAGGTTGGGCAGATGATGGAAATCAGGTATTATCGATTGCGTTATGCCACAATGATGATGCTATAAACCTCTCGGAGGCAACGCTTATTAACGATTTACTCTGTAATCAAAAAATGCCAGTGTATGTAAAACAGAGTACCAGTGTTATGAATGGTATAATATCGCAATCACCTCGCATGAAAAACGTCGATATGATTGGCATGAAGGATTGCGGATATGATGTCACTTTACCATTACTCAGAATGGCAAAAAGAATAAACAGTGTTTACGATTATTGCTACAACAATAATATAGTATCAGAAGCGGAAGATTGTGTAACTGCACCATCTTACATAGACGAGCAAGAAGCTAATGCGTGCTGGCTGGAAGTCAAGAAGGCAATTAAGAGATATTCCAACATCTGCAATGCAATGACTCTGCCAACAAAGATGCGATCACTTGGTCATACTTCTGGAGATACAGAAACGTTCTATGCCATTACCAAGCAAGAGATAGATATTATTGCCGAAGTAGAACACAATCGTTGGAATGTAGAAGAACTTCTCCTTGGGTTCCGTCCATGTACAGATAAAGAACAAGCCGATATTGAGGCAGACATCAGCAAAAAGGGAGAATACAAGAACCGCCTTGTCCATTATGACCTTCGTGCATACAACGATTTGCGTGCGGATGATACAGGTAAAAATGTGAATACATACGACATCTGCCTTTCTGCAAGTATTCCGCTCATTGCATATGATGAAAAGAAAGGAGGTAACGCATGAGATACTATAGCTTGACCGCCAAGAACAATTATGGCAATCTACATGCAGGAGAATGTTTCTGCAATGCAATCAAGCCATTGACCATTGGACAGTTAAACTCTTCCAATATAGTTCTTCCGTGTGCTGATGATTTGCTTCCCCAGAATTTCTGTACTATCAAAGCATCTGATTCTGGTTCCTGGATACTAATAAAGCAAACAGACTTCTACCCGATAAGGGTTAATGGCGCGTTGCAAGATTGTGTTTGCCGATTAAGCAATGGAGATACGATTTCATTGGATGGTGTATCATTCGTTTTCATTATTCACGAGGATGACAATTACACTGAGGCGCAAGGTATTGTGCGAAGCAAATCAAAGCAGAATAAAAAGCAGATGTTGATTTGGTGTTGCTCACTTCTTGCCGTACTTGCCATAAGCATTGGCTATCCTATGTTGAAAGAGACTCGAAACTCATTTACGAATAACGACGACAAGGTAATTAGAGCTTCTATTTGTAAGATTGAAGTTGAAGAAGTAATACTTCAAATGCACACGCCAGAAGACATGGATGGTGAGTATCACGATATAGAATCATATTCTTTGGAAAACAAATCGGTTGGAACATGCTTCATCACAACAGACAGTCTTTTAGTTACGGCTCGTCACTGTGTGGAACCATGGTTAGATTTCAATGGTTGGGAGGATAATACAAAATTGACAGATCTCCCACAAGAAGTATATTGCTCAATTATTGCAGAACAAAGTCAGTTAGAACAAGCAGACACTTTATACCGAGTTGTTTCCAAATGTCTCGTCATAACAAGTGATAGTATTTGCATTGACACTCTGACATCTGACCAATTCTCATACAACCGTTCTCGTGATATTATTTCTCACATGGGAATGGAACGTCTGCCATGGCGAGTAATTTATCCTCTATATCACAAAAAGAATGTTGAACTTGGCGACTTCGCTTTCATAAAGACAAAATACGCGGGAAAATTGGCACTCGCAACAAAGGAATACATCTCCGGATTAAAAGACAAAGAAGAGTCTGATGTAAGAATATATGGATTCCCAAAGAAGAACCATGGTAATCGATGCGAGCATCAGAAAGCTGTACTTGTTTTGAGTGAGAGTAATCTCAGCAAAGAATGTATTCAGTTAAAAGTTAATGGTACATCAGGATACAGTGGTGCTCCTGTCATCGAGAAAAGAGACGGAAAGATGCTTGTTGTTGGTGTTTTTTCAAAGATAGACGACTTTGATGACAGCAAGAATACATTCTATGCAGTACCAGCAAGTGAGATTTCACAATATAACCCAACGAAGGCAAATGAGAAAAAGCAATACCGCAGATAGCATATCTGCCAAAGATATAGTCGGCTGTGTTACTGAATTGACATTATGGCGATTCGTAAAAGACATGGCAAATCAGCTGACAGCTCTTCATGAAACCAATAATGCACATGGGCTTGTAACCCTTAGCAATATAAAAATCTCTGGCAAAGATTCCCTTCTCGAGAGCGGAAATGGAAGAGGTTCAACTTCAGATGACATTTGGGACTTAGGTGCATGCATCTATGAATTAGTCACTGGTAATGCACCTTTTGGAGGTAAGGGTAAAGAAGGACAGACCGAATTATCTCCTCTCCCCTCATTCTGCGAGTCCAAGGCTTCAAAGGCTTTAAGCACATTGACAAAACGGTGTCTTGAATACAAGAATACTGACAGAATCTCAATAAAAGAGGTTGTTGCAATTGCAGAGAAGGAGTTGTCAAAAATAGAACAATATGTGTCTACTACAGACAATCTTAAGTACAAGAAACCTCAAAACAGGCATATTCGAATGAAGACATATAACTTTTGGCCAGAGGTAATGGCAAGTATTATCATAATGTTTATGTTGGCAATCCCACAGACTGTTTCAGCACAGTACAATGCAGAAATGGAAAAACTGATTCGGCTAACCACAACAATGCGTGATCAGAAAAAACGTGCACAGGTGCTCAATGAACTGAGGGCAGACACAAAATGGACATTGATGGACGAACTTACAGTTGATGCCAATGAATGTACTTACAAAGACAAGGTGAATATGTTTGGCATTAACGACATAGCAGCTGAGATAGCTCAACGCGAGAAAGGAACAGTAAACGTCGGAGGACGATTCAAGCACAGTGCTGATGGCAAGCATAATTATTCGTTTATTGAACTTACTGCAAAGGCTGGTACTTCAATTCTTTATGAAGTCAAGGAACATAAAGGTACACAACAAGTGGCTATAGTTCCTTTTGACAAGCAACAATCCTATAAAGCTTTGTTTTTCACAGCTAATGGCAAGGGAATTGAAGCGCACACCACAAAAGACGGAATTTCATATTTCACAGTTCCACTGAACGGGAAAGAAAACACCTATTCTTTTGAGATAACAAACAAAGGTACACGTAATGCCTCCTTTGCTGTGATAACATATAATCCGATGAAGTAGATGAAAAGATTATTCTTGATAATTTGTATATATGCAATAGTCATTACGCCACTGTGTGCGCAAGGACAAACATCGTTGTTTTCTTCTGGAAATTTTGAGACACGCTACGATTATGCAGTAAGGCAGAATAATAGCGGTCAATACATGACTGCTTACGCTACATATAAGACTCTGCATGACGACATGCTAAAAATTATTACAGAAAACGGCTATACACCTTCCACGATTCCTAATCAGAATGATTTCAAACTATATCTGAATGTTATAACCAATCAAGCAGAGTGTGCATACAAACTGAATCTGTGGAAAGAGATGAAGCCTCTCTACGATGAGCATGTTGAGCAATACAATGATCGGTTTGATCATGATATGGCACATAGTTGGGATTTTTACAGCCAGATAGCTAATTTCTACAAGGTAAGAGGCGATTTCTACTACATAAGAGGAACCGCAGGAAAATCACCTGAAAGTTCATACATTCAGGCAAAAAGTGACTATGAAAAAGCATTAGAATATTACCAATCCGCTCTTGATGTTCAATCACAGGCAAAAGTATATCTCGAACTTGCTCAGTTGGAATATATTCAGAGTAAGTATGATGAAGCACTGAAATATATAGAAAAAGCCCTTCATATAAATAACACACGTCGTGCTACTGGTTCAAATGCGAAGGATACTTTCTCGGACGAAGCTAATCAAGACTTTGACTACATACTAAAATCTGCATACTCTATATGTCTTGCGCGTACATATTCATCAAAAAGTCCGATGAACTTGAGAAAGTCATTGAATACAATCAATGGTCTAATATCGTCTCTCCACCAAAAGGATAAGCTTATTTCATACCTGCAACGCACGAAGGCAAAGATCCTCTTACTTCAGCATGAGAATACAGGTGCCGACCTTGCAGACGCAAGCTCGCTTTATGAGGCATATTTCAAGGACGTAAAAGATGAAGTTAACAGCAACTTTTTACAAATGACTGCCGACCAACGTGAAGAGTACTGGATGCTGAAACGCCCGTTCGTGGTTGATTGCTATCTGTTGGAAAATCGCAATCCGGAACTTCTCTACGATGTAACCTTATATAATAAAGGAATACTTCTTCAAACCGCTCGCTCATTCGAGAATTTGCTTAAAGAAAAGGAAAACGCAAAATACTTGCAACTCAAACAGCAAGATGCACAAAATGCCATCAACGGCAAAACGACAATCTTGTCAGAAGATTATGAAAATGTACTTCTGAAAACAATGAGTGCTGATGGTCGTCGTAAGAAGTTCTTCGCCCCATTGTCTCACACATGGAAAGAAGTTCAGAAAGCATTACCTACCAATGGCTGTGCCATTGAATTTGTAGAATATGAGAAACAAGATGCTATGCATTTCGGAGCATTAGTATTGAAAAAAACAGGTAAGCCTCAGTTCATCCATGTTTGCAATGCTGATAAATTGGCAGAGCATAAAACTGGGTTCTGGACAATTCCTTTGAAGACCTTACTGAAATCTACAGATGGAAGTTCAAAGAATGACATTTACGAGGATGAAGAAATTTGGAATGCAATCTGGAACGCTGAATTGATTTCTGCCATAGGCAACAGCCAGAAGGTCTATTTCTCTGCAGATGGTTTTCTGCATCAGCTTGCCATCGAATATATGCTTCCCGAAGAACTGAAAGAAAAAAACTTCTATCGTCTATCTTCTACGAGAGTCTTGGTTGATGGCAATAAGATTGACGCAAAGAAAATTAAGAATGGTGCGGCCTTTGTCCTTGGTGGTATTGTATATGATTCTTCTATAGATGAAGACAATCACGATGATCCTGGTAATGATGCAGAGGCGTTCACAACCCTTCAAGAAAAAGGCTCTTCTTTCAATTACATGAAGGGCGCGAAGCTCGAATGCGACAGCATCATCTACTACCGTAACAATCCTAATGACCTGTATCTCGATAGTTTGAGAGCAACTGAGCATGAGTTCTATGCTAATTGCAGCAAATACCCAATCCTGCATATTTCAACACACGGAACATTCAGTGGAGATAAAGCCGTATACAACGAATTGCTTGCTTCATCATCAAAAGATGTATTGTCAGAAAGTGTTTTGGCATTATCAAATGCAGGAACACATCTTCGCGACAAGCGATTTGATGCATTCAACAAGGATGGTCTGCTTTCTGCAAGAGAGGTTGCAAGGTTGAATCTCGAAAACGTTGAACTCGTAACAACATCTGCTTGTCAGACAGGACTTGGTTATATCACGGCAGACGGTATCTATGGTATGCAACGCGGATTCAAAAGCGCAGGAGCCAAAGGCATGGTTATGACACTTTGGAGCGTAAACGTAGAATCTGCAAGAATCTTCTTCACCTTTTTATATAAATATATAGGAGATGGAGAATCCGTACATTCTGCATTCAACCATGCCAGAAATGACCTCCTGACAAAGACCTTCACGACATCATCAACTGTAACGAAGTTTAATAGCGGAACTTTGAACAACAGAGAAACAACGCTGACAATTACAAACAAATACAATAAACCACAACACTCATGCCCATACCTTCTTATTGATGTGTGGGAGTAACAAAGATAATAAAAAAAACAAAATAACATATAACAGAATGAGATCATTGGTTACTCTTTTGATTGCCATGCTTTCGTTGAGTGTAATGGCACAGCCAGGAAAACCTGGGAAGAAAAGCGGTCTTATGAGCCGTAAGTATCAAGTACTTGTAGAACTGGAAAAGCCTCAAGTTATAGACCGAAACAATCGTGAAATGAAGGCTGCTACAGACAATGCTAAACATGCTGCTATGATGGCTGATAGTGAGAATAGCGGAGAGAAGAGTGCTTTCCTTGCTGCTTTGGCAACAGGATTTGGAACTTCTCTGGTTCAGAAGACACAGAATGCCACATCTAACCTTATGAGTGTTGGCATAAACTATCTCGTTGAAGCCATGAAGAGCGACAACAAGAAATGGTATGCAACTGCTCAGTCACACTGTACGCTCAGTAGAAAACTCAAATCTGAAACGACTATCAAGGACTTCTATTCTGCTCCGTCGTCTCTTGGTGCAATGGATCCTCAGAATATTCAGTTCAAGGGTTTTGGTTGCCATCATTATCTGGAAGAAACTGGTAACGAAAATCATGGAGAAGAAGTCTTCTATGTATTTTGTAGTATGCTTAGAGATTCTGTAGGTATTAATAGCATTGTCAATCACTCCAAGTTCCTTGTAGAGGTAGATTCACTTGTTTTCAATCCTAAGTATTGCGGATTGCCTAACGACTCTCTTGATGTTCTCACACCTTTTGATTTCTCAAAGCGTTCAGATTTGACTCTTACAGTTAAGACTCGTATCTATTCTTCGTGGATAAACGAGGCTATCATGGTAACAAACGAACAGCAGCTTGGCGAGTTTACAATTACCGCACGTATCGATCCTTCCGTATTGAGCAAGGATTCCGTATTTGTTTATCGAAAGAATGACCCTCGCTTCAAAAAATTAGTCAGTGTGTCAGGTGATTGCTTCATTGTTCCTCGCTCATTTACAGGAACCAGTGATGGAAAATCATATTCAAGCACTTGGGGTACTGGTCAATACCGCATTGAAATGGATGTAAATGAGTCTTGTAAGATAATCGATAAGTATTATTATAAGGAAAAGTATCAGAACGAAGAGATACCAGTTCGCGAATCAGGCAATGGTCCGCAGATTGCGTTTGCTGGCATCCCTGAGTTCAAGAAGTTTGACAAGGCAAAGTGGCAAGCGGAATGGACTCCAATTAAGAAACGTCAGCGCAAAGCCTCTTTCTGGAATACTGCATGGAATGGCATAGTGACAGCATACAAGGGTACAGGTTGGGTGCAGACATTCACAGATCCTTTGACTAATGTTATTTTGAGCTACGAAGGAAAAGAACTTAACGATTGGCTTGGACTTACGGCTACCTC
>UMFR01029548.1_pt1 | contig 11393 bp, 14 predicted proteins | sample 1965041 | NCBI WGS metagenome assembly UMFR01 (sample SAMEA4836049, study PRJEB28245) | human gut metagenome | biome: gut microbiome; material: fecal sample | place: Denmark | collected 2008
CTCCGTTGCAGCTACGCCGGTCTGCTGCTTTGTACCACAGCCGGTCAGTGTCAGCGCTGTTGCTGCGCAAAGCATCGCAGGCAGCAAAAATTGCAGTATTTTTTTCTTTTTCATGAATATATCCTCCATTATTTTATAGTGTTTGCTCTGGATCAATATGTTATTTTCCGGATCCAGTTTCTTGCCCTTTCTGCAGTCAGTATAAAAACAGCAATTACTCCTTTCAAGCACTCTGTCACAAAATCCCGTTTTTTGTCACGAATTCTCGTTTGTGTCAATACTTTGTGCTATAATTCAGATAGAAGCCATACAAAAAGGGGCATATACTGTATGAGAATTGCAATTGTAGATGATCTTGCCGCAGAACGGCACTTTTTGAGAGAACAATTAGAACAAAAGCTATACCGCATGGGCATACAGGCTGATATTTTGGAATATACATGTGGTGAAGCCTTTCTGGAAGCAGAACACAAGCTACCGTTCTCTGTCGCTTTTCTGGATATTTATATGATGGGTATGACAGGAATAGAAGCTGCCAGAGAACTGCGAAAAACCGACACTGACTGTCTTCTGATCTTTACAACGACCTCAACTGACCATGCACTGGAGGGTTTTCAGGTTCGTGCCATGCATTATCTGGTAAAACCTTTTACTGCTGAAGACATTGATACATTGACAGATGAGCTGCTCACACGTATTGGACACACAGACAAATATATGGAATTAAAAGCAGAAGGAAGCCTGCTGCATCTGCGCTATCAGGATATCATTTATGCCGAGCATTTTGCTCATATCATATATGTCCACACTACTGTCTCAAAGGTACTTGCCACGCGCCAGACCTTTAAGGCATTTACAGCACCACTGACAACAGATCCACGATTTTTTATATGCAGTCGGGGTGTGATCGTCAATATGGAACATGCCGCCGACTTTGAGGGGTCCTCATTTTGTATGAAAGATGGCAGCCATATATTTGTCAGTCAGGAGCTTTTAAAAAATGCACGGCAGGCATTTATGGAATACCTGCTGCAAAGGGGGTGCATATCATGATTAATATGCTGCAACCAATTTTGGAGCTTTGTGTGGTGATCCCCGGCGTTATTCTCGCATATTTTCCCGTAAAATCCGGCCTGAAGCATCCAATACGGCAGATTATGATATGGCTTTTACCGCTTCTTCTGCTTCTTTGCATTACAGGGGGAAGTGTGTGCTATATAAAGCGGATCTCTACCATGCCGGCACTTGCCCTGATCCTGTCAGTCACAACTTTTCTCTATATAAAAACGCTCCGGATCTCTCTGTGGAAATCCGGAACGGTAGCATTGTCTATTTGTGCTGTATTTGCCTGTATTAACAGTCTTTCAAGAGCTGTCAATGCCGTACTTCTTATGGATCTGCAGCCTATACAGGCTGATCCATGGCTCTGCCTGCAAGCCTCCATATTCTATAATGCAATTTGCTGGCTGCTTACCGCTATCTTTTATTATCCGGCAGTCCATGCGGTAAAAGAAATGGTCGACGATGAGAATTTTGCACAGACCTGGTATGTATTCTGGGTTTTGCCGCTTGTCTTCATTGCTCTGAATCTGTTTATGATCCCAAGATATTCAGGCACGCTTTATGTTGGACGAATTTTAAAGGGGTACTTCGTTCTCAGTCTTACGCTCCTGATTTTATTGCTCTGGTTCAGCGCGGCATTCCTGATCATGGCCACCATTCTGAACCGGAATGCAAGACTCCGGCAGGAAAACCAGCTTCTATCCATGCAACAGCAGCGATATGAAAATTTAAAAGCTTCCATTGAAGAAATGCGACAGGCGCGGCATGATATGCGCCACCACCTGAACCAGATTTCCAGACTGGCAGAAGAAGAGAATCTTCCAAAACTCAAAGAATATCTTACCAGCACCATCTGCAAAATCCCCGATTTTGATATGCATTTGTGTGAAAATCAGGCTGCAGACAGTGTAGCAGGGTACTACTATGCACTTGCCAGACGGGAAAACATTCCATTTTCTCTGCGGCTTGATCTGCCTGCCAGACTCCCTGTTGACGAAGTAGATATGTGTCTGGTTCTTTCCAATCTTCTGGAAAATGCACTTGAAGCAAGCCTGCGGATAGTTGACAGCCCCCGGCATATCCGGATAACTTCCTACCTTCATGCCGGAAATCTTTTGCTGATCCAGGTTGAAAATACATATGTGGGAGAAATTTTGGAAAAAAATGGAGTTTTTCAGTCCTCCAAGCGGAAAGGAGAGGGCATTGGTCTGCAGTCCGTCCGTCACATTGCGGAAAAATCCGGCGGTGCCAGTACGTTTAGCCATCAAAATGGTATTTTCTGTGCAAAGGTCATGCTTTGCGGCAAATCATCTGCATAAGCAATTCGCCGGATGTCATCTGTAACATCCGGCGAAGCTTCTCAGTTATTTCACATAATACACCCTGTTCTCTTTTCTGGCAGGTTCCGCCGGATATTCCCCATCTATATAACCAAGTGCGCAATGCCCGATACCTTCATACTCTCCTTCAATACCAAGAGATTTCAGAAGCTCTTTGCCCCACTCAGTCTCAAATTCTTCCTTTGCACGATGGATCCAACAACTTCCCAGTCCCAGTTCATGTGCTGCCAGCATCATGTTACCCATCACTAAGCTGCCATCATATACATGCGTCGGCCAGTCTTTTCTGCCAAGTACGATCAGCATGGCAGGCGCTCCGTAAAACGGATCAAATCCCTTATCCCAGCCACCGATCTCTGCATTCATTTCTGCGATCTTATCACGAAGCTCCTTCTTCGTTACCTGGATAATGATCGCTGCCTGCTGCCCTTTTCCGCTTGCTGCGTAAAGTCCTGCTTCAATGATCTGATCAAGCAGCTCCTGCCCAACAGCATCCGGTTTATATTTTCTGATACTTCTTCTTGTTTTCATTTTTGTAAGTACGTCGCTCATATTCAAAAACTCCTTTCAGACTTTTCGCAGATCCCATCCGCTGTATTTATTATAGAAACACAAAGGAAATATATCAATTTCGCGAACAAAATACCGACTTGTCTGTTTTTTAACATTATGTTATATTAGACATAACATCACTTGATCTACAAAAGAGGGGGATTCTATGTACAAGTATAAACCTGTCCGTTACATTTTTCGTCTGCTCAACTTAATTATTTATGCTGCTGTCATATCATTTTCTGTTATTGCCATTCGTGATGATCTCTGCATTACCGATTTCATGACAACTATATTTAAAAATAACCTGATGGATTCTAAACGCAGCCTTTATCTGGCAATCTTTTTGCTCGTGAATGTCTGTATTATTTTACTGTTCAAGGTATTGAGCAAAGAAAAAACAAAGGCGCTGTTTTACTACATATGTGACTTTATCATCCGGTTGACTTTTTCTGTCCCGCTTGCTTTTATTACGCTTTATTTCTTATTCTATCGTCTGATGCCCAATTTATTGTTTGATGCCATGACACAGATCATTGTTTTCCTGATCCTGTTTGCGGTATATGATTATCTGATGCGCTGGCAGATCATGTTCCGCCTTGACGTCAGTTATTTCCGCGTCAAAGATAAATTATAAAACGTCGATTATCATTTACTGCATTTTTCTTGCCGCGCCAAGCAGCTCCACCAGTCCTTTTTCTTTGATAATGGCAATTCCCTGCCCCTCATCTCCAAGTATGATCAGATTATCTCCCGGCTTGATATCAAACAGCTTTCTGGCTTTTGCCGGGATCACGATTTGTCCTTTCTCCCCGACCTTTACCATGCCAAAGATATGTTTTCCTTTTGGTGGTACACCAAGCCCCATATGCGACAATGGTAAACAATAGCAACAGCCAGAGCGTCTGCAAATACCATAAAGGTCCGACACCGCTGACCGCCATAATGATATAGCGTATCACTCCGGGGATTTCCTGCATCGTATCCGTAAAAACACCACTGAGCATCATATTATAATAGCCCAGTATCCACTGAAAGACAAATAATCCTATTGTGGAAGGAACAAGCAGCTTCTGCGTTCTCTTTTTCAGAAATGCTTTATCTAAGCAGCCTTCCAAGCAGAAACGGACACACATACCGTTTCAACTCCGTTAAACATATAGATCACATGATAGATCACAACCAAAGCCACTGTGATCCACCGGATATTATCAATGTACACCTTTCTCATAAAAATACCACCTTCGCTATTATTTTTAACATAATTGTAAAAAATCACAAAGGTGGTGTCCAGCAAGTCTGCTTTACAGATCTACGTTATTCCTGTTAAAAAAGGTGGCAGATGTCCTACTCTGCCTGCTATTCCGACTCTGCCTCCTGCAGTTCTTTCGCGCCGTCCAGATAAACCCACTTGATCGTATAGGTCTTTCCTGTACATGCACCGATATTATTCACGTAATCATCTAATAGCTTCTGTGCCCTCTGCTGTGCGCTTGCCAGCAGAACAGTATCTTTTTCAGCCTCTTTGCGCATGTTATCCTGTGCTTCCATATTGACCAGCGATGCATCAATTCCAACCGTAGCAACACCCGCATATTCTATCCAGAACTTCCTGTCCTTTTTCCAAAGCCAGATACCACTCATCTTTTCCAGCGCTGTCAGACTGATGACCTCCGGTTCTTCTTTTTTTGCATTACGCGAAACCACAATAGCGACTGCTGCCAGAATTACCACAATCAGCACCACGAATACAACCATTTTCCCCTTTTTTCTTCGTTTGTGCTCTTTTTTCATGCCTGTCTATCCTCTCTTTTTACACAGAGTTCGTTTATGCTTCGTTCGTAACTTCTACCTGACAGGATTTCATTGTCTGAAGTGCTGCAGCATGTGCCTCTTTTGTTACCCCTGCACAACAGCCTGCATCCACTTTGACAGTTGCTTCCGGGTAATACGCCTTCAGGATAAGGGCATTCGATACCACGCAGATATCTGTACAGACACCGATCAGTTCTACCTGCAAATCACTTCCATCCGCTTCCTGCGCGGCGATCACCTCTCTCCAGCCTGTATAGCCAAAAGATGGTTTATCCACCACTGTATAATCCTTCTCTGCGAAAAGTCCATCCGTTAATGCACTGCAGATCTGCCATCCGTCTGTCCCCTTGATACAATGCGGAACCGGCAGATGCTTTCCTTCATTTGTCTGCATATAATCTTCTCCATGGGTATCTCTGGTAAAGATCACTTCTGCATCTTCTTTATGATATGCGTCTATCTTGGCTCTGACACCGGGAAGGATCTTCTGCGCGTCCTCCGAGCCAAGTGCTCCTGTTACAAAATCATTTTGCATGTCTACAACGATCAATATTCTTCTCATGGCGTTCTCCTTTTCTATCTGCAGTATCTGATCCGGCAGCTGCCGTTCTCGTCAAATTCTTCTATTTCATATAGCAGCGGTCCATCCTCCCAAAAGGTCCCAATTGTGGTGTACTGTTCCTCGTTTTGTGTTGAGAATGTTCTTCTGATTCCAGTGAATTTCATGTAGGCTCCTTTTAGTTCAAGATCCGGAAATTGCAATAAAACGGCTATTTTCGTACACGGAAACATATCCCGTTCTCTGTTTATAGCTCTAAACTATGCTCATTTAGAAGGAAGTCGTATATGCTCATCGTGAGGATTCCATCATTATCATGTAATGGTTTTACAACATCCTTTACAATAATAATCTTCTTAAATGAGTCATTCACATTTATAAGAGAAGCTTTTTCCTGTGCTCTCTTCTTGTCATCCGGCAGACTGAAAGCAGACTGGATGTAATATCTCTTGCTACCCATATTGGCAACAAAATCAATTTCAAGCTGTTTCTTTTCCTGCACACCTTCTTCTGTTCTGTCTCGCTTTACAACCACACCAACATCAACCTGATAACCTCTAACACGAAGTTCATTATAAATGACATTTTCCATCAGATGTGTCTCTTCCACTTGCCGAAATCCCAGTCTGGCATTTCGTAGTCCCACATCCTCAAAATAATACTTAAGTGGCGTACCAATGTATTTTCTGCCCTTAACATCATATCTATTTACCTCATTGACTATGAACGCATCCTTCAAATGGTCAATATATGCTCTTATGGTATTAAGGCTGATATCCGACTGGATAACACTCTTAAATGTTGCTTTTATTTTAGATGCATTCGTAAGAGAGCCAATGCCGGATGCCAAAATATTTATCAAGTCATTTATTTCTTGAACTTTTTCAATATGGTTGCGCTCAATAATGTCCTTTATATAGGTCTCTTCAAACAAACTGGTAAGATACTCCATTCTCTGCTCATCGGTAGCCATTGTAATGGTTAATGGCAGCCCACCGAAACTAACATAGGAACTCCAGCCTTCATATTTATCCCCATCAAACACTTCCATATATTCTCTAAAACTAACGGGATAAACATGAACTTCATCTCCACGCCCTCTAAATTCTGTAATGACATCCTTTGACAAGAATTTTGAATTGCTGCCGGTTACATAAACATCCACATTATGCATATGAAGAAACGAATTCAGCACTGCTTCAAAGGCTGGCAGTAACTGCACCTCATCCAGAAAAATATAGTAGTCCCCATCATCTGTCATCCGGTTTTTAGTATATTCCAGCAGCGTGCGTGGATCTCTATACTTCTCATTTTCGAACATATCTAACTCAATTGCGATAATATGGTCATCCGCAACACCCTGTTCCTTAAGGTAATTCCTAAAAATAGTAAATAAAAGATATGATTTCCCGGAACGTCTAATTCCTGTAATAACCTTTATCATCCCGTTATGCATACGATTTATTAACTTCTGCAGGTATATGTCTCTTTTTATTTCCATAATGCCTCCATATTGATAATTTAAGGATATTGTGCCCTTCTTTTTCAAGATTATACTTTATTAAGGAAAAATTCTCAACTTATTTTTGACATTTAAGGGAATATGTGCCCGTTTTTTTCAGTATCTTTTTATTTTGCAACAACAATCATAAGGCGTTTTGTAAATTCACTATCGTATGGGTATACATCTAATTGTTCTTTTGTATAATCTTTTGCATTTACACTGTGACCAGTTTGAAAAAATAATCTTGCTAACTGGTCACAGTCTGATGTCATATATTCTCGGAGTTGCATTTATTTCTCCTCAAGTTAATAATTTCCACTCTGTAAATTGAACTCTGTTAATCGACAATCTTATATCCTGTAGTCTGAAGAATATCCAATGCTTTTTGATAATTTTCTTTTTTTATCAGTACATAGTCTGTGTTGTAGGTTTCCCGTTTCAAAGTATAAGTATTTGTTGTAGAATTAAGCATAAGGAGTCCTCCTGATTTTTGTTTAGTATCTTTTTGATTAGACACCTTAATTTTACTACAAAACAGGAAAGGATTCCTTATATTTTGGGCATTTTTTGAAAGTTGTTTATGACGATGATTATGAAAACGGAGCTTTGTGGATAAAAGTACGGAAACTCAAGTTTGATAAAGTGATGACACGCAGTATAAAAAATGATACAATATTTTTGTATGCATATATGTACGCTTAGAATTTTCTAAATGAAGAATTCTAGGAGTACATGAAAAAAGGGAGATGAAAAAAAAAAGGAGGCGCTGAATTTGAAAGTGACAAAAAGGATAAGCAGGAAAATGGCAGGCGGCATATTATTGGGCTTTCTGGCTGTGGCAGGCATTGTGACAGGCAGTCAGGGAAGTGTGACAGTTTATGCGGCAGAGGAATTACAGGGAAGTGGAACAGCAGAAGATCCGTATGTGATCACCGGTTCGGAGGATCTGTGGAAGTTTGCAGAGATCGTAAAAGCATCCTCGGATAGAAATGAATGTGCGAAAGTCGCAGATGGTGTAACAGAGATCGATACAACGGTACGAGGAGAAAAGACAGACTTAACATGGAGTCCGATCGGAGATTCCACCGTTTCCTATACAGGGGTATTCGATGGTAACGGAGCAGAGATCACGATCCATGCGGACAGAAAAATTAACAATAATGCCGGTTTGTTTGGCATACTAGGCATTGGTGGAGAGATAAGAAATGTCACCACTGCAGGAAGTTCTAAAGGCTACGATAATGTAGGAGGTATCTGTGGTCAGGCATATAGTGATGCAAAAATTGTAAACTGTAACAATAAGGCAGATATAACCGCAAGTGGAAACCAAGCAGGCGGTCTGATTGGATGTGCAACCAGTGCACAGATTGAATCCGATACCTCGATCAGTAATACAGGTGCAGTTACAGGAAAATCGAATGTGGGTGGATTTGTCGGTCAATCTTATGGCGAAACGAAGATAATCGCCCATGAGGGTATTCTTAATTCCGGATCTGTAACCGCTACATCGGGGGGAAATGTCGGAGGTTTGATCGGATATGCAGATTCTGCATCTATTCAAGCGGATGAGGATATCATCAATACGGGTAAGATATCTAGTATGGTAAGCAATACATCTAGAGGAGCAGGCGGATTGATCGGATATGGAATTGATACATCTATAATTTCCCGGAATGGAATGTTACAGAATAAAGGAGAAGTGACAGCAGCAATTACAAGTGTTGGTGGTATTGGAGGGCATCTGACCAGCTCTAATGACAACTGTCAAATTCAGGCAGCAAAGGGCATGATCAATACAGGCAGGATCACGGGTCAACAGTCTGTAGGTGGACTTGTCGGGGAGTATGCCTATTCTGCACCGATGACTTCTACCGATGGATTCCTTTTAAATACCGGAGATGTGGAAGGAAATGGAGCGAATGTCGGCGGTGTGATCGGAAGAATGGGCAGTATTTCAGATGGCGGTAAGTATGGGAATACAGGAAATGTCACGAATACAGGTAAGTATACCGGCGGTGTGATCGGGTCATGGGATAATAATAAAACCAGTTTAGAAAATGCATTCAATACAGGAAATGTGGCAGTAACAGGTGAAGATGCCGCAGACGTTGGTGGTATTGCAGGAAGATTTACGGGTGTCAATATTAAGAATTGCTATCATACAACGGAGTATCCGCTGATCGGTAACGGAGAAGCTGAGAAAGACGAGATCACCGGCAAGATATCGAATTGTTACTGTATGGAGAAGAATACGTTACCATGGGACGGCGAGATTACAAAGACAACGAAAGCATTCACGGATGGAGAGGTTGCGTATCTGCTGGATGGAAGTGGAGATAGCAGGAGGGCTGAATTGATCTGGGGACAGAAGATCGGAACAGATCAGACTCCGGTATTGGGCGGTATGACCGTATATCAGGATGGCAGCATATACAGTAATGCAGACGGACATCACTATGGTGCACCACAGTATACATGGAGCGAGAGCGATATGAGCTGTACGGCACGCAGGATATGTGAAGGATGTGAAAATGAAGAAAGCGAAACAGTAACTGCATCTTATACAGAGGAAAAAGCAGGATGTGAAACAAACGGTAAGAAAGAGTACAAAGCAGAATTTAAAAATCCATCATTTGAGGTTCAGACAAAGACAGCGAGCTTAAATCCGCTTGGACATGATACCACAGATGCAGTCTGGTCAAAGGACGAAAAGGTACATTGGAAAGAATGCAAAAATGAATGTGGAAAGAAATTAGAACAGGCAGAGCATACATTCAAGACGGTCATCGACCGTCAGGCAACAGAGAGTACCGAAGGCAGCAGCCATGAGGAATGCAGCGTATGCGGCTATCAGAAAGCAGCAGTTGTGATCCCGGTGACCGGGAAGGAAGAAACAACAAATGAACAGCCGTCCAATACAAATACACTTACCATCGGACAGGTGGTTGTGAATCAGGCAGATGGAGCTTCCTATACTATCAAGAAGAATACCGATAATGCCTATGAAGTAGAATACAAGGCACCGAAAAACAAAAAACAGACAAAGATCGCTGTGCCGGATTCTATCAAGATTAATGGTGCGACCTATAAAGTAACATCGATCGCAAAGAGTGCATTTAAGAATAATAAGAAACTAAAGACGGTTACGATCGGTAAGAATGTATCAAAGATCGGAAAAAATGTTTTTTCCGGATGCAAGAAGTTAAAGACAATTACGATAAAATCTACAAAACTGAAAGCAAAGACACTTTCTAAGAGTACATTTAAAGGAATCAAAAAAGCAACCACGGTCAAAGTACCGAAGAAGAAATTATCCGCTTATAAGAAATTATTTAAGAGCAGGGGACTTTCTTCCAAAATAAAAGTAAAGGCATACTAAAGTAAGACAGACAACGTTACAGTATACAGGTTTTCCTGCGGACTGTAGCGTTGTTTTTTTCTGGTGCAATCTATGGCAGGATAGCTTGAGTTTCCGCAGAATGTAATTCTAAAATGAACACAGCTTCCCAAAGCACCAATCTGCCGAATTTTTGAAGCGTTGAGTATAGCAGTTTTAAGAATAGAGGTACTTTAATAAACCCCACCGGAGCCGGGCTTTGGGAGAAATATACTTTTATCTATCTAAGCGATCAGCTTAAGGCAGAGTTGACGATATGCCGGACGTTTTGTCCGAAACCACAGCCTGACGCCTTCTTTTGCATATGATAGTATGCCGGAGATACCTTTGGCTAACCGGTAATAGCAGAAATGTACTTTTTCCTTTACAGGGTCTGCTTTTTGTATGATAGAAACCTTAAGGGCATTTGTTTCTGACTTCATTGATATATGTGCCAGAAATGCCATGCACAGGGTAATATAAAAATTCAGGGCATTGATTGCAGCGAGCTTCCTCACGCGGAAGTTTTCAAACTGAAACATCTGCTTCTTACAGCGGAAATATTCCTCAATGCGCCATCTGGAAAAATAAGTCAGGGCGATATTTACTACGTCTTCTCTGGATTGGATTTTCTTATTGGTTGCAAGCATCATGGGATGTTCCGTAATGCCGTAAACCAGTACGAGATAAATATCTTTCTTTGAAGCGGTAATCTGCACTTTCACATGGGAAAGATAGGCATCGTGCTTTTTGCCCTTGTATGTCAGGACAGTTTTGATCTTACCCTTTGGGAGCTTTGTCAAGACGGGTACAGCGTTCCTTTTGGAAATCTTTGCATGTTTGATTACAGGTAGGGCAGGAAGTACATTTAATGTCGCAAAGAATAATTTTTCCACAGGCGTTAGTCTTTTGGCAGTGATAACGATGGATACAAAAATTTTTAGCATTATAGAAAGTGCCTTTATGATACCAATCAGAAAGCCTGTGAGCCCGTACTTCTTTTGAGATGGTAGTAGGATCCTTACATAGGAAGGCAGCAATATCTTTAAAGGAAGTGCCCTTGGACAGTTCATTTTCGATATAGATTCTATCATTTAAAGTAAGGTGTTTCTGGTTTCCAGGAATGTATTTACTCATAGTTTTCGTCATTCCTTTCGCTTCGCTCAAGGCACAAACAAGTTATGA
>UMFR01001539.1_pt1 | contig 11361 bp, 7 predicted proteins | sample 1965041 | NCBI WGS metagenome assembly UMFR01 (sample SAMEA4836049, study PRJEB28245) | human gut metagenome | biome: gut microbiome; material: fecal sample | place: Denmark | collected 2008
CATTTTATTTGTATTTCTGCGTTGATTTCCCTGCTATAAAAAGAGCGTCCTGCAACCACAGAACGCCCTTGGATTTTCTGTTGGAGATGAGTCTTAGTTCTCCACAACCACCTTGTGGAATACCTTTTTGCCCTTTCGCAGAATGGTTTCTGCTTCCGGATAGATCACGCTCTTGGGGTCGGTGACCTTGGTGTCATTCACAGAAACGCCGCCCTGCTGTACCAGCCGGCGTGCTTCGCCGTTGGACGGGGACAGTCCGCAGCGTACCATCAAGGTCAGGATCCCGATGCCGCCGTCGGTGAGTTCCTCTGCTTTCAGAACGGTGGTCGGCATATCCGCATTGTTTCCGCCGCCGCCAAAGACAGCCTTTGCCGCAGTCTGTGCCTTTTCGGCTTCTTCCTTGCCGTGCACCAGTGCAGTCAGTTCATACGCCAGCAGTTCCTTTGCCTGATTCAGCTGCTGTCCCTCCAGTGTGCGTTCCATTTCCTCGATCTGCTCAATGGGAACAAAGGTGAGCAGCTTCAGGCACTTGATAACGTCCTGATCGGAAACGTTCCGCCAGTACTGGTAGAACTCGTACGGTGTCGTCTTTTCCGCATCGAGCCATACCGCACCCTTTTCGGTCTTGCCCATTTTCTTGCCCTCGGAATTCAGCAGCAGGGTAATGGTCATTGCGTAAGCGTCCTTGCCCAGCTTCCGGCGAATCAGCTCCGTGCCGCCCAGCATGTTTGCCCACTGGTCATCGCCGCCGAACTGCATGTTGCAGCCGTAATCCTGAAACAGCTTGTAGAAGTCGTAGCTCTGCATGATCATGTAGTTGAATTCCAGGAATGTCAGACCGCGTTCCATACGCTGCTTGTAGCACTCGTGAGAGAGCATGCGGTTTACGCTGAAGTGAGCACCCACGTCGCGGAGCACGTCCACATAGTTCAGATCCAGCAGCCAGTCGCCGTTGTTGACAACAATTGCCTTGTTTTCCGAAAAATCGATGAACCGGCTCATCTGCTTCTTGAAGCAGTCCACGTTGTGCTGAATGGTTTCCTTGGTCATCATTTTCCGCATGTCGGTTTTGCCGGAGGGGTCGCCGATCATTGCCGTGCCGCCGCCGATCAGAACGATCGGCTTGTTCCCTGCCATTTGGAGCCGCTTCATCAGGCACAGTGCCATGAAGTGTCCCACGTGCAGGCTGTCTGCGGTGGGATCGAAGCCAATGTAAAAGGTTGCCTTGCCGGCGTTGATCAGTTCCTCGATCTCCTTTTCATCGGTCATCTGGGCGATCAGGCCCCGTCGTTTCAGTTCTTCAAATACTGTCATGTTCTTTCCCTCTTTCCCCGAAGGGTACAAAAAAGCCCTCCGGAAACTATTTTTCCAGAGGACGATGTTTTCACCGTGGTACCACCTCAATTTATCAGAGCGAAAGCCGCCCTGACCTCAAAGACGCTGTAACGGGCGTGCCCGAACTCCCCTACATACGACGGTTTCAGGAAGCCTGCTCCCAAGTGTATTCTCTGCGGTGACGCTCCCCCGTTCCACCAACCCGAGGGTTCTCTGTGCCGGCACGAATGCAGATACTTCTCTTGCTCTACGCATTTCATAATGTGTTTATCATACCATATTGTCGGGCGGTTGTCAAGGGATTTTTCTGTAAAAAAATCCAAAACGCCTACTTGACAAATCCCAAAAAATCGTCTATCATAGGGCAATACCGCACAAAGAGCGTCTGGGGACTTTGCACGCCATCTGCTTGCAAATTTCCCGTCATATTTCACAAAAATGCTCGTGAATACATCCAGTATTCACTCCGCTTTTTGTTTCATCTGACGAAAAATTTGACGACGCATCTGTCGCACAATCTTTGTGCGGTATTGCCATAGAAATAGAAAGAGCATACCAGCAGACGGTTTGCTCCCATAAGTACTTATTATGAAAAAATAGCCGCCTTATGTGGAAGTGGGGCGGCTATTTCCATTTATAGCGGTAAAACATGCTTGACACGACACCATTCCGGTGCTATAATAAAGGCATACGGGGCATTAGCACAGTTGGAAGTGCGTCACATTCGCATTGTGAAGGTCAGGGGTTCGATTCTCCTATGCTCCACCAGAAACCCACCAAAATTCCAAGAGAATTACGGTGGGCTTTTCTATACCATTTCTTACATCAAAACTTGCGATGCATAATTAGGAAGAAAAAATGAAATTCAAAACGATAAACACCATAATATGTTCCGCCACAATGTCAGTTATTACAGTGTCAGCTATATTTCTTGCGGAAATTATCGGTATCGCAAACGAGTTATTCCGATTGCCATATTTGTTGGTTGTAGCAGTAATATATGCAGCTATGCTGTTAAGTGAAAGTAAGAAGCAGCTTCTGTTGAAATGGGTTTTGTCACTGCCCTTTTCCTTTTTTTGCTTCGAATATTTTTGGCAAACACACTATTCTATCAGAGCGTTAAACTGGATAATAGAGGGATATGGAACACAATCTGCCGGCGGCAATTTTTCAGGTTTTATAGTTCTTATTCTTTTGCTAGTCCTTTGCTTTGCAGGCATGATATTTGCATATTCTAAGTCATCTGAAAAAATCAAACGATATATAAAAGTGCAGTCATTGACAGGCATATGGATTTTCATGTTAATGATTATCGTAGTCGCATACTTGGAAACCCAATTTCCAGCATATCACGATGTATTATCGTATCATTAAACACCACACAAAAAAACGGCTCTGCCACAGGAATTTCCCTGCGGCAGAGCCGTTTCTTGTTTTCAGCGTATCTTAGGCAATACCGCACAAAGAGCGTCTGGCGACTTTGCACGCCATCTGCTTGCAAATTTCCCGTCATATTTCACAAAAATGCTCGTGAATACATCCAGTATTCACTCCGCTTTTTGTTTCATCTGACGAAAAATTTGACAACGCATCTGTCGCACAATCTTTGTGCGGTATTGCCCTTACGAAAACCAACGATTATGTCTGTTTACCGTCCGCTTTCTTTTTCTTTTCAATTTCCGCCTTTTTGGCTGCAAATTCCTTGTCGTCCAGAATGCCCTGCTGGTGGAGTGCCTCCAGTTTTTCCAGCAGCTTCTCCGGAGAGTCGTCATTTGCCTTGTCCTTGGTACCGGACTTCAGCTTCACGCGTTTTTTCGCCTGCTGCTGTTCCCGTTCCTTTTCAGCTTCGATCTCTGCCAGCATTGCAGCGTACCGCTTGCGGTCACCGAACCAGAACAGCACGATCAGGATAATACCGCCTGCCAGTGTGCCCATGCCGATCCACCACCCCGGCGGTGTGTAGGTCATGGTCACGGTATGTTCTCCGGCAGACAGCGGCACACCGATCATGGCATCTACGATTGCCACCTGATCGACCTTCTTGCCGTCCACCTTGACGGTCCAGCCCGGCTGATCCGGAATGGAAGTCATCATGATCTGACCTTCTTCTGCGGTAATGGTACCGGTCAGCTTCCGGTCGTTGCTCTTTTTGGTGTCGATCTGCCACTGATTTTGCTTCAGAATGTCAATATCTTCTTGGAATACGTCCGGATGATAGGTGTAGAACAGGAAGTTCTTGACAATGGTGAACTTTTCCTCATTGGCAATGGTCATACGCAGGGTGATCTTCGTGCCCGGCTCAAAGGTACCCAGACGCAGAGCAATGTAGTTATCGCCCTCGAAGTATTCGCCCATAGACTGGAAGCCGCCGTTGTTCTTGGCGTATTCATCGGCATCTTTCCAAGTGAAGTCGCCGCTGTTGGATTCCTTCCAGCCGTTTTCTGCCTCGCTCCATTCGCTGTCGTTCCATGTGGACATCCACAGGTTGACTTTCTTCTGGAACTCGGTCTTGAAGTAGATGTAGATCGGTTCGTTGGACTCTGCCACCAAATGGAAGTCCACAGTGGGGTCGCCGTCACCGGTCACGTCATACTTGGTCTGTTCGCCGTAGGGGCTTGTGGTGATTGCATCGCTGACGATCGGATTTTCTGCCAGATTCAGCGGTGTGTAATACTCGTGCCAGCTCTGGAACTGTCCGTTTTCGTCAAATGTGGTCTGTCCGCTCATGGTGCTCATGAAGATGTTCTGGCTGTTGAACGGATTGTCGTTGCCCAGATGATCGATCTTCTGCACATCCTCGTCTACCATGTAGCCGATAGACAGAGCGTTGGTATTTTCATAAGCGGTAATGGTCTTTGCAGTACCATTTTCGTTGGTATAGTCGTATGCCCAGCGTGCTTCATATGCCGGATTCAGACGGCGGTTCTGATCACCGCTTTCCCCGCGGTCCAGCACATACTTGATACCCAGCAGAGAGTCCGCAATTTCGGTGTTGCCGTCATAGCGGGTATAGTAGCTGTGCATGCAGTAACCCAAGGTTTCAATGAAATTGATGGCACGGGTATTCATGACAGAACTGGAGTGTGAGATACCTTTCAGTCCGAATGCTGCATTATCGTTGACACAGCGGAAGAAGGTCTTTTCCGCACGGTAGAAGCCGTCGTCCTTTTCCTCCAGCATCTGTGTTGCCGCACGTCCGTTCTGCACGTAGTTCTGATAGGAGGCACGGGTGGAGTATGCCACTTCCTTGTCGATGTCCTTCATGGAATCTACAGCGTTGTAGGTTGCTTCGCCGCCTACCATGATCAGCATCATAGTGGTCAGGGCAACGCTTACGCCACGCTTGCCCTGCGTAATCTTTCCGCCCAGCATGAAGTACAGCAGGATCAGGTAAATGCCCATGAGTGCCGCAGAGATCCAGACAGCACCCTTTGCCATCTGGTCAAATTTCAGACCGGCAACAATGGCAATGATGACCGCCATTATCACTGCCGATCCGATCAGATGCTTCTTTTCGATGCCGTCGCGGTTTGCGAATGCAGTTGCCGCCATGGTCAGGAACACAAAGGACAGCAGGAATGCATAGCGGAACGGCAGCCAGTTCGGCACCTGTCCGCCGTGCCACATCATGTCTATCGGTGTGATCAGCATGCACATTACCATTACAGCGATCAGCAGAGAATAACCGATCTTCTTTTTCCGGTTGACCTTTTTGTTCAGGTAGAACAGGGGCAGTAGAACCAGTGTCAGCAGACCGCAGTAGATTTCCGGCTTGCCCTGTACGTTTACAGAGTCATACTGTGCCGGCAGCAGCTGCGGGAACATGTCCAGCAGGTCGCACAGGAACACCAGCAGCGGCGAATCCTGTGCATTTTCCAGCAGTTTCTTGCTCAGCGGGAACGACTGGAACCGGAAGCTGTAGTCCGGATCTGTGAATTCGAACTTACCCAGTTTCAGAGCGTTGTACACCGGCAGCAGCATGAATGCCGCACATGCCAATGCAATGACGGAAGAATACGCGATCCGTACAAATGCGGTAAAATAGTCATAACCCTTCCGCTTCTTGTCCGAGCCGAAGCACAGATAAAACAGGAAGTACAGGATCACGAAGAAGCAGATCATATAGCCGATATAGAAGTTTGCCACACACATCAGTGCCAGCGGAATGATGAAATTCAGCCGGCGGCCGTCATCGACCAGATATTCAATGCCCAGCATAATCAGCGGCAGGAATACCAGACCGTCCAGCCACATGGGGTCGATCAGCTGAATCACGCCGTATGCCATCATCGCATACATGGTGGAAAAGAGCAGTGACGGGTACGGCTGTACGCCGCGGCGTTTCTGTAAGAAGTAGTTAAATGTTGCACCGGCTGCACCCAGCTTGCACAGCTGCATGATCAGCAGGCTGCTCAGCATGAATTTCTCCGGCAGGAGCATGACGATCAGCGTGAACGGGCTCGCCAGATAATAGCCGATAATGCCCATAAACTCGCCGGAAAGATTTCGCGACCAGTTGTAGAAGATGCTGCCGTCACCCCAGAACGCATCACGGAGTGCCTCGAAATAATACACATACTGTCCGTTCAGGTCCAGACAGAGCACGGATTCTTCGCCAAAGGGGTAGAGTCCGAAAAGGGCGTATGCCAGATAGGTCAGCACAGCCGGAATGGCAAAGGCGATGAGATAGATCCGGTTCCGGACGATCCATCTGCCGATTGCAGAGATGACACTGCCGGCACTGAAACTGCGTTTCGCAGTCTGTGGGGCAGCTTGGATTTTGGTGGTTGCCATGAAAGTCCTCCTTAAATGATAAGATGATCGCCGGATCCCAGCAACAGAATCCGGAAAGTGTGTTCCGCCGTTCCCCTCCTGCGGACAGAACAACAGATACCAACATTATAGCACAATCTTTCCCGTTTGGCAAGCCCTTTTTATGCAAAAAACACGGAAAAGTACGAAAGCCATATCCCAAAATCCATAAAAACCACGAAAGCCGCCTGCCCTGCAAAATTTCCCTGCAAATGCAAAAATGCCCCGCACAGCACAACGCTGTACGAGGCATTTTCAAGGGAATGCTATTCTTCGTGCGGTACCGCTTTATGCAGTCTGGGCAAATTGTGAACGATACAGATCGGCATAGAATCCGTTCCTCTCCAGCAGTTCTTCGTGGGTGCCCTGCTCGATGATGTCCCCGTCCTTCATGACCAGAATCATATCGGCATTGCGAATGGTGGACAGCCGGTGGGCAATGATAAAGCTGGTTCTGCCCTCCATGAGGTGATCCATTGCCTTTTGAATCAGAATTTCTGTACGGGTATCCACAGAGGAGGTCGCCTCGTCCAGAATCATGACCCGATTGTCCGCCAGAATGGCACGGGCAATGGTGAGCAGCTGTTTCTGTCCCTGTGAAACGTTGCTGGCATCTTCGTTCAGTTCCATCTGGTAGCCGTCCGGCAGCTGGCGGATAAAGCTGTCCGCATGGGCAGCCTTTGCGGCGGCAATGACTTCTTCATCTGTCGCGTCCAGTCTGCCGTACCGGATATTCTCCATAATGGTACCCTGAAACAGCCATGTGTCCTGCAACACCATGCCGAAAGATTCCCGCAGCTTGTGGCGGTCGAAGTCCCGCACATCATGGCCGTCCAGCAGGATCGCACCGCCACTGACATCATAGAACCGCATCAGCAGCTTCACCATTGTGGTTTTTCCGGCACCGGTGGGGCCTACAATGGCGATCTTCTGTCCGGACTTTACCTTGGCACTGAAATCGTGGATCACGCACTGCTCCGGCTGGTAACCAAAGGAAACATGCTGAAAATCAACATTACCCTCCACGTTTGCCAGTTCCAGCGGGTGCTCTGCTGTCTGCACTTCTTCCGCTTCTTCGAGGAATTCAAAGACACGTTCGCTTGCCGCAGCCATAGACTGCACCTGATTGAGTACCTGTGCGATCTGCTGCATGGGCTGGGTGAAGTTCTTCACATACTGGATAAACGCCTGAATGTCACCAATGGTGATCGTGCCGCGAATCGCCAGCAGACCGCCGGACAGTGCCACAGCGGCATAACCCAGATTGCCCACGAACATCATGATCGGCTGCATCAAGCCAGACAGAAACTGGGATTTCCATGCGGAGTGGTACAGGGTATCGTTGGTTTCCTGAAACTGCTGCACCATGTCCTTTTCTTTATTATACGCCTGAATCACTGTGTGGCCGGCATAGGTTTCTTCCACTTGTCCGTTGATGTGTCCCAGATATTCCTGCTGCTGCTTGAAGTACTTCTGGGATTTTTTCACCACCAGAGAAATCAGAGTTACGGAAATCGGGAGAATTACCACAGCGATCAGAGTCATCAGCGGCGAGATACGAAGCATCATTACCAGTACGCCGACCATAGTCGCCACGGAAGTAATGATCTGGGTGATGCTCTGGTTCAGGCTCTGTCCCAGTGTGTCCACGTCGTTGGTGATGCGGGACAACACTTCGCCGTAGGTACGGCTTTCAAAATATGCCATTGGCATGCGGTCGATTTTTTCCGAAATGTCTTTCCGCATGCGGTAGCAGACTTTCTGTGTGACACCGGTCATCAGCCAGCCCTGCACAAAGCTGAACAGAGTACTCAGCAGATACAGTCCCAGCACAAACAGCAAAATCTGTCCGATCTTGGTGAAATCAATGCTGCCAGTTCCCTGAATCTTCGCCAGCAGTCCGTTGGAAAGTTCCGTGGTCGCCTTACCCAGAATGTCCGGTCCGATCACGCTGAACACGGTGGAGGCAATTGCACACAGAATTACCACGGCCACTGCGGCATGATATTGCTTCATATATGCAAACAGTTTGCCAATAGAGCCTTTAAAGTCCTTCGCCTTTTCTACCGGCATCTGTCCGCGTCCGCCCATACGCCGTCTTTCATTCGCCATCTGTCATCGCTCCTTCCTCCGGTGTTTCCTCCAAGCCCAGTTCCGACGGGGAAAGCTGGGACTTGGCGATCTGCTGATATACCTCACAGTTCTTCAGCAGTTCCTCATGGGTGCCCTTGCCGACAATTTTGCCTTCTTCCAGAACCAGAATCTGGTCAGCATGGAGAATGGTGCTGATTCGCTGTGCCACGATGATCATGGTGCTGTCCTGCACCTGTTCTCCCAGTGCCTTTCGCAGAGCCGCATCGGTTTTCAGATCCAGTGCGGAGAAGCTGTCGTCAAAGACGAACACTTTCGGGTGCTTGGCAATGGCTCTGGCGATAGTCAGACGCTGTTTCTGTCCGCCGGAAACATTGGTACCGCCCTGTGCAATGGTACTGTCAAACCGGTCGGGCTTCTCTTGGATAAATTCCATTGCCTGTGCAATTTCCGCCGCCTGCTGTACTTCTGCATCGGAAGCGTCCGGATTGCCGAACCGCAGGTTGCTGGCAATGGTACCGGAGAACAGCACGCCCTTTTGCGGAACAAAACCGATCTGCTGCCGCAGTTCTTCCAGCGGCAGGTCACGCAGTTCCACGCCGTCCAGCGTAATGCTGCCTGCTGTGACATCGTACAGACGGGGAATCAGGTTCACCAGTGTGGACTTGCCGCAGCCGGTGCTGCCGATGATCGCCGTGGTCTGGTTGGGCTTTGCCGTGAAGCAAAGGTCTGTCAGAGCGTTCTCCTCCGCATGCGGATAGCGGAAGCAGACATGATCAAAGGTCAGCACGCCCTTGCTGTCCTGCAAATGTTTCGGCTGTGCTGTTTCCTGTACAGAGGTCTTGGTTTGCAGCACTTCGTCAATACGTTTGGCTGCCACAGAACCACGGGGCAGCATGACGGACATCATGGTCAGCATCAGGAACGACATGACGATCATCATCGCATACGTAATGAATGCAGTCATAGAGCCGACCTGCATAGAGCCGCCGTCAATGCGGTGAGAACCGACCCACACGATCAGAATGGTCAGGCTGTACATGATCAGCATCATCACCGGCATCATGAAGGTCATGACACGGTTGACAAACAGGTTGGTCTTGGTGAGGTCGCGGTTCGCCTTGTCGAAGCGTTCTTCCTCGGTCTTTTCCCGTCCGAACGCCCGAATGACGGACAGTCCGGTCAGGATCTCACGGGAAACCAGATTCACCTTATCCACCAGCACCTGCATTTTCTGGAACTTCGGCATAGCGATCGCCATCAGCACGCCGACGATTCCCAGAATTACCAGCACTGCCAGTACAATGACCCAGCCCATGCCGGCTCCGGTGTGTACCACTTTCAGAACGCCGCCAATGCCCAGAATCGGAGCATACAGCAGCATTCGCAGGAAAATCGCCGTAACCATCTGCACCTGCTGAATATCATTGGTGCTTCGGGTAATCAGTGAAGCAGTGGAAAACTGATCCATTTCCGCACTGGAAAACTGCATGACACGGCTGAACACCTTGCCGCGGAGATCACGTCCGACACCGGCACCCACGCGGGAAGCCACATAACAAACACAAATCGCCGCAGCCATCATGGCAAATGCCATCGCCATCATCTTGCTGCCGGTTCGCCAGAGATAGCTGGTCTGGATCTTGTCTATGTCCAGCCCTGCGTCTTTGTCACACTGCACCGCATAGGCAACGCCCATAGACTGTACCAGCGAATCCCCCATAGTGTCCAGCATATCTTCCAGCTGGGAACGCATCTGGGTGACTGTATCTTCATTGAGCTGTCCGCTCTGCTGCATTGCCGCAAACACGGGGCGGACATCGACACAAGTCACTGTGGACGAGTTGCCGTCGCTGTCCTCCTCTGTCCGCTGAAACGGTTGCAGTTCTACGCCCATGGCAGCACCGAGTTCCTCCACGGTCATCTGCTCCATCTGAGCCGCCGCGTTGGGATCGGTCTGCTGCTGTGCCAGCATCTCCCGAAAGCTGTCCTCACTCATCATGGACATCTGATAGTTCAGCAGCACCGGTACCAGCAGGTCGCTGTCCAGTTCGTCCAGATCTTTGCCCGACAGACTTTCCTTTCTCTGTTCTCCGTCATAGGCATTCTGCCACTTCTGTTTTTCGCTTTCCGTCATGAAAAGCTGGGCGTTTTCGAATTCTTCTGCCGTGATCTGTTCCGGCAGAATGTGTTCCACGCCGCTGTTCTGGATTCCGGTGTCAATAATATCCGAAGTGTACTGCGGCAGGGACAGGTCACAAAATGCCTGTACCACCAACAGCACCAAGATCAGCAACACGGAACTCCAGTAGGGTTTCAGATTTTTGAAAAGTTTACCCATTGGTCGCGCTCTCTCCTTTCATTTCCTCCAGTTCCTCTGAGGCCGCCGCATAGAGCCGCTGAAGCAGTTCCATCAGCTGGTCGGCTTCTTCCTGTGTAAAGCGTTTCTGAATCCCCCTGTGAAAATCCTCCAACAGCTGATTCGCCCGCTGCACCTCTGCCTCGCCGGCAGCCGTCAGTGTCACATAGGTATTCCGCCGGTCAGTGCGGCATACTTCGCGGCAGATATAACCGTCGTTTTCCAGCCCACGCAGCGTGCGAGAAACTGCCGGCTGGGGCACGTGCATCTTCTGTGTCACCATAGACACCGTGCTGCCCTCCGGATTGGTTTTCCGCTGTCCGGCAATTACAAACATCACCATATACTCCTGTCGGGACAGCGGCAGCAGCGAAAACAGATTCAGACTGCGAAACGCATTTATCACCCCGAAAAATGTTTTTGCATCACACTTCAAGTGTTCCACCTCCTATTTGTATTCAATAACATTGTTATGAAATAACTTTGTTCTATTATAACGCATGCTATTTATTTTGTCAAGGGGATTTTGCAGTTTTCATCTGCCTGACACAAAAAAAGTGCATTCCGCCAAAGCACAGCAGAATGCACGAAAAAGTTTTATTCAATTTGTTCAGAACCACAAAAATCCGAACGAGTTCTTAAGGCAATACCGCACAAAGATTGTGCGACAGATGCGTCGTCAGATTTTTCGACAGATTGCATAGAAATTCCGCAGGCATACTTTATGTATGGCAAGGGATTTCTGGGCAATATGACGGAAAATC
>UMFR01008334.1_pt1 | contig 11349 bp, 7 predicted proteins | sample 1965041 | NCBI WGS metagenome assembly UMFR01 (sample SAMEA4836049, study PRJEB28245) | human gut metagenome | biome: gut microbiome; material: fecal sample | place: Denmark | collected 2008
CGCTGCGCAGACTGTCTGGCAGAGCAGGGTATGGGAAACTGTTCTGAGCCTTGGTTGGGGCTAAGGCTCCAGCCAGCATGAAGAAACTGAGGAATATGAATCTTGCCATCATCTTTATATTGGAATTAATGATATTACTAACGGGTGCAAAATTACAAAATAAAATTGAAAGTGGCAAGGTTTTTTATATAAAAAAAGCCGCGGAACTATAGAAGGTGAGATCACCTCGGCAACTACAGTTCCAACGACCAGTCTAGTTTAATTTATTGGTTCCCGCATTCTATTTGTATAGTAAATGATAATTATTTTATTACCTATTTCATTGATATTTGGGGGCATTTAAATTTTAAAACGATATGCGCCCCGATACAGATATATGAACTAAACTTTTCTAAGACTTACTACTTATAGGTGAATTCAAACTTCTTGGCCTTTCCTTGGTTGAAGTTATCAGCCTTCAGCCAGAAGCATCCCTTGTCATCTTTTTTGGCATTGCTGCGCACATTCCTCAACTTAAAGGTATATATATAGGTTCTTTCTCCTTCCTCCAGAAGAGTTCCTGAATTCCTCCTGATTACTTCAGCCTTATAGGTAAACCAGCTGCCTGTTTTGCAGTTGCCTTCCGTTTCGGCTTGAGTATCACCTATTTCTACCTTCCAGTCTTCTGGATTGATATCATTGGATGCGATTTTGAAATTCACAGGCAGCAGTCCGTCAGGATAATCCTTAGGAATGGTGATGGTGAAATCTCCTTCGCTGTTCAATGTTGCACTTATATTAACGGCATTTTTGAAGTCATAATTAGCCTCACTCACACTATAGAGATGGATGCTTCTGTTGAGTCCATGCACTTTGTCGATGAGGTGTATGATGCCCTCTCGCCACGTCTTGTCTATCTTGTCCAGCCTATAGGTGATGGTACCGGTACCGGTCTTTGAAGCTTTGTTATAAGTATAGTTGGTAACCACTGGGGCATCTGCAGTTGCGTATGTCAGATTCTCAGTCCATAAAGCCTCGAAATCGGTAGGTTGCTTCGTTTCGGCATCGCTACCCTTATAAGTGAACTGTACCGTCTGCTCAGTATTTTCACCTGTATTTACAGCCTTATAAGTACCTCCGACGATAGCCAGTTCGTAATTTCCATCAGTAACGCTCGGTACAATCTGTTCTACTCTAATCCAAGGGTTGTTTGCCGGTGCACTTTTCAATGCTACCTCAGAATTAGAATTGCCATAGCTCTTATCCAGCTTATCAATGATGATTTTATATTCATAATTACGCTTGATGGCGTATGGCTTATTATTGCTGTCCTGTAAGTAAATCAGGTAATAGAGGCCATCATGCCATAAAATCACTTTAGCAGGATCTGTTGGCAGATTGTGCTCTTCGAAAGCACCTGTCGGGTTGAACATCTGACCAACATCACCTTTCAGTCTTCGGGTGTTGATGGCTGGGGTAACATAATTTACCTTCCATTCCCACTCATCATCTCCTGTAGTAGGGTTGAATAACAGACTGTCTCTGTTGAAGGGAGCCAGCGTTCCGTAAGCCACACCATTGATGACTGTCATTTTAAAGTCGTTTATTATACCAGGATTTGCTTTCTTTACCGAATCGCTCCAGTCTGCAGAAATCTTCGCTCTGTCTCTGATGAGATGAATGATATAATCTTTCTTTTTGTTATCTGGTTTCAGATACTCTTTCAGTTCTTCTGGAGAGTCTTTCTTGATATATCCCCAATAGCGTATATAGGCAGCCTGGTTTTCACCATGTTCTGTTTCAAATGTAGTCATGAGCATATTCTCATGCATACCTACCCAATTTGCCTGGTTGCCCCAGTTGATGGTTTGGTATTGGCTTCCAGTGTTGGCAACCAGATGGATACGGGACGTTTGGTTTGGTATGGTTGCAAAGAAATTATGAGGTTCTGTGCTTCCATCCAGATGAATGTCTCCATTATCATGAATTGTACCATTATTGTCTCTTGTGAATCCTTTGATTTCATCAAATTTTGTAACCTTGCCGAAACCTATAAACTGACCTTCATTATCAAAGCAGAAGAGTTTCATGCTGTCTTTCGGAATTCCTTCATTCATGAACACGGTGCTTCGGGTTACCTGTTGTTCGAAGTTGGGGATGGATACATTGAAACTGGCTGTGTAGTAACCTTCTTCGGTTTCGTCTTTAGAAGGTTCGCTGTCGGCTATACTGTCAGAACAGCCTGTCAACATTGCTGTTAACAGGACTGCTATGATTCCGATATATAATTTTATTTCTTTCATGTCATTTACCTTCTTTACTTTTCACCTTGTTTCTCTATCAGTACTATTTCTCCCGGAGTCAGGTCGTGGACGCAGCGAACGTAGGTACCGCTCTGCGGGTTGTTGCCGTTTCTCTCGGTCTTGTCTCCATCCAGCGTCCAATAGTATTCGCCTCCCAGCAGTTGTTTGCTTATAGCCTTATCTTCGTTACCTAACTTATAGATTCTGTTGATTTCTTCCTTTGTAGGAAGTCGCCAACCTTTCAGTTCGAGACTCTCATTCTTATAAGTCGTAGCCTTTTCCTGATACTTTTTACAGTAATCTCTTGCAGCCTGATTATCCTTGGCGCTTTTTTCACCCTTTGCGGTTGATGCAAGGATGTAAGCAGGAGATACCGTATTGTCTGCAGATTTATTCTCATTGTTGACTACAGGTTTGGCTATGGTGTAATCTGTAGCATACTTGTTGCTGGAGAACTGTATCGTGTACAGATGATTCTTCTCTTCAAAATCATTTGTACCTTCGCTTCTTACATTCATGGAATAGACCGAAGGATACTTTCTTACGGCTATTTCCTGTTTTTTGTCTGCGTTTCTAACTTTGATGTTAAAATAGGAATATTGAATAGTACAGTATGATGGAGCTCCAGCATGTACGTCTATCCATCCTCTATAGCGATTTCCAGTAGACTCTTCGAAATTTGCCTTGATCTGTCCATCCTGTCCGGACTGCTTATTACCATATCTGTCAAAATAATAAGTAGTTGGATTCTCAATGTCGCATTCATAAGATGCAAACCAACGCATAGTGTAATCTGTAAAATCATTGCTTTCACCACCTTTTATATCTATGGCAGTAGGAGATACCACCAGATAGCTTGCCCCATCCGCATTGACGTGGGTATCTTCACCTACGGTCCATTTGGTAATCGCCCATTGCAGATAGTCTTTCTTTCCGTTGTAATCAATATCTGTATTGATATCCAGATACTTGATGACTGCATTGACGGTATAGATATAGTTGCGCTCCAGCTTCTTTTCGCCTTGTGGGTCACGCACAGGGATAACCAGATTCTTGATAATGGTTGTCTTTGCATCTGCACTTTCGAAGGTAACAGCTGCAACAAACTGTGGCATATCATCTTTCCCGTTCCATGTTGTGGAATAGCTGTAAGTTGTTATCTTATAAATATCATTACCATTTTCGTCTTTCTCTGCTGTAGCCTTATTCTCCTGAATATTTTTTTTGATATTCTGATCAGCAGGTTGATTGGCAAAGATAGCTGTATTGGTATTGTAATTGATGAACTTCCACATTACTTTTGTTATTTTGTAATCCTTCACTGTAGAAGAGATGTTCAGCTTGATTTTGGCTGCCGCTCTCACCAGTTCTACCGGAATATCCTGTTCCGGATCTTGGGTGATGGTATACTTACCTTGGCTGCTCATCAGGAATTTCTTGTCGTTTACCATGGTAGCTGGCTTCCAGATGTCATCATCCTGTTGGGTACTGGCAAGGAGTTCTTTCAGATTCTTATCCTTGAGATTTTCCTTTGCATTGGCTACTGCATAGTAAGGATAAGTATTATTCACATCAAGATGGAGTGTCGATTTCCAGTCGCCCGAACCCAGTTCCTCTGCTTTGTTCTCTGCAGGGGTGTCGAACAGACTGTCTATTCTGCGTTCGCTGGATGTTGGTTCGAACATCTTAAAGTCAAGAGAAGACAGAGTTTTTTCATGAAGATTCTCTTCTTCCTTCACTCTTGTGGTCTGCAGGTCGTTGACCATGGGAGTCATGCTCAACTGTTGTGTAGCCGAACCGTTTTCCAGTTCGTCTTCAGCTGAGCATCCTGCCATGAGCCATCCTGCCGTAAGAGCCAAGATGCATTTTGCGAATCTTATGTCTATATATAACTTCTTCATGATGAATGTTATTTTCTGTTGTCTTTATAATACTTGTTCAAAGTGAATATCCTTACCGGCGAATTTGCCCTCTTTACATCCTTTATATTTGAAACCTGGATTCAGGACGAACTTATCGTTCGGATATTTGGTCAGGAACACCTGCGCCTTTACATTGTGTGGCTTTGCCAGATCCAGTCTGTTCTTTGGCACGACATAGAAGTAAAGCGTTTCCTTCTTACCACTTTGATTGATGATGAAATCCTCTATTTTGTAGGTTTTTCCTACCGGATTCTTGCCATCATTATTCTGTGTGATTTCGGGATTGTAGTAAGGCGTTTCTTCCGGATATTTGCCATCCTTATCGCATTGTACGAATCCGAACATCGGGTTGTCTGTCTGGAGAATCCAAGGCTTACCTTTGGTATCGATATCCTTGAGCGTAATCATCGGTCCTCGTTTTGGGAAACCGTAATATACCTTGTAGCCCCAGTCTGTCTTTCCGCTGTCAGGGATTTCAACATTCGTAGAGGCATCGATGAAATCGAATGTTCCTCCATCCTGCCATTCCTGAATAGATGGAGTAACGGTGAGCTTGCCCATCTGTCCGTTGAGGAAATAACCATAAACTACCAGTTCTCTGTTTCTGATGGCATTTCCTTCAGAAGGAATATTGAAGGTCTCGTGCTTCTCGGTTTTTCCTCCATCTAATGAATAGTAGATGGAGCCTCGGATGGCTTTGTTGGTCTCACGGAGATAACAGAGATTGTGAGAACCAATGCCTGCCTGTTTAAAAGCATCCAGATATTCCTGGGCAGACTGATTACTCTTTTTGATGAAACTCTCAGGATTATCCACTTCCTTGATATCCTTGTTCTCTACACCTGCCAGTTTCAGAGCGTTTGATACGTAATCTGTACCTGCGTTGTCGTATTTCTGGCTGGTTACGTTCTGGTTGTAACCATTCTCGTTATATGTCGCTTCGTCGGGAAAAACATAGCTGGCAGTAGGAATGGTGTTTCCTTCTACCTCTATTTTTGTTACCTTTACCTGACTGGTATTGGCATCAGAACCCGATTTGCGGGCAAAGTAAAAATGGAGTTTCGAAACGGCGCGCACCAAAGGAATCCTGATACCTTTGGCTTTGGCTCCTTCTTCTGTATCAGCCACATGACTGTCTACAGAAATCTTGGTGATGGCACGGGAGATAGGGAGTCCCTTTCCGGCTGGCACTTCTTTTGTTTCTGCATTTCCGTCGCTATTGATACCGAAAGGTGAGGTAAAGCAGACTTCTTTCAGATCTTTGCGGGTTACAGAACTGAGGTCTTTGCCTTTTATCAGGTCCGGCATGTTGATGCTCTCAGAGTTTGCCAGGATGTAAAGGTCGATGTTCTTTACTTCTTGGCCGCCAATCTTTCTCAGGAATCGGAGGCTCAGGGTATAGTTACCGTTCTTCACTTCGCTCAGCGTCTCTGCTTTATAAGAGATAGGAGTGGCTTCATCGCCGGTATTTGATTTGAACACCCATACCTTGATATTATGGATGTCGTTCTCCTGAGTAGGATTTGCATCAGTCTCATTGTCGGCAAGAGTCTTTCCGCTAGTTTTTCCGGCTCTGGTACTGTTTCCGGTGCCGGTAGAGAAACTGAGGCTCAGATAGGCATTGTCGCCTAGAGCAGTTTCTGTATTTTCATTCTCTGAACAGGATGCCATTGCGCCTACCATGAGCAAAGCAGCGAGTGCCATACACACTGGGCGTGTCATCTTGGTCAGAGTAGATTGATAGCGTTTCATGTTTTCTTTCTTTTACTTATACTTCTTTCTTTTCTTATTTTCCCAGGTCGGCATTCTGAAGATTCAGAACCCAGTTGTTTACCTTGATTCTTGCATCCATGCTGTAGGTAGAACTTGGAGCTGGCACGTAGAATACCAGAGTGTAATGGTCCTGACGGTCCAGATACTGCTGGTCGCTCCAGTCTTTGCCGTAGCGGTCGCTGGCACAGAGTGAGAGGAACCAAGGCAGGGAGTGGTTGAAGATGACTTTGTTGATGCGCTTGTCTGTGATGACGATGCGCTTGTCATCATATTGGCTGGATCCGTCGGCAGCGCGACTCTTGTTGTCATCTTTGGTTTCGAACATACGTGATGATGACAGGTCGTAAACCAGCGCCTTTTCTACGTCTTCGCCTTCTACCTCGGTCTTGCCGCTGTGGTTTTCTACCAGTTTCTTCTCATAAGGAAGATAGGTGATTGCCTTTGGCTTTACCTTGTCGCCCTTATAGTCGAGTAGGGCAGCGGAACCTTTGATTTCTACATCGAAGTTTTCGGCTGTGAATCCTTCCTGGTCGGGTTCGAATGGGAGCATCACCACTCGGTATGTCTTGGTACACTTCATCAGACTCAATTTTCCCTGCACATCGTTTTCTCCATCAAAGTTGAGGGAGTCCTGTGCGGTATAGAGTGCGGTGAAGTGCTTGTCGTTTACGGATTCTTTTTCGTTTTTTTTGCCCATTTCCTCTTGCAGGTCGTTGATGGTAGAGATACCTGGGGTAAGTTTAGTAAAGCTAAACTCGGTCTCATCATCACCTTCGGCTCTTGTTCCCATTGCAGCAGGCTGCTTGTCACGAGCCAGGCAGACGAAGGTATACTTGCCTGCTTGCAGGTCTGTGATTTCCATCTTATGACCTGTTTCAAACTTGTCAGCCGACTCGGTATAGTTATCTACGAACTTACCGTTCTTGTCGAATACATAAACGTTGAGGTTCTTCACCTCAGCAGAGAAAGCATCAGCCTCTTTCACATTATAAGTATAGTCGAATTTGAGCGACAACTTAGCTGTAGGGCAGCCCGTGATATCATCTTTCATGCATGATGAAAGAGAAGTGAGTGCGATGGCTGAGATGCAAACCAGCTTGCAACATTTGTTGTTGAGGAAATGTGCCATATTCTTTATCTTTTATAATCTTTTACTTTTACTTATTTTATATAGAGAGTGCCGTAGGTAGCGAATATTTTTGCTTCATCAGCTCTCTGTTTCGTTGCCTTCGGCATCGTTATTATCTAAGGATGAAAAGTGCAGTCTTTCGGGTTGGGGGTATGACGGCACGTCTTTGTATCTCCCACCTTTTATACATGGGCGGCAATGTTAGTTATCTTTTAAGAATGTTTTCGTTCTTTTCAGAACGAACGTTTGATTGATAAACTCTCGGAGGAGGATTGCTCCCCCGAGAGTCTTGGTATATATATAAGTATTTATATTTTATCTTTCTGGTATGACGGAATATTACTTCAAATCAACGTCCTGGTTGTTGAGAACCCAAGGGTTAACAGAAACCTCAACATCGAGATAGTACAATGTACGGTCATCTGGACCACCATTAGGAACCTGGGCACCAACATTAAATATGTTCTTTACATTTAACAGGTAGATGCTGTTACGCTGGATAGTGTTGGCTACACCGAGATACTGATCCTTAATCTTCTGAACATAGTATGTCTTACCAGCGTTGAAGACCTCGATATCATACTTCTTGCGGAATTCATCCAGCTTAGCCTCTGGATCTGTTGCGTCATTTTTAGCAGCTTTCAATTCGTCAACAACTGCATCTTTGGTCTGTCCATTAAAGATAGCCTTTTGATCTTTGTAAGCGTCGATGATGTCCTGGATTCTGCTATAAATAACCTTGTTGTAACGATAGAATGTACCATCCTCGAAGTCTGCATTTGTCTTATAGTCATCACTGAGCTCTACTGTGTACTCGAAGTACATAGAAGTTGCAGCATCACTAGAGTTGTTCTCGAAGATATAATCCTTTTGTGATCTATCTGTTGTTACAGCATTGAAGTAGTTATAGTTCTGAAGCAAAGTCTTTGTACCGAATTCTGTTGTTGGCTGGAAGTAAGTGATACCAGTTGGAATTGAAAGGGTAGTTGCATCAGCCCACTGCTGCATAACATTTGTCTTGTTGGCAACATTTGAGATGGCATAACTTGTCAATTTTAAGCTCTTAACTGCCTTGACAGCATTTGCGTTAGCTTTCTTTTCCTCATCGCTAGCATTAGCATCTACAGCGTAAGGCTTAATGGCTGATGCCTCAGACTTTGGCTCATCAATACGTGCTGTGAGACGCTCGATATTGATAGTGCTGCTAACCTTTGCTGCAGAATTTGCATCCTTGTTGTCAGATGTGAAAACAACAGTATGGCTGTTTCCCTTTACGTCTGCATCGTTCTGGTTGAACATAGCGAAGTTGTTAGCTTTAGAGTATTCTGTAGCAAACTTGTTATTAGAAGTAAAAACATCTGTAAGTGGTGACTCACTTGCTGTGTTAGCCAGGAAATATACACTATATTTTGTACCTGCAGTTACATTTTTTACAGGAACCTGAAGTGTAGTCTTACCATTTGTGCCCTGTGTAGGATTCTTCTTTTCTGCCCACTCATCTTTGCTGATAGTGTGAGTGAACACAATCTCGTTGTTGGCATCAACCAAGTAGAATGTACCACTTGTTACATCAGACTCTGCAGCTGTTGCGGCAAGATCATTTTTTAATGAAGTTCTTGTACCATTGCTGTTAGGAGTCTGAATGGTCAATGTCATGTAGAACTGATCTACCTTAGCCTGACCTGCTTTGTTACCATCCAAATCATCATTACTGCTGCAGCTAGTGAAAGACAAAGCTGCGGCTGAAACCAAGCTCATTACGAGCAAATTCATTTTTTTCATAATCTTTTTACTTAATACAAAAAAAAGTTATACAATATATTTAATTAATTCTTATTCTCAAAATTAAGTTTCGCACATATTGGCACAATCCGCTGAAAACAGATCGTATTTAATATCATCTTTTAACTTATACTTATATAATTAGAAAGTACATACTTACTTTAAAGCGCCTGGTTTACCTTATCCAGGTTTTCCTGCGCCTCCTTCAAACCACCGGCAACAGCTTTCTCAAAGTATTGCTTGGCTGTCTGATAGTCTTCCTTCATGGCAGCCAGACAACCGCGGGCATTGTTTGCCTCGGCGCTGTCGCCTGCTTTCAGGAGATATTTCTCTGCACTCACCTTGTCGCCACGTTCGATGGCTGCTGAGGCTGCATTGAGATTGGCAAGCTTATCTTCAGGGAACATTCTTACAGCTATGTCGAAAACATTGTTGAATTCGGCGCTACCCTTAGGATAAGTCTGGGCTACCAGATACATCTCCTGGAGAGAGAGTTTCTGAGGACGGGTCTTGATAACCTCTCTAGCCTTTTCTACATTGAATGCCTGAACATCATATTCTATCGTATAGTCGGTACGGCGAAGTGATGGCCATACATTCTGCAGGAGATAGTGATAAGCCTGAGGAGCCTTCTTGAGCAATGCTTTCTCTTTGGCATCTGGCTGCATGTTGCTGTTGATAATCTCAAGTGCAGCTTCCTTCTGAGGAATATCATTCTCATTTACATACTTGATGGTTCCCGCCCAGTCCTCTGCTGTAGCTGTGGCCGCAAACAATTTTGAAGAAATAGGATAGATCTTCAGGATATGCTTCAAAAGCGCCTGTGTACGGTTATGCGACAACTTGTTGTTGTTGGCATATCTGCCATCTGGTGATGCATAGCCGTGGAGGGTTATCTTGGTGATAGTAACATCCGAATCGTTCTTCACAAGGTCGAGAGTCTTGCGGATATTATCCAGTTCGTTGGCATTGTTGCCCATATCGTACAAGATATCCCACTTGTTCACCTTGAAGTTCAAACGGGCAGAACCATTCTCCTTTCTTGCCTTTACGGCTTCTGCCTTAGGCTGGACATAAGCGTTGAAGAGATTCTTCGGAGTAGAGAATGCACGTCCTTCCGGATTCAGGATACCTTCGTCGAGAAGTTGCTGGTTGCAACCGCAGGCATCATTGCTGATGGCGAAGTTTGAGTTCTTCATCCAGTCGCTGAACGGAGCGGCGTATTCATAATGAAGCGTCTGTGCTGTCTTGTTCTTACGGAGTGCCACGATGAGTGGGTTTGCCGTAGCCGTTTTCTGGTTACGCTGATAATAAATATATCTCTTTTTACCCATCACCTCAACACTCGGCATGAAGAGCGTATCCTTTTCGTTGAGGATTATTGGGGTATAGATGAGACCTTTGTTGCTGGCAAGCTGAATTTGGTCGAGGTTCAAGTCCATAGCCACTTTCACCTGGTTGCCAACCTTTCTGATTGCCTTATTCTGGATTTTCAGATTCTTGTAAGCCTGCTGGGTATTATCGGCTGCTATAGGAAGAGCGATAAGCAAGGCTCCGAACATACTACCTATTATGTTATATGTATTCATCACTGATTCTTTTTAAAAAACATACACTAAGTTGAGGGCTGCTTTCGTCGGGCCCACATAGTTGTGTGCCTTGTCATCTTCAAGTTTATCTCCGCATTGAGCACAGTTAAACTTATCTGCCTTAGAGTAGATATAGCCTACACCAAGTTCAGCTTCCAGATTCCAATGTTTCGAGAGAGCCCAAGCGTAGCCGTAAGCTACACCTGCACCTATAAACCATCCTTCATACCGATAGTCTTTCAGCTTAGAGAAATCAGTGCCCAGGAACTTGAAGTCAAGATCCATGCCACCGATGTTGTGCGATCCACCCAAGGCATGGAAGCCGATGAATGAACCCATCATTTTGTTGCAGAACCAGTATCTGGCCTCTGGCTGAACGAGCCAGTGTTTCCATTTCTTGTTCTTTGAAAACGTCCAAGGATTGTAGTTTCCGGATACGTCAAGTGTCCATTTTGGAGAAAGACCGAATTCAACACCCAAGTTCATGGTTGTCGTTGCATCATACAGCAAGTTGGTCTTTACCGCAGTTTCCTGCGCTAGAGCAGGACAGATTAGGCTGCCGAGTGCTACTAACGCAATAAAAATCCTTTTCTTCATACCTCAATTAATCTTTTCTTTTTTTTAAAACACATTGAGTGATTTAGAATCACCTTTTACTTTCTTACTACTCTTTTATAATAATCACCAATACCTGAATCTACTGAGAACTCTTGTTTCCTGAAGTTTACTTTCAACTGTTCTTTTTCTCCTTTCAACTTACTTTTTAGTTCGTCTGTATCTCATATCGTTGGTTTTCTGGCGCAAAATTAGAACGAATATTGGATACAACCAAATTTTTAAGCACTGAAAAATACTGAAAAATGCCCTTTTTA
>UMFR01086499.1_pt1 | contig 11208 bp, 9 predicted proteins | sample 1965041 | NCBI WGS metagenome assembly UMFR01 (sample SAMEA4836049, study PRJEB28245) | human gut metagenome | biome: gut microbiome; material: fecal sample | place: Denmark | collected 2008
AACAGGGATAGCCGCCGCAGAGCCGTATGCATTGATGGCGTTGGTGGCTGTCTGAGCCACAGCCTGAATGACCTGCATCGCAAACATCTTGCGGTTGGCCTCGTTCTTAGCCTTGGCAATCTCCTTTTGCTTCTGCTCCTCCAACTTCTTGACCTGATATGAATTGCCCTCGGCACGGGATATTTCAGCGTCATAACGCTTGTTTATCTCGTTGGTCTGTATTTCGAGGTCGGCTTGCATCATAGAGGTAACCTGCGAGAAAATCTGTGACATGCCGTTGGCGAGAGTAGACATCGACTGCGTGAGAGCCTTGCCGCCATCGGAGTTAAGCCACTCGGCCGATTTGTTGATAGCCTCGACAAAAGCCGCGTGTTCCTCCTGTCCGTACTTTTTGGCAAGCGCAATCTTGGCGATGTTGTAAGCCTGGGCGAGCTGCAACTTGCGTTCCTCATTGTCTGCGGCAAGTTCTAACTCATGGTTATACACCTCGTTGAGCCAGTACATTTCCTCGTCGTAGTCATGCTTGTTCTTATCGTCCGGCATCATGAAGTCCCAAGTCTTCTGATACTGCTGGTCGTAGGCATCCTGCTCCTGCTGAGCCTCGCGGGTCTTGCGTGTCTGTATCGAGTTGGCCCGGTTAAGGTACTCATCGTTGGCGGGGAGATACTTTTGGTTGTAGACATCCCAATTGGTATGCGGAGGCTCCAAAGAGTAAAACTGCTCCTGTAACTGATGCAGGGTCTCACCGGCAGAGCCGTCGGGGTCAACGTCCACAGCAATGACAATGCCCTTGGTGTCGGCAGCGAGGATGTCCGATGAGCCTTCAAGCACATTATGGATGTAGTCTTCAAGCTCGCTCTCCGACAGCACCGAGCCGTCCGGCAATATCGGCGTGACAAGGATCTCGCGGGTAGTTCCTTGGCTATCGACGATGCCGTATTGCGACGAGTAGACCGTTGCGATGTCATCAGGGCCGCCTGCGCCCTCCCAACCTGCATCGGTCAGCGTCTGAGCAGATATTTGAGGACGATGGGTAAGGTCAACATTGCCATTGAACATCTTCATAGCCTCGGCAGCGTCACGTCGCTGTTGCTCCCACATAGCATGGGAAGCGTGAGACTGCTGCTGGTATATGTCGCGCACAACACCAAGATGGCGCATATCCTCGTCTTCAAGTGCCTGGTTGTACTGCTCCTCGTTAAGTATGCCGTCGGCGTACTGCTGACGGATGGCTATAACCTTGCGTCGGTGGGTGTCGTTCTCGATGTCGATGCTATGGGCGTTGAAGTCCTCCTGCAACTTGCGCATGGCCTCTTGGTACTTTGACTGCATTTCAAGCCGTTCGAGCCATGTCAAGTCCTCGCGCTCAAGGATTTTCTGATAATATGCCACGTCGATACGGTCTTTCTCCAACTGGTAGTCGTAGGCGGTGTAAGCATGGATATTGCCCTGCTGATCCTCACGATAGCCTCGTGAGTAGTTGATGAGAGCGTATGCCTCTCGCATAGCCTTGTACTGCTTCTCCATCTCGAAGCGGTCGGGCTGCTTGCCTTTGTTCTTATCCTTGTCATCACCACCGGGAGGGGTGTAACCGCCGCCACCTCCACCGCCCTCGGTGCGAGTGTGGGTGTTGTCACCGCCACGGAGAGCAAGTTCTTCCTGATACTGCGCCAGGAGTTCCTTTGCCTTGTCAAGGGTAACTTCAACATAAGAGAAGACGTTACCATTTTCATGTATGAGAGCGGCACCACCCTGCCCGGAGTCTACAACGCGCTGCAACGACTCGATAGCCCATTGTAATTCGGTGTTGGCGACCTTTCGCATAGGATTGAAGCCGTCGTGCATAGCATCAAGATTGGCAAGAGCCTGGTCACGTGTCTCCATTTGGTTATACATCCTGTTTACTACGTCGGCAGGAGAATTGTCGAGCACACTGCTTGCATCGCCAGGTAGTATGCTCGCTATGCCGCTGTTGACCCAGCGATGGAAGCCCCACAACGAATTGGGGTCGGTGTTGCGCAAGGTGTAGTTGATGTCATCCCAAAATCCGAGTGCAGGTCTGCCGGCACTGTATGAGTTGATTTCAGTGATGACAGATTGAGGTATAGGCTTTCCTGCACCCATAGCAGTCGCAACCGTCTGAGCTATACGCGAGGCATCGAGTGTCGATGCACCGTAAGCCTCCAACTGCTGTTGCAGTTCATTGAGCAATGAAGCCGATTCTCGATACCAGGCATCGTTGATTTCCTGCTGTGCAGCTGCTATACCACGCTCCTGAGCCGCACGGCGAACTGCTTGTGCCAGTCGGTTGTATGCCGCAGTAAGGTCGATGATTTCACCTTTCTCGTCTATGAGGCCGCTTAGATACTGTCCGTACTGCTGGATAATGGAGTTCTTGGCTTTATTGTAGTCATCGGTGCCTTTCTCCGCTCCCTGCAACTTGCCGAAAAGGATGTCAAGCTCACGCTGCTCCTTCATAGCCGCTTCCTCGAAGCCGTTAGCCTTTGCGAGAGCGTCCTCCACAGTCTTGTTGTACTCGTCAACTTCGTCCTTGAGGTTCTTGAACAGAACAACAAGGGTTGCAACTATTGAGACCACGAGACCGAATGGGTTGGCTTTCATCACAGCATTGAGCGCAGCGAACTCAGTTTTGGCGGCAGTCAAGCCTTTAGTGAAGAGTGTAATCACGACTTCTGTCAGTCCTGCCGCATATTTAAGCGCATTGAATGATTGAGTGCATAGTAGGCATACACCTCGCCAAGCAAGAGTGGCAACCTTGGCAACGCCCACAGCAACATAGTATGAAACTATAGCCGTAGTGAGTGTGCCTATGACCTTGGCATGATTGGCAATGAAAGTGACGATGATGTTAAGGACACGGATCATCATCGACGAGGTGGTATAAATCTTGCCCATTACAGGGTAAAGTTTCTCACCGAGTTCCACGGTCATTTCATGGAACTTGTTCTTTGCCTTGTCAATCTTCGCCTGGGCTGTGTTGTTGAAGATGTTGAACTCGTTGACCGCTGACTTACCTTCACGGAAGGCAGTGTTCGCCTCATTCATCTGGTCTTTGAGCGTATCAAGGTGTGCCGAGAGGTTGGCAAGCACCTGCGCCATGCGCACACCGTCCATTCCGAGGTCTTTGAATAGAGGTGACAGCACAGCTATAGCTTTGTCGCCACCCAGCTCGTGCAGACGGTCGAGGAACATCATTATGCCCTTGGTGGTGTTGCGGTTAAGAGTATTGACAAACTGGTCTACCTCCATGCCGAGTTGCTTAGCTACAGCCACGGGGTCCTGGAACAGTTTCATAATCAGTCGGGAGAGTGCCGACGCAGACATCTCCACCTTCTGACCATTTGCATCAAGCGTTGATGCGAAAGCCATAATCTCCGGCACCGTCATCTTTGCCGTACTGCCGATGCCGGCCATGCGCTGGGTGAACTCCACGATGAATGGCTTTGTGGCGGTGCATATCTGCGATAGGTGGTTGACCGTAGAACCGACTTTCAGCATAGCGTCCTTGGTGCCGTACAAATCTTCAATGCCGAAGATGTTTGAAATCTTGGCGATGGTCTGCGTGGCACCCTCGCCGAGGTCGACGAGAGCCACGTTGATAATCTGCGCGGCTTCAACGTAACCCTGCACCGACTCCTTGGTGTTCTTACCCAAACGTCCGGCTTCCTGAGCGAGCAGGTTTAGTTCCTCACGGGCAAGACGGGTATTCATGCGCTTGAAGCCCTCGTTGAGTTCGGCTACATCCTCGATGGTCATTCGGGTGTACTTGCGAGTGTTGGCCATAGCCTCCTCCATATCGGCAAAGGCTTTGACAGCCTTTCGCCCAGCCATGACAAAACCGCTGAACATCGCGATAGCGCCGAAAATGGCTGTACCCCAGTCGTTGGCTTTACGGGCAATCCTTGACCAAAAGCCCTCCTTTTCGGTGATAGCCATTTGGGTATTGAGCTTGGCAAGTTCGGCTTTAACAGCCTTGATCTTGGCAATCTGAGCATCCCAGGCCGCTGTGCCACGCTTGATGTTCTGCAACTGCATGTTCAGCGTCTGCAACGCTCGGTTAAGTTGCTTCGGCGAAGCCGTATCAAGGCGTCGCATCGTGCGTTCAAGCTCTTTCAGAGAAAGGGATTGGTTGTTGAGTTTTTGCAGTTCGTCCTTGACGGCTCGGATACGGGCTTGCTGCTTATTCCATGCCGCTGACCCACGCTCGATCTTTTCGAGTTCGAGCTGGAGCACCTTCAATGTCTTCTGCAACTGTTTTGGCGAAGCCTTGTCAAGACGGGCCATAACCGCTTCTACCGACTTGGTGTTGTTGGTAAGCTGATTGATGAGTCGGTTGGTCGATGTCAACTCCTTTTGGAGTTTTTTCATTGTGGCCTTGTCACCTGCGGTGGAAGCCTTGCGTATGCGTGTTTCAAGCTGCGATGCCTCCTTCTGGAGCTTCGCGAGCATCTGTTGTGCCTGGTGTCCGTTTACGGTCAGAGTAACCGTTGCGGAGCTATTGTAATTTGCCATTAGAGGAGATTTTGACGTTAACAAATTTTTAGAAACGGCAAAAACCAGTTTCTGATGGCAAATATCTGTGTTACCGGGGACCCGATAAAAGACGTTATCACAGCGCTATAAGTGCGTCGATGACGTGTTTTCGTCGGGCGGTTCTCGTGTGGGAAAAACAGGAGCCGCAGCCGGCTTTGATACCGGTTTACGGTTGTCTACAAAACGTAAACCGCTCACGCCGCTATATCCTTCAGGATTAGCGGCTTAAAAAGAGGGGTTCGGGGAAACTTCCCCGAGAGTGTGTTTACACATCCCCCCACGCCCTGCCCTCTGCGATGCTCATTTTAACATATTTTCACACGGAATATGCACCCCCTCATTGGGCGGTAAAGGCTCCGTCGCGTGTGAAATTTTCCGAAGCGCAGCGAGGGAAATTCACACCGACACCGCTTTTCGGAGCGACCGTAGGGAGCGACCCCAAAGGGCGAAGCCGACCAATCCGCACGAAAGTGCGGTGAGGGAACCAATCGCGCAAGCGATTACCTTATCCCGGCGCACGGCATCGTGACGACGGCGCATGAAGCCGGATAGGAAGCGTGGTGGTGGAAAGGAAGGAGTAAGTGAGCCGAATTGAACAGTAGCGCCGAGACCCCCGACTGGCTTGTCAGGAGTTGTCGGTGTCATCAACTTGTTGTCGACACGGACATTGGGGTCTCGGAGCGTTAAGCCGTTCCATTCGATGCTCTTTTCCGACTGGAGAGGAACACCCATGCTGGATAGGAGGCTAATAGTGCGACGTCTGCTGCCGTGCGGGGCTTGGGGCTGGGGATTGTGTTATTGGTTGTGCCATAGGCGAATAATCGTAGCGGCTCAGTCTACTGTTGGGAGGGAGAACGAGGCTGACGTGTCGGGTATGCGCAAGAAGTCGGGCGCAGAGGAGCAGACCGTCATCGACAAGCCGGAAGTACAAGCGAGGTTGCGGATTGGCAACAAAGGCAGTTTATGACTGGAAAGTAGGCGATGCGTTGGCAGAGACCCCGACCATAGGGAGTGGGTCTCGCCATAAGCAGGAGCCGGAATGCATGGAGTAATCTGCCGGTCCAAAACCGAAGCGGTCACGATTGACAGTGAAGCGTCGAGGGTTTCGGAAAAAGCGCAGCTCCGAACCCCGAGTAAGCGGAGCCGTCAACCGTGATGTCGGGCTTGTCAATGACATGGGCTGTGGAGCGGAGAACGGCGACTGACAGTTAGACTGACTGCCAGCCTCATTCGGGAGGGTCATAAAAAGAGCCGCTTTATGTGTCTGTATGATTGTGTGATATATGTGCTATTGGGTATTTCTGTGGCTATGCCATAATACGATACCGCTCTCGTTTTTTCATATCTGTAAAGCCTGTGCATGAAAAAAGCCGACGATTGCCGGCTTTTTCGAGAGAGATGTGCGGTGGTGCTTAGATGGCTTGCGATGTCCGGCGAGTGACGGGGAAGAATTTGTCGAGGCCGGACTTGTAATAGAGCCATGCAGGGATTCGGCAGATTGTCTTGTCGGGCTCATCGCCGTCGGCTATGGCGTGAAGGAGAGACTTCGAGAGCCAGAACTTAACCTCTTCGCCCTGCTCGGTGTGGAATGCCAGGAGCTGTGCCTTCTCGGTAGCGAACTCCATGATGCTTGTGAGGATCTTGAACTCGACCAGCTTGCGAGCTTTCTTGGGGGCGGCGGCAGCAGCCGGGGCTGCTTCGACCATCGGTGAGTTGTCATGTTCGGGAGGAAAGACGGTGATGGGGTCTGATTCGCGCTGTTCGGCGAGCTGTTCAACTACGGGTTCGATGATTTCCTTAACGGATTTGGCTGATGTCGATTTAGTCTTTTTCATTTTCGTAAGAGTTTTGAGTTAGAGTTATCGGCTCGTGAGAGCCTTTGTTTTACACCGCAACCAGAGGGCGGTGAATGGGCGAGCGTAAGCAAGGATTTGACAAGGGCTTGCCCCTTGAATATTTTTCACCCATGGCTCGGAAAAATTTAGGCACGACAATTTTTCTGAAAAATATTTTGTCAAACATGCTTGTCCTTGATGAGCCGACAGCCGCCCTAAATTCGCGGATGTGAAATCAAAAGGCGTAACGAAGCCACAGATAACGGTGACGTGAAAACTCCGAAACTGAGAAAGCCGACATCATCAAAGCCGGGAAATCGAGAACAACCTATGCTCGAACAGCCCGAACAGCCGAACTTGCCCCTCCTTTTGCCACTCCCTCACGAACATTCCTTGTGAGCCATTGGTCGAAGCATCGAGTCTCTGACGAGAACCAATAAGCCGCAAGCAGTGTCGGGAAGAGCCTCGCATCATAGAGTTCAACCGATGTCTAAAAGGCACCGCTCGGCACTCCACACAAGCAGGACAAGCGAAGATATTATGTTCTGCCGATGTCACTCCTGCCACAGCCGACTGCGATGATATAGCACATCAAGATGTTCTGCCCCCTGCTATGGTTTCGGCAAGTCCTGCCCCGACAAATCCCGTTGCTCGATAGTCGCAAGCCGAAAGTGCCACCGCTACCTATGAAAAAAGCCGCAACGTCTCACGACGGCACGGCTGTCAAATATGAAAAAAACTTCTACTAAAATGAAAAAATCCTATCTTCTGCGGTATCGTATGATGATGTATGCTATCACTGCGATGAAGGCAGCGAAAGCGAACAGCCAAATCAAGTCCGGCGGATCATAGCCGACGGTCTTGGTGTTGACCTCGTTGACGGCAGCCGATTTCTCGGCGACGGAAACGATAGTGTCGCGACTGGCAACCGCCTCGGCTCTTTGAGCGGTGGCGTGTTCGTCGCGTGTGATGTGACCACCGCTGACTTTGAGCCGAACCCGCGAAGTCGGGTTTCGGCGAGAGGAGTCTGCGGATTGCACGAGCGGAAATATTGGCTCGACACTCATTTCCAGCGAGTCGAAGTGAAAGGCAAGCGAACGCGCCAAGCTGTCAGTGTAAGCCGACAGCGCAAGGCTCGTGTGAGATGCCTGAACGAGAGTAGCCTCGTCAGAGGTTGTGGATACGTTTCGCTTAGTGTGGCACGACGTTGGCAACATCAATATTGCCAACATCGTTATTGTGAGAACGATACGTTTCATTTGCAGCCAAATTCCTTTTGCACATTGAAACTGGGGCAAGCCTTGTTTGCAAACTCGTTGTGACCGTGAACGCTTGCGTTCGGGAACCGACGGCGCAGCTCGGCGACGAGTTTGACCAAAGCAGCCTTCTGCTCGTGAGTGCGTGTGTCCTTGGGCGTTTTGCCATCCTTGGCACAACCCCCGATATAGCAGATGCCTATTGAGTTGGCATTGTAGCCTGATGTGTGGGCGCCAATCTGCTCGATAGGTCGGCCTGGGTGAACGGAGCCGTCTCGATAGATGACGAAGTGATAGCCGATGTCCTTCCATCCGTTGCCATTGGGCTTCGGTGTGGTGTGCCACTGTCTGATTTGGTCTACTGTGTAGTCTTTGCCTTCCGGTGTGGCGGCGCAATGGATAATGATTTTGTTGATGACGCGCATAGTCTTTATGGTTTTAGGTTCTTGCTTTTGTAGTGATAGTCGATCCCGAACAATGCGCCGACGAAGGTGAGGATTTCACCGAAGGCGATAAGCACTGACGGATGGATTTCGCCCATTGGGGGAACTATGAAGCCGCTAATCAGGAGTCCGCAGCCGACGATTATCAGCGTCACTGCTGAAAGGAGTTGTGCGGTTAGCTTTCGGCGTTGGTACGCTTTTTTCTGTTTGTTTGTCGGTTTCTGACCCTTCTGTGGCGCTTCTTTCGCAGTCGGGCCAAAAGCATTGTAAGGTTTCATGTTTTTATTGTGATTTTTAGTGTTAATATTTTGGCAGATTGAGATTTAATGCGTAACTTTGTGTCAATCCAAGTCCCACCTCTGTATCCATACAAATCAGTTCAACCACTCAACGATGTTCCAACCACTGTACCTGTAAGTTCACCTCTGGATTGTATGCCGGAATGGCTTTCTGAGGCTATCATGGCTGTATGAAGGAATGGCTTTCTGAGGCTATCACCGATGTTTTCTGGGTGGCTGTTGAGGCTACCCTAAATTTTTATCTCGACAGCACGTATTTATCATTGCGAGGGTCGTACACCACCGAGAACTCGGCGAGGTTTGACACAAGATTGAGCACATTCACCTTTGATTTTCCCGGACTTATTGGCTTGGCAAAGCCAATGGCAAAGCGCAGTCGAACCATTCGGTTTTGATGCGCTCTTGTGTCATACAGGCGTATCATTGAGCGACCCCAAGGGAGCGAGACGTGCCCCTCGGAGTTGGTGTGAGGATGCACAAGATATATTGGATTGAAAGAATAGCCGTTGGCTTCTTGGTGTAGTTCATTTGGCTCGTTTATGCTGAATGCGACGGTTGTCCCGATAACTCTTACCGAGTATTTTGAACCATATAGATGCCAACCTTTTGTGACTGAACTGAATGTGCGGTTGGCTTCGTTTTCATTGCGTATTCGGTTTCTGCGTCGCGTGTGACGGAACAGATATGGCACATACCCAGCAGTAGCCAGTACTTCTGCTCCATATACACGAAGTCTGCCGTCAACTATCTCCACGGCTATCTGAGCCTTTCCCGATATGGCCACGATGTCGGAAGACGAGCCATTCAGGGCGGCAATCTCCTTTTCAATGCGTGTCAACGCCGGAAGAATGACAGAGTTGATATTATTGCGAGCCTGATTGAGGTCTGTGACCTGCTGTGCTCGCATCACGCCCGAATGTTCGGTGGTGGCTTGGGGTATTTTGAGATAATTGGATTTGACCTGCGTCGCGCCGGTCACGGGATTTGTTACTGTGGCATTGATATAGAAGTCATTGCGCTCGGAGCCAGCTTGGGCGAGAGCGTGTATATATGGCTGCGCCGCAAGCATTGCTGTGCGCCATTGGTTAAGCACATCAAGGTTAGCCTGTGTTCCGGCTGTGGCGAGAATGTCGGTGATCTGCTGAAGGAGTTCACCGACCATTTCAGGCGAAACAGAGTTTTTGATGGTTAGCCGACGAAACGCGGTAATCTTTTCGTTTAGTGTACCTATGTCTATCATAGCGGTGACGTTTGTTTTGAGCAAAGTTACCGCTGCGCGGTGGGGAGCGAAAAGACACAAAACGAGCCTCGCGAGTTAGGAGGATTTCATAAGCGAAGCGTCGAAAGCCTTTTTGTCAAGGGTGTTAATCATGGCGGCGATAAACTCGCGTCCGAGGTTGTCAGCCATGAACTCGCGAATATTCATATATGAGCCGTAATACTTTGGATTGAACCATGGGCGAGGCTTGCGCTTCTTGTCTCTGCCAATGTCGCCGGGGTTTCCCTTGGGAGTCTCGCGACCTGTGCCTCGGTCAACAAAGATGCCGTATGTACGGAACTGCTGTGAAAGCGTAATGTCAATGAAGCGTCCATCGGCTCGCATGTGCGTGGCGATGACGGAGCGATAGAGTGCGCCGGTATCTATGATGCCAAGCAAAGTTATTCGCTCCTTCCATATCTTGACCATAGTGGAGTTGAAAGCCGTGACGTACTTGCGTCGTTCCTCAAACTGCTGTTGTTTCTTATTGCCACTCATCGGGATTGAATCTTAGGTCTGTGTAGCGGTCTACCGCTACCTGAAAATATGCACAGGCGCAGCCTGAAAAGAAGTATTTGTCTATCTCGTTGAATGTGATGCGTGGGTCAATGTAGATGGCGTTCTCATGCAGTTTGGTCTGCTCCATGATCAGCACCGACATAAACTGTCGAAACAGCTCTTGCATCACATCGAAGCAGTCAGCGCGAGCGGCCATGTCGTTTACGGCGTGGCGCATAGCAAAGAAAACAGTTTTGACACGGCGAGTCCTCGGCGTGTTGTTGAGTTCGGTATAGCCGTCGGCTATATCCGATACGCATACAAAATTGTTTGCTTGCTGCATTTCGGCGAGTGCTTCCTCGAAGCCTTCCAAGCCGCTGACCCGACAAAAGACGAAGTTTTCGGCGGTGGCGAAGCGGTTTGAACGGGTCAAATTCTCAAAGAATTTGGTCGCGTTCCAATTGCTCTTAAGCGAGTGCAATGCGGAACTTGTTCCAGCATTGCCGAGCGACCTGAGTAATGCCGAACTTTGTTCGGAATTTGTTGGATTTGTCATTTTTTCATTTGTGATTGAAGTTGTTGATATTCGCGAGCCTGAGCGTTAAGCTCGGCAAATGCTCGCCACGTATCTGTGGCGAGGATGTCCTTCTCTTTGGTGATGTCGCCCTTGGTGAGAGCACGTATCTGGGCGTTCATCAAGTCTTGCAACTGCTTCGGCGATGGCACCGAAGGAGTGCCGAGCAGATTTTCGGGCGAAGCTGAACCGACCGGTTTCAGAAAGTCCGAAAACACTTGCGACAGATATGCTTTCAGGGAGATGAACCAATACAGCGTATTGGTGAGATGCATCGGCGAAAGGCGCTTCGCCTTGATGCCGGGATAGAGATGCGATGCCAACTGGCGAAGCAAGTCATCGGCGAGCTGCGCGTTGCCGTACTGCTGAGACTGCAAGACACCTTGGTAAAGGTTGTCGCAGAAAATGAAGGTGCTGAACGGCACCTCCTGAAAGTCGGCGTTCAATGCGTCGGCTTTGCCGATGCGAGAGAGCCGGACAGGCAATGGCGG
>UMFR01089657.1_pt1 | contig 11197 bp, 6 predicted proteins | sample 1965041 | NCBI WGS metagenome assembly UMFR01 (sample SAMEA4836049, study PRJEB28245) | human gut metagenome | biome: gut microbiome; material: fecal sample | place: Denmark | collected 2008
CGCGGATCATTCTCCTTTGCCGACGCCGAAGAGGGTGGCATCATAAACAACACCTACCCCAACACCCGTACCGACTTCTCGCAAGCCATAGCTTCGTGTCCCGTGCCCATCATAAGCCACGAGACGGGACAGTTCCAGATATATCCCGACTATGCACAGATCGACAAATACACGGGTGTACTTGCCCCGTGGAACCTCGAGGAGTTCCGCCGACGTCTGCGCGAGGCCGGCATGGAGTCGCAGGCCGAGGATTTCGCCCGCGCATCGGGTGAGTGGGCCGTACGGCTCTACCGCGCCGACATAGAGATGGACCTGCGCACACGCGGATTCGGCGGCTTCCAGCTGCTCGACCTGCAGGACTATCCGGGACAGGGCTCGGCATACGTCGGCATCCTCGACGCCTTCATGAACTCGAAGGGGCTCATAACACCCGAACGTTGGCGCGAGTTCTGCAGCCAGACCGTGCCGCTGTTCATCTGCGACCGCGTATGCTGGATTGCCGACAATAATATTTATGGAGACATACGCATAGCCAACTATTCGCCTCTTGACCTCGCCGGCCGAAAGGTCGCATGGCGCCTATCCCGCCAAGATAAGGGCCGCACCATAGCCGCAGGCACGATTACAATCGAACCGCAGCCGGAGAAGCAGGGAGTGCTGGATGCAGGGACAATCGCGACGCTGCTGCCCGAGTCAGAAAAGGCGTATGAAGTATGCCTTACACTCGAAATAAAGGGCACGCCATACCGCAACAGCTACACATTCTGGGTATATCCCGACCGTGGGGCCGTAGACGTTGCCGCCGAGAGCTCAGCCGCAAAGGTAACCGTTACACGCACTGTCGACGCAGCACTCGAGGCACTGGCACGCGGCGAAAAGGTGCTGCTGATGCCCGACCGCGCACAATGTGCCGAAGCAACGGTCGGCGGGCTCTTCCAGACCGACTACTGGAATTACCGTATGTTCAAGAGCATTTGCGACAACATGCACAAGGAGCCATCTCCGGGCACACTCGGCATACTCACCGACCCCGAACACCCGCTCTTCGAGGACTTTCCGACCGATTTCCACACCGACTGGCAATGGTACGCCATCATCAAGAACAGCTACCCGCTCATTCTCGACGCCATGCCTGAAGGCTTCCGCCCCACGGTGCAGGTGATCGACAACATCGAGCGCAACCACCGTCTCGGACTGCTCTTCGAGGCAACCGTAGGCAAAGGCAAGCTCCTCGTATGCATGGCCGACCTGCAGCCCGCGGCCGACCTGCCCGAGGTGCGGCAGTTTATGCGGTCGATATTGCGCTACATGTCGTCAGTCGACTTCAAGCCCGACACGGAGATGTCACCCCAACAACTGCAGGAGATCTTCCACACGCAGGGCAACGACCAAATCGAGGCGCTGCACAACATATCGTACGATTAACACTATTACAAACTTCAAGAGGCCAACCTTTCCGGGTTGGCCTCTTGAAGTTTTATAAGTTGCGGTCTCTATTTGTTATTGCGGTAAGCCTCCACTCCGCTGCGAAGGAACTGCACGAAGGCATCCACGTCGAGATCATAACCGCGCGGCTCGACCAGAGGCTCGCCGTTGCGGCCCTGAAGAACATAATATGGCTGGGCATTGACGCCGTATGTCTTCAATGCATAGTATGAGTTGATCTTGCCCAGCGTCTTGAGCACCTTGCCCGTATCGGTCGTAACCCAGTCGCTCTCGTCGACCTTGAGTTTGTCGTCGGCATAGAGAGCCACGATCACATACTCGTTGCGCAGCAGCTCCAGCACACGGGGATCCGACCACACGCGCGCCTCCATCTCACGGCAGTTGACGCAGCCGTGACCCGTGAAGTCCACAAAGAGAGGTTTGTCGACCTTGGCAGCATAGGCCTCGGCCTCGGCCAGATCGAAGAATCCCTCCAGTCCGAGCGGCAATTTGAGCACATCGCCGTACTTGACACCCGTCTCGGGCGCTGACGACTGCGACGACGGTGCCGCCACGCCGCTGCCTGCCGTCATGACGAAATCCTGCGTCTGCATCGGCGGTATATATCCCGACAAGGCCTTCAAGGGCGCGCCCCACATTCCCGGGATCATATATACGACAAATGCGAATGTAATGATCGCCAGCACCAGACGCGTAACCGACAGATACGGCATATCGCTGTCGTGCTTGAACCGCAGCTTACCCAACAGATAGAGGCCCAGCAGAGAGAAGATGACGATCCACAGGGCCAGATAGACCTCACGGTCGAGAATACCCCAGTGGTATGTCTGGTCGGCCACGCTGAGGAACTTAAGGCCCAGCGCCAGCTCGACAAATCCCAGAACGACCTTCACCGAGTTGAGCCAGCCGCCGCTCTTGGGCAGTTTCTTGAGCCACGAGGGGAAGAGAGCGAACAGGGTGAACGGAAGCGCGAACACGACCGAGAATGCCAGCATCGTTATGATCGGAGTCCAGAACTCGCCCGAGGTCGACTGTATGAGCACCGAGCCTACGATGGGTCCCGTGCACGAGAACGACACCAGCACCAGCGTCAGAGCCATGAAGAATATGCCTGCAAGGCCCTTCTTGTCGGACTTCGAGTCGCTGTCGTTGACCAATTTCTCGGGCAGCACGATCTCGAACGCACCGAAGAACGAGGCGGCGAAGATCATGAAGACGGCAAAGAAGATAAGGTTCGGAAGCCAATGCGTCGCCAGCCAGTTGAATATGTCGGCCGTAACCACATCACCTCCCACGAGCCACGTGATGAGGATTATGATGCCGATGGGCACCGTATAGAGTATAACGATAAACAGTCCGTACATGAGTGCGCGGAAACGTCCCGCGGCGGCCGAGCCCGAGCCCTTCAGGAAGAACGACACCGTCATAGGGATCATCGGGAAGACGCACGGCGTCAGAAGCGCCACCAGCGCCCAGCCTATCGCGCTCAGGATATAACCCCACAGCGAACCGCCCGACGAGGCCGGCGCAGCAGCCGAGACCTTTGATTCATTCGCCGCAGTTTTGGCAGAGTTGTCGGTTGCCGGAGCCGATGCCGAAGCGGCAGACTTTCCGACCTCAATCGAGAAGTCGTTGTCGCCCGTGACACAGTTAGTTTCGTTGCAAGCCATCCAGTCGGCCGTAACGGCTATCACGGCACCATCCGTGCAACGCACATTCTGTGCGAACTGCGCGCGGCCCTCATAATATCCTATCTCCATCTCGTAGATGGGATCGAACTCGCGGTGAGCCTCCGCCAAGGCATATACCCCGCCATCGAGCGTATACGCTCCGTCGGGCGTAAACTCGAACGACGTAGCCATTGGGCCGCCCATTTCGTACGGGCCCAGATCGTAGATATGCCAGCCCGCATCCACCGTCGCCGTGAAGACTATACGGTAAAGGCCCGTCTCCAGTTCATCCACCGAAGTGCTCCACTTGACAGGCTCGAGCTGCGCCCACGACGGCAGGACCGCAACCAAGGCGACGCAGGCAAAAAGAATACGTTTGAAAAATCCCTTCATTACAATATATTCGTTGTTTTGTTCTTAACCGTTATGGCCTTCGCACTGCATTCACAGCTCGCGGCAGCCGAAAAATCAGCGTCAAAAATATCACAAAAAACTCGCATCTGCAAATCGGCGAAAGAGTTGCCCCCAAACGTCGGCCGCAGCCACACGGGGATATAGCCACGACGGCACAAAATATCCGCACGACGCCTGCAGATACTATTCTACGGCGCGTGCGGACACCATATCGCAACTCCAGACACCGCCACGGCATGACGACAGTTTCAGCAGACGCAATATCCGACACCGATATCCATATCGGTCATGACCGGATCGGCCGATCAGTCGATTGTGAAGCAGCGGTGCTCGTCCTCGCCCACAGTGATCGTGACCGTCATGGCATCCTCCGGAAGCAGCGGCTCGATCTTCTCGGGCCACTCGACCAGACAGAGCTCTCCCGAATAGAAGTACTCCTCGTATCCCAGATCGAGAGCCTCCTCGACGTTGTTTATACGGTAAAAATCGAAATGGTATATTCGTCGGCCGCCCTCACCCTCGTACTGGTTCACCAACGCAAACGTCGGACTTGTCACCGTATCCTCGGCGCCCAGAGCCGCCGCTATGCGGCTTATGAGGGTCGTCTTGCCGGCCCCCATAGGGCCGCGGAAAAGCACGACACTGCGGCCGCGCAACTCCCCCAACACCGCCTCGGCTACCTTCGGCAGTTCGGAGAGCGATTCGATCTCGATCTTTTTCATGTAAAAGTTATAATGTTATAATTTGGGTTTCAATACTATGTACGGCACGATCATCTCCTCCATCGAGATGCCGCCGTGCTGGAACGTATTGCGATAATATCGTATGAATCGGTTCGCATCGTTGTTGTAGACCAGAAAATCGGTGTTGTAGGCGAAGATGTAGCTCGACGAGAGATTTATGCGCGGGAGCTGTATATCCTCCGGCCGCAGCACCTCGTACACCTCGCGCGAGTTGTACTGCAGGTTGCGCCCCGTCTTGTAGCGCAGGTTGGGCGAGGTCTCGCGGTCGCCCGTCACCTTAACAGGATTGTCCACACGTATCGTACCGTGGTCCGAGGTTATGATCACCGTATGGCCGCGCTCCGACAGCAGCTTCAACAGCACGAACAGATCCGAATGCTCGAACCACGAGCGCGTCAGAGACCTGAACGACGCCTCGTCCTCGGTCAGCTCGCGGATGATGTCGGTCTCGGTACGCGCATGCGACAATATATCCAGAAAATTATATACGATAACCGAGAAATCGGCATCGTAGATGCGCTGTATGTTGTCGATGAGCTTGCGCCCCGCCTCCGGACGCACCAGTTTGTCGAAGGTCCAGCGCCACCGTTTGCCACATGATGTCAGTTGACGCGAAAGGAACTCCTCCTCGTATTGGTTCTTGCCGCCCTCCTCGTTGTCGTTGAGCCACTTGTTGGGCATGAGTTTGTCGATGGCAAGGGGCATCAGGCCCGCAAAGATCGCATTGCGCGCATATTGCGTGGCCGTAGGCAGGATCGCACAGTAGAAGTCGTCGACCTCAACATCGTAATACCCCCTCAGCAGCGAACTGATCGACCGCCACTGGTCGTAACGGAAGTTGTCGATCAGAAGCAGCGTCGTGCGGCCGTGAGACTCCACGTCGGGAAGGATCTTCTTGCGCATGAGCGTGTGCGACATGACGGGTATCTCCTCCTCGTCCACACGCTTGTTGATCCAGTTGTAGTAGTTGCGGCGCACGAACTTGCAGAACTCCTGATTGGCCTCGCTCTTCTGATATACGAGCACCTCCTTGATACTCTGGTCCATCGAGTCCGAGAGGTCGATCTCCCACCCCGTGATCTTGCGGTAGAGCGTGCACCACGCCCCGAATGACGAGGCCATCTGGCACATGTTCGATATGCGCCCGAACTCGGCACGGTAGTCGGCCGTAGTCTGCTCGGTCACCAGCTGCTGCGAATGCACGCACTTCTTGATCGAGAGCAGCACCTGATTGGGGTTGACGGGCTTGATTATGTAGTCGGCGATCTTCGATCCGATCGCCTTGTCCATGATGTTCTCCTCCTCGCTCTTGGTCACCATGATAACGGGCGTGGTGGGCCGCACCTCCTTGATCAGCGGAAGCGTCTCGAGGCCCGTCATGCCGGGCATCATCTCGTCGAGGATTATCAGGTCGTAGGGTGTGGCGCGCACCATGTCGATGGCGTCGTAACCGTTGTTGCAGGTATCCACCTCGTAACCCTTACCCTTGAGAAAAAAGACATGCGGACGCAGAAGCTCTATCTCGTCATCCACCCAAAGTATCTTAACCATAACGTTCAGAGTTTTTTACACACTTGCCGCCTCGGTGCGGCCTTCCCTTTCATATAACGTACGGAACACCTCCCGAATTGTGGGAAACGACATCTTAATTCGCCGCCGTACCTCCGCGTCATCGACCCACTCGGCCGCGACGATACCCTCTTCACCCTGCGGGCGCAGCACGGAGCCCTCGGCCGCCCGCATCTCGAACCACGACGTATGCTTCATCTCCCAGCGGCCGTAGAGGTTGTAGCAGTGTATGGTCGTGCAGAGCAGCCCCCCCACCGAGGCCACATGCACCCCCGTCTCCTCCTCGGTCTCGCGCGCGGCACACGCCTCGAGCGACTCGCCCGCCTCGCGGTGCCCTTTCGGAAGATCCCAACGGCCGTTGCGGCGTATAAGCAACCGTCGTCCCAGACCGTTCACGGCCACGCCGCCCGCAGCCTCGACCTGCACGAACTGTGCCGCCAGCGAGGCCATCGTACGCTCGACATCGGGCGTCAGGACGGCGATATATTTGTCCGTTTCGGCTTTTTTAACTAAATTCGTGCGCGAAATACGCAGTTCGTCGTCACACTCCATAACGGAATATATCGACGGAAGAGGTTGCGACGTGATTACGACGCTCACATCGGCAAAGTATATTGTGTAAGTATCCATTATGTCCGAGGCCGCCATCGACGCGGCGGCGCGACTGCAAAGATACGAAAAAAGATATGCAAAGGCCACAGCGCAGAAGATTCGCTGCCGAAGTTTTCCGCTCCGAGTCTCCGTCGTGCATCGCTGCCTGCCGTATTTCGTGATATGAAGGCCGGAGACGCGTTTCGCCAAATCGCTTTCAAAGCGGCTGGCGCGGCGCATGAAAGACTATTAAATTACAAGACAAACACACACTCTAAACCATGAAAAAAGCAATATCAATCGTTATGATCGCATCATCCTTGGCCGCGGCCTCGTGCTCTACGCAGACAGTGCCCGAATCGAGCAGCCCGAAGGGTCTGCTCACGGCCGAAGAGATCAGCGCCGCACGCTTCACACCCGAAGTGATGTGGAAGATGGGACGTCTGGGCGAGGCGGCCCTCTCGCCCGACGGCACGATGGCCGTATATACGGTCACCCGCTACGACATGCAGGAGAACAAGGGCACCACGGTTATATTCCTGCACGACATGGCGACGGGCAGCGAGCGCGCCCTGACCGACACATCGTCGAACGCCTCCTCGCCGCAGTGGAACAGCGACTCGAAACGCATCTATTTCCTCTCCGACCGTAGCGGCACGATGCAGGTGTGGTCGATGAACCCCGACGGCGGCGACGTACGTCAGGTATCCGACATACACGAGGGCATCGACGCATACGGAATAGCCCCCACCGAGCAGAAACTCTTCTTCACGCGCAAGGTTCACGCCGCAGACCGACGTTCGGCCGACGTCTACAAGGATATGGACAAGTCGCAGGCCCGCATATACGACGACCTGATGTGCCGCCACTGGAACTATTGGGACGAGGGTGACTACAGCCATATCTTCATCGCCGACATCCGTCCCGAGGGCCTCATCAATCCGGTCGACATACTCGGAGAGGATGCCGCATGGGACGCCCCGCTGGCACCCTACTTCGACGCCTCGGAGATTGCGTGGAGCCCCGACGGCACAAAGCTCGCATATACATGCAAGAAGCTCACGGGTACGGCCTATGCCGTCTCGACCGACTCGGACATATACGTCTATGACACGGCCGACGGCTCGACCGTAAACATCAACAAGCCCCTTACGGGCGGCCTTTCGAACGACCCGGCAGCTCCGCGTATAGACGTAGCCGAGGCCGTAGGCTACGACCGCTACCCCGTATGGTCACCAGACGGTAAGCGCATAGCCTACCGCTCGATGGCCACCCCCGGCTACGAATCGGACAAGGACCGTCTGATGATATACGACACGGGCACGGAAAAGATCACGGATCTCTCCGCAAACTTTGACCACAGTGCCCAGAACGTCGCATGGACCGACAACGACAACCTGCTCTTCATCTCGGCCATCGAGGGCACGCAGCAGATATGCGCGGTAGCCGTACCCGCCTCGGGCAACGGCGCCGAGACCGAAGTCAAGGTACTCACCTCGGGCGACCACCACATATCGTCGTTCAGCTGGCAAAACGGGAAGTGCATAGCCGCCATCATGACCATAAGCCGTGACAACGAGCTCTTCGCGATGGATCTGGCCTCGGGCAAGGGCGAGCAGATAACGTTCGTAAACAAGGAGATATACGACAACATACACATGGGCGAAGTGCAGAAGCGCTGGGTAACCACCACCGACGGCAAGCAGATGCTCACATGGGTGATCCTGCCCCCGGACTTCGACCCCGCGAAGAAATACCCCACGCTGCTCTATTGCGAGGGCGGCCCGCAAAGCACCGTCACCAACGGCTGGAGCTACCGTTGGAACTTCCAGCTCATGGCGGCGCAAGGATATGTCGTCGTGGCGCCCAACCGTCGCGGATGCCCTTCGTTCGGCAGCGAGTGGCGCGAGCAGATCTCGGGCGACTACTCGGGGCAGAACATCAGCGACTACCTCTCGGCCATCGACGACGTGGCACGCGAGCCGTGGTGCGACACCGACCACATGGGATGTGTCGGAGCCTCGTACGGCGGATATTCGGTATATTACCTTGCCGGGCACCACGAGGGCCGATTCAAGGCCTTCATCTCGCACTGCGGCATCTTCGACTTCGAATCCATGTACGGCCAGACCGAGGAGCTCTTCTTCATCAACCACGACTATGGCGGCCCATACTGGGGGAAGGAGAACGCCACGGCCATGCGCTCGTATGAGAACTCGCCCCACAAGTTCGTCGACAAGTGGGATACGCCCATACTGATCTTCACAGGCGAATTCGACTTCAGAATACCCTACACGCAGTCGCTCGAAGCCTTTACCGCAGCACGCCTAAAGGGGCTCGACGCCCGACTCGTGGAGTTCAAGAACGAGGGCCATCAGGTATTCAAGCCACAGAACTCGATGGTATGGAACCGCGAGTTCTTCGGCTGGCTCGACAAGTACCTCAAAAACTGATATCGTAAAACAGCGACCGTCACGGCGAGGTCGGATGTTGGAACATCATCCGATCCCGCCGTTTCCGTCTCCGGCGCACATCATATTCATCATCCGGCGGTTGAGCCGTCTTGGGTTTTCATGATCAAAATATGCCCGTTCGTTGAATTTATTTCCTTTTCTATCGCAGTGTTACTACTTTTGGAGCACAAAATGCAAACCGAAAAACAGGCGGTACGCCGCAACAGCACTATAAAACACATGCAGATGCACAGACTTTTCGTCTTCGCCATATCGCTTGCAATCTCTTTGCTCGTATCATGCACGGCAAAAGACACGCTCCCGCATCCCGACGCAGGCCCCGTCACCGTAGGGTTCCGTGTCGGCGGGGAGCAGACCCGTACCCAGATCAACGACGACGGCCGCAGCACCTCGTGGTCGAAAGACGACCGCATAGCGTTGTGGGCGCGCAACGAAGCCAGTGAGTTCACACTCAGTGCCCAGCCCTTCCAGATATACTATCGCGGCGTGAACGGATCCGAGGCATATTTCTCTTCAACACTGCCACAGGCTATGGCGGAAGGCCGATACACCTATTACGCAACATACCCGCAGCCCGAGAGCCTTGACGGCACGAAGGCGACATTCACCATACCCTCCATACAGGACGGGCGCGTCGGCAACGGCGCCGACATCATGGTCGCAACACCCGCCGAAGCCTCTCAGCTCGGGCCTCTGGAGAACAATCCCGACCTGTCGCTCACGATGCAACACATGCTGCATGTGCTGCGCTTCTACATCCCCGAGGGTGACAACGTCCTCGGCGAGCCCGTCGAGCGCATTGTCATCACCATGCCCCAGCAGATCGCAGGACGTGCCACGGCCGACATAACAGATCCCGACGGCGGAATGACACTCGCCGAAGGCGGCAATACCGTCGAGCTGAACCTCACGGAGCCGCTCGACGCCTCAACGGCCGCAGAGTATGCGTATGCCTGCGCCGCAATATTCCCGTCGACGCAATACGGTGCCGACGACGTGATGCAGGTGTCGCTCTACTCGAAGAACTATGCCGCCACGGTGGATGACATACTGCTCGCCGGCCGCACCTTCGCCGCCGGACATGTGACGCCCGTGCCGCTAAAACCGACACAAACCCATGACAGGCCCAAAATGAGATTCCGCATTGCAGCCAATAACCTCGGCGAGGATGTACAGAAGATAACCCTAACAGCTCCTGACGATATGACATGGAATCTGTCAGTGCTTGTTCCGGACGGATTCACATATGAAAAAGGAGACAATGATATAACCATATTTGCTTCTAAAAACAATACGATTGGAGCTGATGATTATTTTGAATTAGTACTCTACGACAAGGTTGACCTTAACGCTCTGGAAGGCAAAACGATTACGGCAACATATGAATCACAAAATGCTATTGTAAACGAAAAGGTAGCCATCCCCGCGGATGCCGCAACGAGCGATGTTGTCATGATAAACCTCAACGTTCCATATCTACTGCAGGAGAACTTCGACAATGCCGCTGACTATGCACCTGATTGGGGAAATACGGGTAATCCTACTGCCGTATGGCTGGACGATTACGGACTGAACGGATGGTCGGGATCCCGCGTTACACTGCATGCTGGACTGTGCTCGCAGGTAAGCATAAGGCATGAAACAATTGCTCAATATCCGGGACGCCTCGATACGCCACTTCTACCCCTCAAGGAAGGCGCCGCAGTCAAAGTACGGGTTACGTTCAACGCTCAGCGGTCGAACGAATACGTATACCTTACCTGCGGAATGGTGGAGGGCAACGGCCTGCTCCAAGGTAATGACGGGGCTAATTCCACAACAACTATCACCCCGTCACTCAACGAGTCGGCATCGGCATCGAACATACCAGCCACGGATTACACATTCGAAGTGAATGGGGCAACTGCAAACAACCGAATATCGTGGGTCGTAGAACGCAACTACAGTTTTACCGGCAACGGATGGATTTCAAGGACATGGCATACTTATATCGACAACATACGAGTGCAGATAGTAAAATAGCAATATAAGAATACTCAAAAATAACGTTTGAAGTTATGAAATTTATCAAGACATCGATTCTGTGTTTAGCTACGGTCGCAGCGGCCGCATGCCACAAGAGCGAGGCCCCGACCGCAACCGACGGCACAATAACATTCGCCGTAGCGGCACAGCAGGAGGTTGCGGATGTCACCCGCAGCCAAATATCCGACATAACGGCCCTGCCCGCGGCCGCCGATTTTACGCTCACGATCACCGACTCGAAAAAGCAGACGGTATGGAGCGGCAG
>UMFR01087662.1_pt1 | contig 11082 bp, 7 predicted proteins | sample 1965041 | NCBI WGS metagenome assembly UMFR01 (sample SAMEA4836049, study PRJEB28245) | human gut metagenome | biome: gut microbiome; material: fecal sample | place: Denmark | collected 2008
AGCATTTCCTCATCGATCTCGGCGGCAACACCGTGCTCCACGGACGACCGGCCGACCAGCAACCCTGGAATATCGGCATTCCCAATCCACTCGATACCGGCCGCTCAATCGCCACGTTGCAGCTCACCGACGTTTCCATCGTCACCAGCGGCATCTACGAGCGCCGGTTCACCGCGGACAACATCACCTACCATCACATCATCGATCCGCACACCGGCTATCCGGCACGCACCAATCTGGTCAGCGTCACCATCATCGCGCGCACTTCACTGGACGCCGAGGGCTATTCCACCACCGTGCTCGCCGTCGGCGCTCACCGTGCCGCCCGCTTCATCGCCGCGCACCCGGCGATTCTCGGCGCTCTGCTTATCCGCGATGACGGCACACTGCTGCGATTCGGCATCGGATAGCGACATAATCGGCATAAACGGCATCATGGCCGGCAATCCTTCGCGCATCATCGCAAGCGTGCAGAATGAAGATGCCGTAGAAATGAGCGTGCTCACGAATTGGGTGGCACGCTCTCCTTTTTCCTTTCTTTTGCGGCACTTCTCAGCCCGTTGGCTCTTCGACCGGATTCTCGTAGTATAAATGGCAATCAACCGATGTCACAAGTGTGACAGTTTTGATTCCGTTCAGCAACCACATGCCGGACAGCAAACCGCAAGGAGGATGAGCCCGCTTTTATGAAAGGCCTTGTATATACCGAGATGGGTCGCCCGAACGTTCTGAGGGTCTTGGACGTGAAAAAGCCCATACCGCAACGAAATCAGATTCTCGTGAAGGTAAAAGCGTCTTCGATCAACTCCACGGACTTCGTGCAATTCGAATCAGCAGTGAAGACAGGCAAGGTTTCCGCCTTGTTCCGAATCAAAGAGAAATTAAAAGACAAGAAACTCGGCAAAGTGCTGGGCACGGAATTTGCGGGTATCGTAGCGGAAGTCGGTGCCGATGTTACCGGTTTCAACAAGGGTGATGCCGTGTACGGCATCGCCGACGGCATGCTCGGCGCATGGGCAGAATGTGTGTGTGCCGACAGCAACGCCGTGTGCGCCATGCCTGAAACCCTTTCGTTCGAGGAAGCGTCCGCCGTTCCGGTCGCGGGAACCACGGCATTGTCTGCGATACGAAAAGCACAGATAAAGCCAGGGCAACACGTTCTGGTATATGGAGCATCCGGCGGTGTCGGCCAATTCACTGTACAGATTCTCAAAGCGTATGGTGCCACAGTCACCGCAGTATGCAGCACCAAAAACGTTGATACGGCATGGAAATTAGGGGCTGATCACGTTGTGGATTACAAGAGGGAGAACGTTTTCGCTAACGAGAAACAGTATGATGCGATCATCGCCGTCAACGGATTCAATCCCACTCCCGGTTATTCATGTGTTCCGGCACCGGGAACTGACGGCAAAGATTGCGGCGCTGACAGAGGATTTGGAGGAGCTGCGCTCAGAAAAGAATCTGCTTCTGGCGTCGCTGGCCTATACCGAGGAAGATGCCACCGATAAATTTCCTAAAGACATCGCCGCTATGGAGCAGAGCCTGAAACGGCTGGAAGAACAGGAACAGAAATATTCCGCCGAGTTGGATGCTGCCCTGACCGAATATGCCGGGCTTCGGGAACGGGCGCAGGGCTTTGACCCGGTGCAGTTCTATGAGGCGAGGCAGGCCATCCGCCCCGACAAGGAGCAGGAAGCGGAGAACCGGGCACAGCAGGTTTACGGCGAGAAGTACAACCCGCTTTTGATGTTTGACAGCAAAAAGACGGTTTCCCGTATGCTGCATGAAGATGCAGAGCGGCAGGCAGTACGGAGGATGGTGCGGCAAGCGCAGAAGGTACAGCAGACTTTTCAAAAGAAAAAGAGTGAACAGGAACGGTAACCCACCGTTCCTGTTCGATGATTTCTTACAAGAGACCATTCTATAAATTCATGTACTTTACCTTCTGTTGGAGATTGGTGCTCCCATAGACATTCAAAGTGAACGAAACATTCTTGTGTCCAAGGATTTCGGAGAGGGATTTGATGTCAAACTTCGGTATCTCGATTGCCCGCCCTGCGAAGGTACGCCGGATCTTATGAATTTTCACTTTCCCAGAATGTTACATTTTATTGAATTACGTTAAGGACATAATTCCTAAAATGACCATCCCAAATATTGTTGCTACAACTCCAACAGCTAATAAGATTCCGATTGGCATTCCTACAAATGCAACTGCCCAAAGCACAAGTGGATGGTGGCTGAAATATGCTTCCATTTTATCTTCAAGTTCTACTTGTTTGCTTTTTAAAAGAGCAAATATATGTCTATCAGCAAAGTTGCTTTTAATATAGTGATTTATTCCGCATAACTGTCTGGTCATCATTTCAGATACCTCTTTATCAACTCTTTTATGCTTCGGAGTATATCATAAAGTATAAAAGATAATGTTAGAGGATACCGAGTGCCATTAATGAGGCATTAAGATTTCTTTCTTAATACAATCTTAATGCCTCAGATGTCTTCTTTACATCACAAAAAGCCCAAATGTGGTATGATCAAAAAAAAATAGAAAAATGGAGTGATGCATCATTGGAAAATATGGAAGGTACTTATAAAGAGCATATAGACAATCAAAGACAAGGGAGTCTGAAGATTTTCTTTGGTTATGCGGCAGGTGTCGGTAAAACCTACGCTATGCTTAAAGCCGCACATCAGGCACAAAAACAAGGGATTGATGTCGTAGTTGGGTATATTGAGCGTCACACCAGACCTGATACGCTTGCATTGCTCGAAGGATTAGAACAACTTCCCAACAAAGAAGTTGATTATAAAGGAATTAAACTCAAAGAATTCGATTTAGATGCTGCTCTTAAACGTCATCCTCAAATAGTGCTTGTAGATGAATTAGCACACAGCAATGCGGCAGGATGCCGTCATGCTAAACGGTATCAAGACGTGGAAGAACTCCTGCGGGCAGGCATCGATGTTTATACAACCGTTAATGTTCAGCATTTGGAATCTTTAAATGACTTGGTGGCTTCTATTACACAAGTTGCCGTCAGTGAACGAATTCCCGACTCTGTGTTTGACTCTGCAGATCAAGTGGAACTGGTTGATATTGAACCGGACGATTTAATTGCCCGGTTACAGTCGGGAAAAGTATATCGTAAAAGTCAGGCTTCCCGTGCGCTCAATCATTTCTTTACAAGAGATAATTTGGCGGCGCTTCGTGAAATTGCTTTGCGTCGTACTGCTGATCGATTAAGTCGGAACGCTCAAAAAAGCGGAAATGAAACAGTTGCCAAAGCAGGAGAGCATATTTTACTTTGTCTTTCAAACTCTCCTTCCAACGCCAAAGTAATCCGAACAGCTGCTCGTATGGCAGAGGCTTTCCACAGTGGATTTACAGCTTTGTTTGTTGAAACTCCTGAAACAAAAGAATTGAAAGGTGACAGCTTAAAAAGATTACGGGATAATCTTCGGCTTGCAGAGCAGTTAGGGGCTCAAATTTCTACTGTTTATGGTGATGATCCGGCTGTACAAATTGCAGAATATGCTAAGGTTAGCGGTATTACGAAAATTGTTCTGGGAAGAACAAATCACAAATCCACAATATTTTTACGGAGTAAGACATTAGCCGACAAATTGACAAAATTAGCTGGAGATATTGATATTTATATCATTCCGGATGCTCAGCCGCTCTATAAGAAGAAATTTAATTTACTTCGAAAAGAGGAACCGAAATTTAGGTGGATTGATCTGCTGAAAGTTGTACTGATTACACTTTGTGCAACAATCATCAGTTTTGGATTTTACACCGCTGGTCTTCGGGAAGCGAATATCATTACTGTGTATATTTTGGGAGTTTTACTTACCGCAATTTGGACGCATGGTCATTTATACGGTGCGCTTGCATCACTGCTCAGCGTCATTTCCTTTAATTTCTTTTTTACAGTTCCAAGATTTTCATTAGAAGCCACCGATCCTGACTATCCGGTTACCTTCTTGATTATGTTGGTAGCCAGTATTATTTCTAGTACATTAGCTATCCCTGTAAAAAAACAGGCTCGCCAATCTGCTCAAAAAGCTTACTATATGGAGCTTCTGATGAATAGCAGCCAGAAGATGCAGCAAGGGCGGGATGAACAGGAAATTATTGCTCTTGCAGCAGAACAGGTACGGGCTCTTCTGGATCGGCCGATTTTGTACTCTTTGGTAGTAAAAGAAAAAGAACTTGATTTTCAGGTTTGTCCACAGTCAGAAACCAATAAATTGATTGGAGCAATGACTGCGGAAGAAGTAGGCGTTGCAGACTGGGTTGTAAAAAATAACAAACACGCCGGAGCAACTACTAATACATTATCTCACGCACAGAATCTATATTTATCCGTCCGAGGGAATCAGGAAGTGATGGGCGTGATAGGAATTCCGTCCAAATACTATCCGCCGTTGGATGTGTTTGAGAAAAATTTGCTGATTGCACTTTTAAACGAATGCGGATTGATATTAGAACGCCGCAGACTTCGGGCTGAAAAACAAGCGATTGAAATGGAAACACAGAGAGAACGTCTTCGTTCCAATTTATTGCGTGCGATTTCTCATGACCTTCGTACGCCGCTTACCAGTATCAGCGGTAATGCCGGTGTTTTAATGGAAAAAAGCATTTTGCTGGATGAAAGCAAAAAACAGGAGATCTATAGTTCTATTTATGATGACTCGATGTGGCTTGTAAATCTCACGGAAAATCTTTTGTCGATTACCCGGATTGAAAACGGAACAATGCATCTTCAGATGAATGCGGAACTAATCGACGATGTGTTTCGGGAGGCGATATCTCATGTGGACCGGAAAGCAGCTGAACATGAGATATCGGTAGAGCTTGCGGATGATCTTTTAATGGCGAAAATGGATGTTCGGTTAATTGTTCAAGTGATTATCAACATTGTAAATGACGCCATTAAATATACGCCGGAAGGTTCTCATATCTGTTTATCAGCGAAAAAAGAGAAGAAAATGGTTCGTATCCGTATTGCAGATGACGGACCGGGTATTTCAGATGAAGCCAAGCTGCATTTATTTGATATGTTTTACACGGCAGGTATCGGCAAAGCAGACAGCCGCAGAGGGTTAGGCTTGGGCTTGAGCTTATGTAAATCTATTGTAGACGCTCACGGAGGAGAAATTTCAGTCAGCGATAATAAACCGCATGGTGCGGTGTTCTCCTTTACATTACCTTTAGAGGAAGTGAAATTTGATCATGTATAAACCAAAAATTCTTGTGATAGAGGATGATCCGGCTATCACAAACCTGATACGAACAACGTTGGATACACAGGATTATCAGTATCATACTGCGAAAAATGGAACAGGCGCTCTTTTGGATGCGGTTTCCTATAACGCTGATGTCATTATTTTGGATTTAGGTTTACCGGATATGGATGGGGCTGAAATTATCCAAAAAGTTCGTGGATGGAGCAATGTCCCTATTATCGTCGTAAGCGCTAGAAGCGAGGATCAGGACAAGGTAGAAGCATTAGATGCTGGGGCAGATGATTATTTAACAAAACCATTCAGTATTGATGAACTTTTGGCCCGACTTCGCGTGGCTTTACGCAGAAGCAGGACAGATGAAGCTTCTTCCCAAGTACAAACCAGTGTATACCGCAATGGAGAATTGACCATTGATCTTGCTGCTGGATGCGCATATATGGATGAAAAAGAGATTCATTTGACTCCTATTGAATACAAACTGCTTTGTGTTCTTGCTAAAAATACCGGGAAAGTTTTGACCCATAATTACATTTTAAAAGAAGTATGGGGAATCGCATCTGCATCAGATACACCTTCTTTGCGGGTGTTTATGGCTACTCTGCGGAAAAAGATTGAGAAAAATCCTTCTGCCCCTCAATATATTCAAACACATATTGGTGTAGGGTATCGAATGATACGGCAATAAAGAAAAGTCTATAAATTAAAATTCCTTAATAACGTTGTCCATCTCGCATAAATGGGCAACGTTATTTTTGTTCATCGAGTATGTTTATATAAAAATCCAAGTTGGAAATGTGTACTGTATATCTATGAACAAAAGCTTCATGACTACAAGTAGAGCTTTATCTCCCTCTGATTCTATTCGATAGATAAAAATTTGAAAGCGTCTGACCTGATGGGGCCAGACGCTTTTCTTAATGCAATCTTTATCTGATATAAAAAAAGCTAAGACCAATTTCACAGTAAAACTGCTACAATATTTTGTGTAAAACCAAAGAGGAGGATACCGTTATGATGGATTTTATCATGATAGCAATTTTGGCAGGCTGTGTCGGGCTCGTTTTTTTGTTAATCAGCTGGTGCCAAAAGCAAGTAGATCGAAATGAATAAGGAGGAAAGAACATGATTGTTCTTGGAATTATTGTTTTACTGCTGGGTGGATATTTAGTTTATGCATTGGTACACCCAGAAAAATTTTAAACCAGCAGGAGGAAATTATCATGCTACAAATTATATTGACCATTATCCTTTATCTGATAATGGTAGTTCCAGTAGGTGTTTATGTTTATCATATCGCAGCTGGAAAACATACTTTTGCCGATCCGGTTTTTGACCGTGTAGACGGCGTTATCTATAAAATCAGCGGCATTAAACCGCAAAACGGAATGAACTGGAAAAAATACGCTTTGGCTCTACTTGCAACAAACGGTGTAATGATTCTTCTGGGATACATCATTTTGAGAATTCAAAGTATCGCCCTTTTCAATCCCAACGGAATCGGAGGTATGGAGGAATCCCTTTCCTTCAATACAATTATCAGCTTCATGACCAACACCAATCTCCAGCACTATTCCGGTGAGTCTGGGTTGTCTTACTTATCTCAGATGTTGGTCATTACATTTATGATGTTCGTTTCTGCAGCAAGCGGATATGCTGCTTGTGTTGCATTCATCCGTGGCTTGGCCGGAAAAACAAAAGACAATGTAGGAAACTTTTTCGCAGATCTGGTTCGCATCACTACTCGTGTGCTGTTGCCTTTTTCTATCGTCGGCGGTTTGTTGCTGGTATGGCAGGGCGTTCCGCAGAATTTCTCCGGAAATGTTATGGTAGATACCATTGAAGGAGCCAAACAAGCAATTGCAATGGGCCCTGTTGCAGCATTGGAAATCATCAAGCATTTTGGAACAAACGGCGGTGGATTTTTGGGTGCAAACTCCAGTACACCTATTGAGAATCCAACCATCATTACCAATCTGATTGAGCTTTATTCCATGATGCTGCTGCCGGGTGCGTGCGTTATCACCTTTGGCAAAATGGTGCGTGACCGCAAGCGTGAAATGGCACAGGCAAAGTCTGGTCTGGATGCAGAGCAGGCATTTGAGTCTCAGCGCAAAATTCGCAAGAGCTTTACCGTATGGATGTATGGTCGTGAAGGCCGCAGCATTTTCGCTGCTATGGGTATTATTTTCCTGATTGGTCTTTCCGTATGCTTCTGGGCAGAGAGCCAGGGAAATCCTGCACTTGCGGATGTTGGTTTAAGCCAGTCTATGGGTAGTATGGAAGGTAAGGAAGTCCGCTTCGGTATTGCACAGTCTGCAATGTTTACCACCACTACAACATCCTTTACAACCGGTACTGTGAATAACATGCATGATACCTTAACCCCCTTGGGCGGCATGATCCCGATGCTTCACATGATGCTCAACGTTGTGTTTGGCGGTAAGGGTGTTGGGCTCATGAACATGATCATGTATGCAATCTTGGCGGTATTTATCTGCGGTCTGATGATTGGTCGTACACCTGAATATCTGGGCAAAAAGATTGAAGGCCGTGAGATGAAGCTGACTGCCCTGTGTATCATCATTCATCCGCTGTTGATTCTGGCGTTCTCTGCTTTGGCCGTTGGAACGCAGGCTGGAATGGAAGGAATTACAAATCCGGGATTTCATGGATTTTCTCAGGTGCTTTATGAGTATGCTTCTTCTGCCGCAAACAATGGTTCCGGATTTGAGGGCTTGGCTGACAACACAATGTTCTGGAATATCACCACAGGTCTTGCTATGTTCTTCGGTCGCTATCTCTCCATTGTCATTCAGCTGGCGATTGCAGGATCTTTGATGAAAAAACGCTTTGTGAACGAATCTGCGGGTACCCTGCATACTGATACTGTAAGCTTTGCTGTAATTCTGGTGTTTGTTGTTTACATCTTTGCAGCGCTGACATTTTTCCCGGTACTTGCACTTGGCCCCATTGCGGAACATTTGACCCTTTGGGCATAAGGAAGAACTTTTATGAGCAAGAAAAATCAGAAACTGATTACACCTGAAATATTCCGTCAGGCGATTATCGGCTCCTTTACAAAATTAAATCCCGTGTACATGACGAAAAATCCCGTCATGTTCGTGGTGGAAGTAGGATGTTTTATTACCCTGATTCTTTCCTTTTTCCCCGGGTTGTTTGGTGATGTAAGCGATGGCACCAATTTGAGAGTTTACAATATTATCGTCTGTGTAGTGCTATTCATCACCGTTTTGTTTGCAAACTTCGCTGAATCTGTTGCAGAAGGTCGCGGCAAAGCACAAGCAGCAAGCCTCAAAAAAACGCAGAAAGATACCAAAGCCCGTTTGCTCATGGAAGACGGGACAGAAAAGGTTGTTCTTTCCAGCGAACTGAAAAAAGGCGATGTTGTAATGGTTTCTGCCGGTGAAATTATCCCCGGCGACGGAGAGGTCATTGAAGGCATTGCTTCTGTGGATGAATCTGCCATTACGGGTGAATCTGCTCCCGTTGTTCGGGAATCCGGCGGTGACTTCTGCTCCGTTACCGGTGGTACTACGGTTGTATCTGACTGGCTGAAAATCCGTATTACTTCCGATGCAGGTAACAGCTTTCTTGACCGTATGATTGCACTGGTAGAGGGTGCTTCTCGTAAGAAGACTCCGAATGAAATTGCGCTGAGCACTCTGTTGGTATCTCTGACCATTATCTTTATGATCGTCATTGTAACCCTGTATCCTATTGGTATTTATTCCGGTGTGCAGCTGCAAACCTCCACTCTAATCGCCTTGGCTGTCTGTCTGATTCCTACCACCATTGGCGGCCTGCTTTCTGCAATCGGTATTGCTGGCATGGATCGTGTTACCCGCTTTAATGTTATCGCTATGTCCGGTAAAGCTGTGGAGGCTTGCGGCGACGTAGATACCATGATTCTTGATAAAACTGGTACAATCACATATGGTAACCGTCTTGCTGCTGATTTCTTTCCGGTAGGCGGTGCAAACCGCAGTGATTTGATCCGCTGCGCAGCACTCACCAGCCTGCATGACGAAACCCCTGAAGGCAAATCTACCTTGGAGCTTGCCCGTCGTTTGGGCGATAACAGCGAAGAAATTTCCGGTTCGGAATTTATTGAATTTACCGCGCAGACTCGAATGAGCGGCGTCAATCTTCCGGATGGCACAAAGGTTCGTAAAGGCGCAGCAGAAGCGATTGAGCAGTATGTGAAATCTCCTGGAGGAGTAATTCCTGAAGATCTCCATGAACAGGTTGATAAGATTTCCGGCTTAGGCGGCACACCCCTTACTGTCTGTGAGGGTGATCGGATTTTAGGTGTCATTTATCTGAAAGATACTGTAAAGCCCGGTATGGTAGAGCGTTTTGAGCGGCTGCGCGCCATTGGCATCAAAACGATCATGTGCACCGGCGATAATCCGCTTACTGCTGCTACTATTGCAAAGGAAGCCGGTGTTGACGGATTCATTGCAGAATGCAAACCGGAGGACAAAATTGACGTAATTAAGAAAGAACAGTCTGAAGGAAAAATTGTAGCCATGACAGGCGATGGCACAAACGATGCCCCTGCATTGGCTCAAGCAAATGTCGGCTTGGCAATGAACAGCGGTACTACTGCCGCAAAAGAAGCTGCCAACATGGTCGATCTGGATTCCGATCCCACAAAGATTTTGGAAGTTGTGGAAATTGGTAAACAGCTTCTTATTACACGAGGAAGTCTTACCACATTCTCCATTGCAAACGATATTGCAAAATATTTCGCAATTATTCCTGCGATGTTTATGATGGCGATTCCTCAGCTTCAGGTTTTGAACATTATGCACCTGGCTACCCCTTACAGCGCCATTTTGTCCGCCTTAATCTTTAACGCTATTATCATTCCATGCCTGATTCCTCTGGCTATGAAAGGTGTTAAATATCGTCCGATGTCTTCTGGAAAGATGCTGGCAAGAAATATGCTGATTTATGGCTTAGGCGGCATGATTACTCCTTTTATCGGAATTAAAATTATTGATATGATCATTGCTCCTCTGCTTACTTTAATTGGTTTTGGGCTTTAAGAAAGGATGCTTGTGTTATGAAAGAATCAGTGAAAAACTTGCTGCACGGGACACGACAAGCAGTTACAGTTACAGTTGTTTTAATGCTAATTTGCGGACTTTTGTTTCCCTGCCTATTAACTGGATTATCCGCCTTGATTTTCCCGAATCAAGCGGGAGGAAATCTCATTACCGTAAATGGCCAAACAGTTGGCGCAAAATATGTAGGACAGGAATTTACAGAGGATTACTACATGTGGAGCCGTCCTTCTGCTTACCACTATAATGTCTATACCGAGGGTGAGAATGGAAAGCAGTATTATCGGGACGGAACAGAATTTCCGGGGCTCGGATCTGGATCCAATAACTATGCGCCCTCTAATCCTGCACTGACGGAACGTGTGGAAGCAGATATTGAATCATTTTTGGAGAAGAACCCCGAAGTAAAACGGGAAGATATTCCTACCGATTTGTTGACTGCTTCTGGTTCCGGTTTGGACCCACATATTTCTCCCGAATCAGCTGAAATTCAAATTCCCAGAATTGTGGAAGCATCTGGGCTGAGTGAAGACACTGTTCGAGATATTGTTAGAAACAATACGGATGGCAAGTTTCTTGGCATTTTCGGTGAAGAAACAGTCAATGTATTGATGGTCAATATTGAGATTGCTCAAAAGATGGACCTAATCTAACGGAAAGGAGAGGATTAATATGATGGAGATGCATTCCTTCTTGGATAACGTCCGAATTATTGCGCAAATTGGTTGAGGGCTTG
>UMFR01084976.1_pt1 | contig 11025 bp, 7 predicted proteins | sample 1965041 | NCBI WGS metagenome assembly UMFR01 (sample SAMEA4836049, study PRJEB28245) | human gut metagenome | biome: gut microbiome; material: fecal sample | place: Denmark | collected 2008
ATCCGGCCAGCTTTCAAATTCTATGCGATGAGCTTCTTTCAAAAGAAGGCTATCCTAATATTGTTTCTTTGGGTACACAGGATGGTGCAGAGAAAACTACGCGTGGAACTCCTGATACGTTCTTTTGCCTAAGCAACGGAAAATATGTCTTTACAGAATACACCACGCAAAAGACTGGGTTGCCTGCAAAGATTCGTGCTGACATCGATAAATGTCTGGATGAGAATTACACTAAGGTTCCTCTTCAGGAAATTGCTGAGATCGTATACTGCCATACCTCTTCCAATATATCTCCGGCGGATGATCGTACGCTGAGGTTGCTCTGTGAGGAAAACGGAATCAAACTAACCTTAATTGGAATCGACTCATTGGCGGAAAAGCTGATGAAGTATCCCTCTATCATCAAAAGAAATTTGATGCTTAGTATCGATTCAGAGCAGATACAAACCGCGGATGACTTTATCAGGCAGTATGATTCCAATGCGATGGCTGCAACATTAGCAACGGACTTTCTCTTCCGCGAAACGGAAATTGATTCGATTGACAAGGCCTTTGACAAGGTAAGCGCGGTACTTCTTACCGGCCCAGCGGGTACAGGAAAGACACGCTTGGCAGTAGAATATGCCAAACGACACGCAAGTAAGCACAATGAGACTCTATTGTGTATTCATGACCGCTCGATCCCTATGTATGAGGATCTGAAACTGTATTTTGAGAAGCCCGGAGATTATTTCGTTTTCGTTGACGATGCAAACCAGCTATCGGAGTTGGAGCATGTTATTGAGTATGCAAACAAAACAGACGCTGGCTACCGTGTGCGTATCTTGATGACTGTACGGGATTACGCTGTTTCAAAGGTAAAATCGGATATTAGCGGTATAATACGCTATGAGACTATTCCCGTCACGCCTTTTTCGGACGATGAAATAACCGAATTGGTGAAAAATAATTATGGTATTCAGAATCCAAATTATCTTGAACGGATCGTTCAGATAGCAGAAGGAAATGCCAGAATTGCAATGCTTGCAGGAAAGATTGCCTGCGATGCAAATCGGCTTGATGCAATCTCCGATGTGTCCGCTCTTTATGTAAACTATTTCGGAAGAGTTTTGCACGAAACAGGGATCGATTCAAATAATAATCTTCTTGTTTCAGCCGGGATTATGGCCTTTCTGAATGCGATTCACCTTGACCATATTGATTCAATCCTGCCTATTCTGGATATAAAGGGCCTTTCTAAATCAGATTTTATTGAAAATCTTCATATACTGCATGAGCGCGAAATTGTCGATATATACAATGACAAGGGCGTTCGTTTTTCAGAGCAATGCATGGCAAACTTTGTTTTAAAATATGTTTTTTTCGATAGAAAGGTCATTTCGCTTTCTGCCATGATCGAATCATGCTTTGCCCCATATCACCAGCGAACTATTCATGCAGTAAACACTCTGCTAGCTGTTTACCACAATGCGGACTTAAAGAATTACGTTGAGGAGGAGATCCTCAACCTGTGGAAAAAGCTTGAGGCAGAAGATTCCCCTATATTTTTTGATTATCTCAAGACCTTCTTCCCCGCTAATGAAGTACAGACTCTGCTGATCTTGAAGAAACGTATTGACGCTGAAAGTCCGATATTTATTAGGGCAGAAGATATTAACACAGAGGATGGGAAGAACTTTCAGAGTGTTAGCGACGATATTATCAATATCCTGGGTGGATTTGCGTATTTGGAAAATCTTGATTCTGCGCTTGACCTGTTTTTCCAATACTATCTAAAGCGTCCGGATTTATATATGCAATTTTACCATGCGGCTACATCCAGCTTCTCGGTTGATAAGCACTCTTCCGAGTATGGTTTTCGGATCCAGATATTATTTTTCACTAAAATGCTTGAATACTGCAAAAATGATAAAGACAATCTCGTTGAGCTTCTGTTTATCGGTGTTGCCAGCCATTTCTTGCAGTTAGAATTTTCACCTTGTGAAGATACCAGAAATGGAAAGGGGGTAACACTGTATTACATTCCAATAGAGTTAACACCTGGAGTGAAAGAATATCGTGAATTAATCTGGAAACACTTGCTGTCCGTGGCCTCAACATCATCTTGGCACCAAAGAATCAAGAACATCCTTCGCACATACGGGAAGACGGTTTATGATTGCAGCAAAGAAGTGGTTAAATTTGATGCCAGTTATATATTCGAGCTTTTAAAACAAGTTCTTTCTCCGGAAAATTTAGCGGATTGCTTGACCGCACAGTCGCTTCAAGGTATACTTGCAGCGGCTGAATATCCAACGGATGAGTTACGCCCATTTCTGGATAGTCCGAAATACAAGCTATACCAGCTCATAATCGGTCCAAAGTGGACGACCGAGACTTCATTTGAAGAGCGCAGGAATACAAAGGAGGCCGCCATTCAAGAATATATGGTTTCGGCTGCGAACAAGTTCTCTGCATTTGAGGAGATCTTCCAGATATTTGTTGATCGTGCGATGGATGACGGCCATATTGGCTACGAAGCAGCAGAGGGAATTAATATTGCAATGAAATCACTCATGGGCAGCGAAGAGGATTATATCCGCTGTGCTTCTCTGATTCTGTCATCTGAAACAATAACCGGAATTGAGATTTATCAAATCGCGAAAACACTGTTCTCCATGCTTACCTCTCAGGAGGTGTTGGAGCTCCTTGGAAACAGCAACCAGCAACATCGAAATGAATGGCTTTTTGCATATTACCATGAAATCCCTGCAAATAACATTAATCAAACCGAATTAGCCGGGCTCTATGTATTTCTGAAGGATAATTCCGATCGTGACATACACTTATCCTCCGGCAGAGACATTGATTTCCTCGACAAATACTTGTCAGCCGATCCGCATGTAATTATTGCAGCATCAGAGATTATCCTCAAGAAAAAAGAGTATTCGCCATTTATGGTATGTCTGTACTTTGAATACCAATTTAACGAATTTCATATCCATCCAAGTGCCGTTATTCAGAAATTCAGTCAGGATATCAACCTTCTTGAGCAAATCTATCTGTGTGTTAAGGAAAACGGCCGCCTTGCCGATTTATCCGGGAAATTTTTGAGCACACTTTTGGAAGCGGACAAGGGCTTTATAAAAAAATACATAAAATGGTTTATCAGGAAATCTGAAAAAGCAATGTTAGCAGAGTCAGATCCCGATGTTGCTGCATTCTATTCGCAGGACGAGTATCTGTACATTTTGGACAATATTATTGATAAGGCAATTTTATCTGTGCAATTTCCGACTATGATCGTTCCGAAGATAATAAAAAAATTGCTTATCTTCTCTAACAAAAACAAGGGAATGCTTGAAAAACGTGATTGCTGGATCAAACATTTCATTGAATGTTACTACCATGATAAACAGAAAATGCACTTTCTATTTGCAGCGCTTACTGAGATATCTATTGCTCAAGCGGCAGAGTACATTGCTCTCCTGATAAACTGTACCAAAAATTACGATATCTTCGAGGCGATACCGCTAACCCCTTCTTCATACACGTGCTCTGGAAGCCTCGTACCCACGTATTCATCGTGGGTTGAAAATTTGGAAAAGCTTCTGCCGCTCTTTGCGGGTCTTGATTACATTAAGCATAAGAATAGAGTACAACAATTGATTGAATGTTACCGCAAGAGAATCAAAGAAGAGGAGATTTCTGACATTCTGGAGGGTTAGTATCCTGATCTGTTGCGCGGGCAGCTTTTCGTATGTTGTGGAATGCCATTTCAAGGATATTGATCTACAGGGCGAATCCGCGTTGTGATATATTACTGTCAAGAACCAAGCTACCGAATCTGTATAAGCGGCAAATAATGAAGAAGGCCGTCTTGTTAGACGGCCTTCTTCATGTGTAAGTGTTTTAATTCTGGAGGTAACACAGCTTTTGGGTGATTTCTTCATAGTTATTTACCCATATAACCTCAATACCCATTCTATGAAAGTGGTTCGATGCAGTAATAAGATCCTTCGTATTCATATTATCTCGTGTAAGAATCGCATAGTGTATGCGCCCTTCTTTTCCTGTCATTTCAAGCAAACGTCTGATGTTTGGATCAGCTAGACTGCATCCAACAAATAAACAAGTGTTTTCTCGGAAAAATGATAACTGACTTGATATTTGCCAACTATACGGGTTATTATATAAACTGTTATAGTCTTCTTCAGTTAGATAAATCGACTTTTGATGTTCTGCTCGAATGTGCGTTTTAAACTTGACTTCTGGCAAATAACCATGCACATGATATACTGATAACTGGTCGTTTATACCAGAATGCGAATCAAAAAGTGAATTTGCGGTTATACCTATATCCTTCATATATGATTCAAGATAATTGTCATAATTGTACGTTATTATTCTAAAGTGAGCCTTAGAGACATATTGTTTGGAAATTTCTGCGATATGGTATAATGCAAAGTCTTGATTAATTGCCTTGCGTCCTTCATAAAGGCCCTGATGAATCGCCCAATAATAGTCTTGCTCTTTGGGATATAGTTCTTTGCACAGTTGAGCAGTAATTATGCTTGACCCACCAATCTTTTTCTTAAGCCTCCCATCATCGTTGATAATATTCTTCTTTTTTAGTTCATCTGTAAAATACTCAAGTAGTTGATCCCAACTTTTAGCCCCGGGACTGATAGACACCCCAGCACCTAAGACAAAGGCGAAATTATCATCACATTCGATGACGCGTTTTATTGCTTCGAGATTGCTTTGACTCTTTGCATAGAAATCTGCTTCCGTAATATTTTGTTCTGACTCAATCGCTGCTGAATTAGCTCCTGCGTTTTGAACATTGCTATAATCTATCGGATATTGTGCTGCCCATCTGTTAATAGTATTTCGATCCCATATTTTAAAGTCGACACAATTTTTGTGAGATGTTTTCTTACAGGAATCTTCTCCAACGCTAATAGTAGAACTGTAGCTCGAATTGGTAACCAGCACCACAGTTAACTCTAAAAATGTTAACTGCATAGTTTTCTTGTATACTGAATTGATTGTTGACTGAAGAGTGTCGTGCGATATGCTTTTCTGGGTGTATTTAAACTCAAAAATAACAGGTCCTTTAATATTATCGAAACCATTTGGGGCAATAGCGTCGAATTGCGCGTTGACGGTTTGTTTAGTTGCACATAAATCAGCAGGAATCGGAGAATTGAAGTAGATATCCTGATTATGACGCAAAGCAATTTGCTGGAGCACCAATGCAGAAAAGGCGAGAAAGGAGTTCCGATTTAGGGCTTTGGCTGCATCCATAAAACATACCTCCTAATGCATTATTTTAAATAAATTATACCTCTCCTCTAATTTGAAAGCAATGCTAACTCCGACATACCGCGTATTTTTTGCATATTCTGCAAGTATTAAATTCTACATATAGCGAAGAAGCTACCGTCAGAGAACTTGGCTGCACACTCATCCTCCGCCACTATGTACAATCTGTCTCCGTCTCTTTGTCATATTATATCTTAGGGCCTAACTTGTGGGGTAACTTAGAGGGTGCCCCCTAAGTTACCCCAGCCTTTTCGCCATGGTTGCATCGCGCCGCCAGGCTTTCTCTGCCATTCCACCCCTCCCGAATCCGCATGCTCTTGCCCTCAACCTCCGTCACTATGTACAATCCAGTCCCCATCTTTTTGACAGATCCAGCATTGCAAAGCAGAATCTCTCCCACCGTGCCAATGTTATCTGTGACGGGTCGCCTTCGCGGATACGCATGGTGCGGCGAATCTCCTTGGGGATGACCACCCGCCCCAGGTCATCAATACGTCTGACAATGCCTGTAGCTTTCATATATCAAATTCCTCCAGTCGATGCAAATGTTGCACAGATAGTATCCGCCTGCCAAAGGCCGGCTATGCAGATATTTCCTGTTTCCTGTTTTTGGAAAGCCGCGCCGCGAAAAAATGCGCATGCCGCTTGAACTCGAACTAATTCCTTGATTTGGCCCTTGATTACTTCCTCGTTTAGCTGTACAATTTTCTCGGACATAGTTTGCTGTCTCCTTTCAGAATGGTGTGTCGTGACTTCATTCTACCAGAGCCTGCAAGCTATGTCTCCTTTTTTGCTCTTTTCAATTTGCGCAACTTATTGTACCTTATCCTATCAAAGACAGCGTTTTTATAGAACCACCATGAAACACAGGTCGATCAGAAACCGCTGCATCGCGGTGCTGTTGGCGCTCCTGTACTTCAGCTGGCGGATGTGCAGGCTGTTGAGATACTGACAGCGGCCTATAGCAAAACGTCCCCGCAGTCTGATGCCGCGGGGACGTTTTGCCATCCCATTCCACAAAATTCACAAAAGCCTCTTTTCAAGATTGTCCGCTGATGGTATAATGTCCCCGTTATTTTGTACTACAGGGGGAATCACTACCATGAAAAAAACCGTTTTGCGCAAATACGCCCAGCTCATCGCCCAGACCGGCGTCAATGTGCAGCCCGGGCAGGAGGTGTTCATCGCCGCCGACCTGGACCAGCCGGAGTTCGTAAAAATGCTGGTGGAGGAGTGCTATAAGCGCCGGGCCAAGAAAGTGGTGGTGGACTGGAGCTATCAGCCCCTGCAAAAGCTCCACTACCGCTATCGCACCCTGACCACCCTGTCCAAGCTGGACAACTATGAGGAGGCCCGCTGGCAGCACTATGTGGACACCATCCCCTGCCGCATTTACCTGCTGTCGGAGGACCCCGACGGACTGAAGGGCATCAATCAGGAAAAGATGGCCAAGGCCCAGCAGCGGACCTATCCCACCATCCGCAAATACCGGGACCAGATCGAGAACAAGTATCAGTGGTGCATTGCCGCCGTACCCGGCGCGGCCTGGGCCAGGAAGCTGTTCCCCGGCCTGCGTCCCAGTCAGGCTATGGAGAAGCTGTGGGAGGCCATCCTGGCCACCAGCCGCGTGGATGACGACCCTGTGGCCGCCTGGGACGCCCACAACAAGGACCTGCATGACCGCTGCCAGTATCTCAACAGCCTGCACATCCGCCAGCTGAAGTACAGGAGCGCCAACGGCACGGACCTGACCGTGGGCCTCATTCCGGAGGGGCAGTTCTGCGGCGGCGGCGAGACCAGCCTCCAGGGCATCTTCTTCAACCCCAACATCCCCACCGAGGAGTGCTTCACCTCTCCCATGAAGGGTCAGGCCGAGGGCATCGTTTACTCCACCAAGCCCCTGAGCTACCAGGGCCAGCTCATCGACAACTTCTGGATCCGCTTCCACCAGGGTAAGGCCGTGGAGTGGAACGCTCAGGTCAACAACGAGCTGCTGACCAAGCTCATCACCATGGACCAGGGCAGCTGCTATCTGGGTGAGTGTGCGCTGGTGCCCTTTGATTCCCCCATCAACCAGTCCGGCCTGCTGTTCTACAACACGCTGTTCGACGAGAACGCCTGCTGCCACCTGGCTCTGGGCATGGGCTTTGCCGATACCATCCGCGACTTCCAGAGCAAGACCCTGGATGAGTGCCGCAGCCTGGGCGTCAACGACTCCATGGTCCACGAGGACTTCATGATCGGCTCGGCGGACCTGTCCATCGACGCCGTGTGTGAGGATGGCCGGACCGTGCCCCTGTTCCGGAACGGCACCTGGGCTTTCTGAAAGAAATAAGAGACCATCATATCAAATGCCCCCGGAGCGCTGCTCCGGGGGCATTTGGGCTTATCTCACTTGTTTTAATAGCTGGGCCCGAAGGGGTCGATGGGACGGAATTCATCGTCCTCTCCGCCGTCCTGGGGCGGCTGATAGCCGATGCCCTTGACCTTCTTGATCTCCTGGAAATAGCCCACGTTGGCCTGTTCCCTGTAGGGAGCGATCCAGATGTTCAGAATGCCCAGAGTCAGCCAGCACAGGATGGACCATCCCAGGAAGGACAGGTCCAGCACAAACAGCGTACCCTTGAAGCCTGCTGTCTGGGCCTTGCTCATGTTGATGGCCTCCAGAATGCCGATCTCCGGATTCTCGCACAGATTATAAATGGCGAAGCGGTACCGGTACTGGGCGATGATGCCGGGGATGAGGAACAGAAGGGACCAGAGATAGACAAAGATCCCCATGACGATGTTCAGCAGGATCAGCTTCCCCAGGAAGGCGAACCCGTCCAGCAGGCAGCCGTAGGGCATTTCCTTTCCCTGCCGCACGCCCAGATGATAAATGGACCATCCGGCATTGATGATGACCTGGGCCAGCCAGTTCACTGCCGCCACAAAGGCCATCAGCAGCACGGGGAACTCCGGGAAGGCGGGCAGCATGGCCGCCGCCTGCTGGCCATAGAGCTCCGCGACCTGGTCCACGGTTCTGGACGCGCCCACATAGGAGTCCAGCGCCTCCAGCAGGCCGGTGACCGCCAGAACGATCAGCGTCACCAGATACGCATTGACCCGCGCCCCGCGGACCACCTGCTTGGCTTCCTCTTTTATTTGAATGCGATCGGGCATGAAAGCACTTCCTTTCTCACGCCGCCTGCCGGGCGGCTATATCTGTTTTCCCGCGCATAGTATACCACATCGGCCCCGTGAACACAAGACCGGTTCCTTTTCAGGAAATCTCAGGCAGTTTTGGATAAATATTCCGCTCAAATCCTCCGCAAATGCTAAGAATAAGACAAAAAGCCGCAAATTCCACAGAAAACCGGAATACAGGGGGTGGACAAGAGGACAAATCTGGTGTAGAATTTAGAGCAGTATGTGGTGGCATAGGGCCACCCAGTAGTAAGATGAGGTGAAGACAATGGCACAAGCTTTCTTTGGCGGCGTTCATCCCAATGATATGAAGGCCGCGACCAATGAAAAGGCCATCGAGCAGCTGGCAGCCCCGGCTGAGGTGGTCATTCCCATGTCTATGCACATCGGTGCACCCTGCAAGCCCATCGTTGCGGTGGGCGACAAGGTGACCATCGGTCAGAAGATCGGTGAACCCGGCGGTTTCGTGTCCGCTCCCATCCATGCCAGCGTATCCGGCACGGTGAAGGCGGTGGAGCCCCGTCCCTTCTCCATGGGCGGGACCATGATGTCCGTGGTCATCGAGAACGACTTCCAGAACACCGTGTGCCCGGACATTCATCCCGTTGCCGATCCCGACAGCCTGACGCCTGAGCAGCTGGTGGAGATCGTCAAAAACGCCGGTATCGTGGGCCAGGGCGGCGCGACCTTCCCCACCCATGTGAAGATCAGCTCCGGTCTCGGCAAGGTGGACTATGTCATCATCAACGCCGCCGAGTGCGAGCCCTACATCACCGGCGACCACCGCACCATGCTGGAGCGGCCCGAGCAGGTCATCAAGGGCGCTACCCTGCTGGCCAAGTGCTTCGGCGTGGAGCATGTGTACATCGGCATCGAGGCCAACAAGCAAAACGCGGCCGACGTGCTTAACAAGACGATTGCCGAGCTGAAGGCTCCCGTGGTGGTAGAGGTCCTGCATACCCGCTATCCCCAGGGCGCTGAAAAGCAGCTGTGCCAGGCTATCTCCGGCCGCCAGGTTCCCTCCGGCAAGCTGCCTGCCGACGCCGGCTGCTGCATTTTCAACCTGAACACCACCTGCTCCATTTACAAGGCCGTTTACACCGGCATGCCCGTTGTCAGCAAGGTGGTCACCGTCTCCGGCTCCGGTGTGATCGAGCCCAAGAACCTGGAGTGCCCCATCGGCACCCCCATCACCAAGCTGTTCGACGCCTGCGGCGGCCTGAAGGAAGAGACCTATAAGCTGATCATGGGCGGCCCCATGATGGGCCTGGCCCAGTACAACCTGGACGTCACCGTGGGCAAGGGCACCGGCGCCATGCTGGCCTTCGCCGGCGACGAGGAGCAGTATGAGGAGCATCCCCAGTGCATCCGCTGCGGCAAGTGCGTGGGCGTATGTCCTATGCGCCTGGAGCCTGTGTTCATGTATAAGTATCTGATGAAGGGCGACGTGGACACCTGGCAGAACACCCTGCACGGCATGGACTGCATCGAGTGCGGCGCCTGCGCCTACACCTGCCCCGCCCGTCTGCCGCTGACCCACGCCTTCCGCATGGGCAAGCAGAAAGTCAACAACGCAAGAATGGCCGCCAAGGCCAAGGCAGAGGCCGAGAAGGCCGCCGCCGAAAAGAAGGAGGCGTAAACCATGACCGATTACAAGAATTTGAAGCTGATCGCGTCCTCCTCCCCCCACATCCGGTCCAGCGAGAGCACCCGGACCATCATGATGGACGTGATCATCGCCATGATCCCCGCCCTGGCTATGAGCGTGTTCGTATTCGGCTTCCGCGCCCTGGCGCTGACGCTGGTGTCCGTGGCCGCCTGCGTGTTCTGGGAGTGGGGCTATCGCAAGCTCCTGAAAAAGCCCCAGTCCATTGGCGACCTGTCCGCCGTGGTCACCGGTATGCTGCTGGCCTTTGTGTGCCCCCCCACGCTGCCCTATTGGATGATCATCATCGGCGCGTTCTTCGCCATTGTGGTGGTCAAGCAGCTGTACGGCGGCATTGGCTGCAACTTCCTCAACCCCGCTCTGGCGGGCCGTGCCGCTCTGCTGGCCAGCTATGCCACGGCCATGACCACCTGGGCCGTGCCCATGAGCAAGCTGTCCGCCTTCGGCTCCAACGCTGATGCCGTCACCTCCTCCACCCCCCTGGCCATGATGAAGAACGGCGACTTCGCCACCCTCACCAGCACCTATTCCGTGGTGGATATGTTCCTGGGCCGCGTCGGCGGCTCCCTGGGCGAGGTTTCCGCGCTGATGCTGCTGCTGGGCGGCGTGTACCTGGTGATCCGCAAGGTCATCTCCTGGCACATCCCCGTGGCCTACATTGCCACCGTGGCCATCCTGACCCTCATCGCCGCTCCTGCCGGCATCTCCGGCGTGGACTACATGCTGTACAACGTGTTCGGCGGCGGCCTGATGCTGGGCGCCATCTTCATGGCTACCGACTACGCCACCTCTCCCGTCACCAAGCCCGGCCAGATTATCTTCGGCATCGGCTGCGGCCTGCTGACCTGCTTCATCCGCCGCTTCGG
>UMFR01088584.1_pt1 | contig 10976 bp, 10 predicted proteins | sample 1965041 | NCBI WGS metagenome assembly UMFR01 (sample SAMEA4836049, study PRJEB28245) | human gut metagenome | biome: gut microbiome; material: fecal sample | place: Denmark | collected 2008
CAGTGTCAATACTATCGCTCAAGGCCGTGTGTGGGATGGTAATACAGCCCTACGCATAGGGCTCGTAGACCGCATAGGCTCACTGCACAACGCCATTGCCGACTTGGCACGTCAAATAGGCATAGCCCCCACTGCATACGCCACATATCCGGCCATGGAAATCTCCCCGCTACAGCAACTGCTCTCTGCAGGTATTGCCGGAAAAGACGCCATACCTGAAGCATTGAAAGCTAAAGCAGCTTGGGCCGCGATACCACCGGCCGAAGCAGACAAAGCCCTGCGGATGCTGGGACAAATTGTCAACATGTCGCCTATACAGGCACGCATGGAAAGCATAACCCTTCAATAAGTTAACGTCGGCACAAAGCCCATGGCCTCACTGAGCACACCCGAACAGAAAAGCGACAAAACCACCTCCAACAGAAACAGTCGATATCCAAAACAACGAAGCCACACCTAAGAACAGGACACCACAAAACGACAACGCAAGATGCACAGATTCACATTAGCCAAACTCATCCTGCTCCCGCTGTCTAAAATATACGGCGTAGTAACGGCTGTGCGCAACCTATGCTACAACTGCAACATCATCAAGTCGTACTCCTTTGACGTCCCTGTGGTCTGCATCGGCAACCTCGCCGTAGGCGGCACCGGCAAGACACCCCATACCGAATACATCGTAGCCGCCTTACGTGACCGTTTCAACATCGGGATACTCAGCCGTGGATACAAGCGCCACACATCAGGATTTGTGGCCGCTACTCCCCAATCGACCCCTAACGACATAGGCGATGAACCATACCAAATATACCACAAATTCGGTCGTAAAATCACCGTATGTGTATGTGAGGATCGCGTGGCGGGGATAAAACGAATGCTTGCCGATGATCCATCGCTCAGCATGATTGTCTTGGATGATGCTTTCCAACACCGTCGCGTCAAGCCTGACATAGCGATAGTGCTCACCGAATACAATCGTCCCTATTTCAATGACAAAATGTTGCCCTACGGGCGCTTACGCGAGTCGGCAAAAAACATCACACGTGCCGACATCGTAATTGTTACTAAATGTCCTAACAACATACGGCCTATTGACATTAGGACCTTTGGCAAAAACCTCAACCTGATTCCGGACCAAGGTCTGTTTTATTCGCGCCTTGCCTACGAGCAAACACGTCCTGTCTTCGGCGGCACACCTATACGGCTGGACCAACTCACAACCAACGATGCTGTTCTTGTCATTGCAGGTATAGCCAATCCAAAGCCTTTTGTCCGCTACGTCAAGAGTTTTGACGCACATGTTAAAGTCAACATCTTTGACGACCACCACAACTACACACGCCACGACCTCGAACTTATCACCGAAAGATACAACAGCCTGCAAGGCGCACGCAAAATCATAGTCACCACAGAGAAAGATGCTGTACGATTGCTCAACAATCCGTATTTCCCAAAGGCACTCAAAGGAGCACTGATGTACGTGCCGGTACACGTCGATATTATGCACACCGAGCCCGGCGAGACACTGCGCGGCGAGACACTGCGTGACGAGATACTACGTTTGATGAAACTCAAGGGGTTGCTCAGCCCTTCGAGGTACACCTGACAACAGAAGCGTAATAAATGCTGCCATGCAGGAGATAATACACATATTCAAACAACACGATATAACCCATAAAACCATTATTCACAATGCTCGAAAAAATCAAAGAAACAGCGCTTTTTCTTAGCGAACGTGTAAACAACATGCCAAAGACCGCCATCATCCTCGGCAGCGGCCTCGGCGCACTTGTAGACCATATCGACAATAAGATTGTCATCCCCTACAGCCAAATACCAAATATGCCCGTATCCACCGTACAAGGACACAGCGGCAACCTTATCTTCGGCGACCTCAACGGGAAACGCGTTATTGCTATGCAAGGCCGTTTCCACTACTACGAGGGTTATGACATGAAGACCGTCACCTTCCCCGTGCGTGTTTTCCGCGCACTCGGCGTTGATACATTGTATGTATCCAATGCTGCGGGCGGCATGAACAAGGACTTCCGCGTAGGCGACATCATGACAATTACCGACCAAATCAACCTCTTCCCCGAAAACCCGCTGCGTGGCAAAAACTACGAAGAACTGGGACCGCGCTTCCCCGCAATGACAGAAGCTTACGACCACGAACTCATCCGCAAGGCTGACGAAATAGCCAAACGCCTTGGCATTCGTCTGATGCATGGTGTATATGTAGGCACTACCGGCCCCACCTTCGAGACCCCGGCCGAATACGAGTACTTCCGCGTAATAGGCGGCGATGCTGTAGGTATGTCCACCGTTCCCGAAGTCATCGTGGCACGCCACGCCGGAATGCGCGTCTACGGCATCTCCGTCATCACCGACCTCGGAGGCAAAGACGTCCGTCAAGTTCCTACTCACGAAGAAGTGCAGATGGCAGCAGAGAACGCCCAGCCCAAGATGCTCGCCATCATCAAGGAACTTGTGTCCGCCAACTAACACACGATTCCGATCAAACATATATTGTGGTGACACGCCCCGGCTCACGCGGCGGACGTGTCACCACAACATTATAACCGCGCAAAGCGACTTACACAATAGCCCCTCTTTTCTTTGAAAGTAAACGTTACACCACAAACATAAACACCCGGCATCATGGAAGAAAAGCAGACAGAAATAGCAACTTTAGGCGAATTCGGTCTCATAGACAAAATCACCGAAGGCATCGTCCACAAAAATGTCTCCACAATACGCGGCATAGGTGATGACGCCGCCGAATTGTCTTATCCGGACACACGCGTGCTCGTATCCACAGACATCCTTATGGAAGGTATACACTTTGACCTGACATACGTGCCACTCAAACACCTCGGGTATAAATCAGCCGTAGTCAATTTCAGCGACATCTACGCTATGAACGGCACACCGCGGCAGATTGTGGTATCTCTAGGCATATCGCGCCGCTTCACCGTCGAGCACATCCAACAACTCTACGAAGGCCTGCGGTTGGCCTGCGAAGTCTACGGCGTAGACCTCGTGGGCGGCGACACGACATCCTCTCGCCAAGGTCTGGTCATCTCCGTCACCGTCATAGGCGATGCGCCCGCCTCAAAAGTTGTAGGACGCGATGGCGCCCGACCCAACGACTTGATATGCGTAAGTGGGGACCTTGGCGCCGCATACATGGGACTCCAAGTACTCGAACGCGAAAAAGCCGCCTCGGTAGGCATCAAGGACTTCGAACCGCAATTCGCCGGTAAAGAATACCTCGTCGAGCGCCAGCTCAAGCCCGAAGCACGGCGCGATATCGTAAGCCAATTGGACAGAGCCGGCATAGTGCCAACTTCCATGATCGACATCTCGGACGGACTATCTTCCGAGCTACTACACATTTGCCAAAAGTCAAAGACCGGATGCCGTATCTACGAGGAACGTATACCAATCGACTACCAGACTGCGGTAATGGCTCAAGAGCTGAACATGAACCTTGTAACAGCCGCCATGAACGGCGGCGAAGATTACGAATTACTGTTCACCGTTCCACTGGCCGATCACGACAGAATCAAAGACATTTCCGGAATACGAATCATCGGGCATATCACAGACCAAACTTTGGGATGTGCAATGATTACGCGCGATGGTGAAAGCGAAATTGCCATAAAGGCCCAAGGATGGAATCACCTCGGCCACTGACATTCAGAATGCGCAAGAGCTATGGTTATATCCGCACTCATGCTGTAAAAACTCCTGCCGAAAATCAGGCTATATGACAGCCATCTTGAAAAAAAGTATTAACTTTGCATGGCCGAACGGCAAGCAAGCCAAAAGCGGCGTTCAACTATAGACGCACATATTCAAGCATGATCAACCGTATACTTATACGAACCAAGGTAGTACAGATGCTGTACTCATACCTTTTGACACGTACTGATTTCAAGATACTCCAACAACCGGAATCAACGTCACAGGACGCTGTGTTTGCATACAAAGTCTATAAAGACTTGCTGCTAATGCTGGTACAGCTTACCAACGGCAAGAAGACGCCCAAGATGCCCGTAGCTATAACCGTGGACAAAAAAATGCTGCGCAGCCGCGCCGGCACCGCTTTGGCCGCTGACGACACAATCAAGGGCATGCTCTTCAGTGGCGACAACGACCTTCCGGTCATCGCCCCGGAGATGCAACGTCTGGCCGACAACATTGCCCAATCAGCCGTATACAAAGACTACAGCAAAAAACGCTCGCCCGAAATAGCACTTGAGGTGTCAATGTGGATCTCGGTCTTTGCCACCACAGTCAAGCGCGACCGCGCCTTCGTAGCAGCTATACGCTCGCTCGACGGCTTCACCAATAAAGGCTACGAGCAGGCTTTCACCCTTTTCGAAAAGACTTTGACATCGTATCGCGATGCCTCTTTGGGCTATGCCACAGCAAAAAAGGACTTAGCTCTGTCGCTGGACAAGGCATATAACCTATACTGCGACATATTTTGCCTTATGGCCAACCTTACAAAAGCCCAAGCCGAGAACATCGAAAATGCCAAAGCCAAATTTTTGGCTACGCAGGACGAGCTTAATCCGAATATGCGATTTGCAGACAACTCCTTCGTTGCCAAATTGCTCGAGTCGCCATCCTTCGCGCCCTATTACGAAAAAAACGCAATTGGTTGGACTTCCGACTTCTCGCTTATCCAAGATTTACTCAAGGAAATAACCGCGTCGCAATACTACGCCGACTATATGGAAGCCGAAAGTACCGATTTCGAACTTGACTGCGAAGTATGGCGCAACCTGCTGCGCAACGTACTATTCCGTAGCGATGCTCTCGAAGAGGCCATCGAAAACGAATCGGTATTTTGGAACGATGACCTCAATATTATGGGCACCTTCGTGCTCAAGACAATACGCTACGCGCAGTCACATCCGGACGAGCCGATATCCCTTTTGGAGAAATACAAAGATGAAGAAGATGCGACCTTTGGTGCCGAGCTATTCGATGCAGCCATAGGACACCGCTACGAGTATCGCGAACTTATCGAACGCTTCATAAACAACCAAAACTGGGAAATCGAGCGCATACCATTCATGGATATCGTCATCATGATTACGGCTATCACCGAACTGGTGACCTACCCCGGAATTCCAGTGGCAGTGACCATGAACGAGTATGTCGAATTGGCCAATAATTACTCGACACCCAAGAGTGGTCAATTCGTCAACGGCATACTGCATTCCGTTGCCACGTACCTCAAAAACAACAACGTAATATACAAGTAAACATCATACTCACAAAAATTCACAGCCAAACAAGACCAAGCTATGATTGAAAACGCAATATTACTCGATGCAGCTCCCGCAGGTGCAAGTGCAAGTGCCGGAGCAGGTGCCGGAATGATGAACATCATCATGATTGTGGCACTGATTGCCATTTTCTATTTCTTCATGATTCGTCCGCAGCAAAAAAAGCAGAAAGAACTGCGCAAACAGCGCGAAGCCATGTCCAAGGGCGACAACGTTGTTACAGCCGGCGGAATATATGGACGCATCCGCGAGATTGACGAGAACACCAACTCGATGCTCATCGAAGTGGACAAAGATGTCAAAATACGCGTAGACCGCAACTCGGTATACCCCTCCGCAGTCCAAGCTAACGAGGCAATACAACAGAAGAAATAAAAGTAAACCGTGGGTGCCCTGCAAGACAAGGCCCGACGCGCCGCAAACATTATACGTCAATACGTCTTCTCGCCACGCGGGAAGAGCGTGTTGACGTTTTGTGTCTTTCTGGCAATTTCATCCGCCCTATGGGTGGTAATGTCACTGAACCAGGAAATGCAACAAGATATCCGGTGTCGTGTCGAAATCGTCAACAAGCCGGACTCGGTCACCATGATTTCATACCTGCCTGACGACATCAGTGTCAGCGTCAAGTCGCGTGGTTCCCAACTTATAAAATTCAACTTTGGCACCCCACCGACAATATCTATTGACTATAAGTACATGATGCATGATAATCGCATTTCCGTAGGAACTTCGGAAATGCGTGCTTTACTGCGAAATGTCTTCGGTCAAAACTCCCAAATACTATCCTTCAGTCCGGACACCCTCAACATAATATTTACCTCGAGACCCGGAGTGTCTATGCCGGTAAATGTGGCCTCGCAAGTGTCCACACGTTCGGACTTTGCTCTGGCAGGTGCCCCGAAATGTGTGCCCGCATCGGTGGTCGTCTACTCGACACGTCCTTTGAGCCCTACGGCGGACAGAGTAGTCACCCCTGTCATACAGTACACAGATATCTCCGAGACTCAAACAATACGCACACGCGTAATCGTCCCGCCCGGATGCAGAGCATTCCCTGACAGCGTCAGCGTAACCTTCCGCGTCGAGCCGCTGATTGCACGCTCTATAAAGTTGCCCATTACCGCAATCAATGTCCCCGATAGTGTACGGCTTATACTACTACCAACCACAGTAAATGTCTCATATATGGTGCCGGCCAATATTTACAACGAGCAATTGCCTCCACTAGTCATTACCGCTGACTATCGCAGCATCGACATGTCGCATCCGACACGCCGTATATGCATCAAAGCAGACAACTCAAAAGTTCCGGAACTGCGCAACATACGCCTCAGCACCGATTCGGTGGAATACATGGTCGAACGCTGAAATTCTCCCTCCTGCCGGTCCGGTGTCCATGCCTTGTTTTGAGATATATCAATCGTTGCAAGGATAACACATCAATCAGAAAACGCAAGATATCCTAAACAGTAATTATGGCCATACAAACCATTGGTATCACCGGAGGCATAGGCTCGGGGAAAAGTGTTATCAGCCGCATTTTACGCACATGCGGCCACACAGTTTACGACTGCGACAGTAACGCCAAAGCCATCATGGATAGAGACCCGGAAATTCGCCGCAAATTAGCCGAAATGATAGACTCGTCTACAATTAACCGCGATGGAAGTATCAACCGTCCTCGCTTGGCGCAAATAGTATTCGAAGACAAGGCCAAATTAGCCATGCTAAATGCCATCGTGCATAGTATTGTCATACGTGATGTTCAAGCATGTGCACGTCGAACGTCAGGAATGTTCTTTGTCGAAAGTGCAATATTATATTCCTCCGGCCTATGGAAATGTGTCGACCGTATTTGGGTGGTTACGGCTGACATCGAGACTCGCATATCGCGCGTATCGGCACGCGACAATATCACGCGCCAACAAGTGCTGCAACGTATCAATAGTCAAAACAACGAAACCATACCAAAAGCATGTTCCATCACACCTGAGGTGATACACAACAACGAAGACTCCGCCTTGCTTCCGCAAATTTGGTCGTTATGCCCTACCATACGATAGCGGCACAACTTCGAACCGCGATATCTAACGCTTATACTCACTTTTGAGAGCTACGCCACTGTTCCATTGTGAACATCGGAACAAAGCCCTTGTCCGGGTGCATGTCGTCACGGACATTGCCAATATAAGGTTTCTGCTGGTTGATAACGTTCAACTTCATTATAGGAGCGCCTTCGCCAAGATCAAATTCTCGCAAATCCACCCACATCACCGATGGATTGTATGTGGTGGCATAGTAATATACAAGGTTTGAATGGTCAGCAACCGAACGCCACTGTGTCTGCGATACCTCGGGACTGCCGGGTACCGAAATGCCAACCGGAACGGCACAATTGAAAAGCACACCAAAAACTCCTGCCAGAGCCACTTCATGCCTTACCGTGTCCTGAATACACCCCACATAAAACGACGCCCGCACAAAGCGGTCGCTGCTACTGTTGGTGCCGGGCAGCATTTTCATACCACCAATACGTTCCCAGTATTGTACAATGGCCTTCTGGCTGTCATACATAGGGGCGTTTGTCAACACTCGATACTCGCGCCCATGGTATATCGAAATACGCCCATCTGTATATTCTATGATAGCACAGTCTCCTGATGCATCACTCAATGCGGCATGTAGTGTCGTGGACGCGCCACCAGGCATATCCGGAGCATCTATGTAAAAAACATCGTGCGTCAGTCCTTCGACAGCCTCGGCAACCGTAGCATAATTGTCCAAAATGTACTGTGCCCATAGTGACGAGGACATAGGGCGGCGCGTTTCCTTTGGCAGTTTATATTCGGTGCCCGGCAGGTATAAGAGGTTACATACAAGAGCCCGCTCGTTCATACCCTCGGAGACTCCCATGTCGTAACCAACGGCGACCACACTGCCGTACAGCGACCGCCATTGCAAGGCATCAGGCCCTTGCGCGGAAACGCGGTCGATGCCTCGAGGCTGTACATATAGGTTGGTCGGTATGGGCGTCTTCCAGTCCAAGTTGCGTCCGGTAATCGCCGAATTTCCGAGTCCGGCATACACAACGCGAGTGCATGCAGCAGCCTTCGGATTGACAGACAACGTAACGGCGAAAATAGCCATCACGCTCAAAAGTGTTTGGTGTGTTTGCTGTATCTTCATAGTCTAAATTCTTTTCTTACGAAACGCTTTCGATTATCAAAAAGTTCGCACATGGACAAGACACAGCGGCGGCGCCATATCCGCTGTGGAATACATGGCGCCGCCGTATGCGGAGGATAATTCCTATTGTTACTTTATGCCATCACGATGCAGCAATGCATCAATGGTAGGGTCACCGCCCCGGAATCGGCGATAGAGCTCAGCCGGATTCTCGGTGCCGCCGCGCTTGAGTATGTTGTCGCGGAAAGAGTGAGCCGTTTCAGCATCGAATATACCATTCTTTTTGAATACACTGAAAGCATCTGCATCCAATACTTCAGACCATTTGTAGCTGTAATATCCCGCTGCATAGCCTCCGGAGAAGATGTGGCTGAACTGTGGAGAAGTCATCGAACCGCACACAGTCGGGAAGATGCGTACCGGCTTGACGGCTTCAATCTCAAATTCCACAGGGTCGTCCACCGGCTTTTCGATGGTATGCCATGCCATGTCGAGGTATCCGAAAGCTAACTGGCGCATGCATGAGTAAGCAGCGCCATAGCGCGACGAGCGTATCAGACCGTCAACCAGCGAATCGGGTATTGCCTCTCCCGTGATGTAATGGCGAGCAAAAGTGTCGAGGAATTGGCGCTCGGTCAGGAAGTTTTCATTGAACTGCGAAGGCAGTTCAACGAAATCACGGAATACATTGGTGCCGCTCAGGCTGCGATACTTGGTGTCGGCAAGCAAACCATGCAATGCGTGACCGAATTCGTGCAAAAACGTCTCCACCTCGTAGGGTGTCAACAGCGAGGGTTTATCGGCCGTCGGTTTCGTGAAATTCATCACAATGGTCACCTGGGGACGTGACTCCTTACCCTTAGCATCTTTCCACTGCTCCTTAAAATTGGTCATCCAAGCTCCGGGACGTTTGCCCGCACGTGGAAAGAAATCAGTGTAAAAAACTCCGAGGAATTTGCCTTTTTCGTCCTTAACATCATAAGCTGTTACATCGGGATGGTAAACCTGCACCCTGGGATTGGGTGTAAAGGTCACTCCGTAAAGGCGAGTGGCCAAGCCGAAAACGCCCTTGATGACATTTGAAAGCTCGAAATAAGGACGCATGGCTTCCTCATCGAAAGCATATTCGGCAGCACGTTGCTTGTTGGAGTAGTAACTATAATCCCATGGATGTATGGTCACCGGCTTGCCTTCGTATTTAGAGGCAAAAGCCGTCAGCGAAGCCATCTCTTTTTCAAGCGCCGGGGTATAGGCTTGACGCAGACGTCCCAGCAGGTCATACACAGCCTCAGGGGTCCCAGCCATTGTATTGGCCAGGTTATAGGCAGCATATGTCTTGTAACCCAAGAGGTTGGCCAAACGATGGCGCAAATCGGCGATACGTGTCATCACGTCTATATTGTTGTATTTGCCCGAAGTGTTACGTCCCGTATATAGCCGATACATACGCTCGCGCAAGTCGGCACGACTGCTATATTTCATAAAGGCAATGTACACAGGCTGGTCGAGAGTGAAGAGAAACTCCCCGGCACGACCTTTGTCCGAAGCAGCCTTAGCAGCAGCTTCTATCGAACTTTCAGGCAGTCCCTGTAAGTCTCCCTCTGAGAGCCAAACCTCATAGGTGTTGACCTCCTTGAGAACGTTCTGTCCAAAGAGTGTGGTCAGTTCGGACAACTCGGAGCTGAGATTTTTATACTGTTGGCGAGCCTCGCCTTCAAGGGTGGCACCATTGCGGGCAAAGGACTCGTAGGTTCGTTGCAACAGCATACTATCTTCGGAGGTCAGCTTGAGTGCATCGCGATTGTCGTAAACTTGACGGACACGCTGCCACAATTTCTCGCTAAGGGTGATGGAGGTCGAATATTCGCTCAGCAGTCGCGAAGCCACTACCGAAACCTCCATCATTTGATCATCGGCTTCGGCCGAAAGCAGTGCGTAGAATACGCCAAGAACACGGCTGAGATCTTCGCCGGCACAGTCGAGAGCTTCTATGGTATTCTTAAAGGTGGGCTTGGCCTTTTGGGAAGCTATGGCATCAATGTCCTTATTGGCACGTGTTATGCCTTCTTGTATAGCCTTAAGCCACATACTGTTATCTATAGCGTTAAATGGAGGTGTGTTGTGCTCAGTGTTCTTGAATGGGCGCAACAGCGGATTGGCGGTCTCGGCCTTCTTGACCGTAGATGCCGCCACAGGAGCTGAAAGTGACATAAGCGGTTGAGCCATAAAAAGCACCGTCACCAGTGCTGTCAATGTTTTCATTAGCGTGGTTGGATGTTTTGATCTATTATTTTGTGTAAACGAGCACGCGCCTGCCCATGGATGCAACAAGGCTCCGGCAAGCGCGCACAAGGCATGTCCTGCTTTTGCGTCAGAATGGCAAGTCGTCCGATGCACCGGCAGCGCCCGGAGCGGGGGGCACGGGCGCTTCGATGGGCGCCTGCTGGGCCATGGGAGGCACGGGATTGGCTGCCGAAGCAT
>UMFR01031982.1_pt1 | contig 10975 bp, 6 predicted proteins | sample 1965041 | NCBI WGS metagenome assembly UMFR01 (sample SAMEA4836049, study PRJEB28245) | human gut metagenome | biome: gut microbiome; material: fecal sample | place: Denmark | collected 2008
GCTGATATATATCACTCTGGAGCGCGCACGCACCGCACGCGAGGCCATCGACACAATGACATCGCTTGCCAATAAATACGGCTATGCCTCCGGCGGCGAAAGCTTCAGTATCGCCGATGCCGACGAAGTATGGATTTTGGAACTCATAGGCAAGGGCAAGCACGACAAAGGCATCGTATGGGTGGCTCGACGCGTACCCGACGGATACATCAGCGGACACGCCAACAATGCACGTATACACACCTTCCCGCTTGACGACCCGGAAACATTGTACAGCCCGGACGTAATTTCCTTTGCTCGCAAATGCGGATACTACAAAGGCAAGGACGAAGACTTTGATTTCTCGCGTGCCTACTCGGTATATGACATGTTGTCCATGCGCGGCTGCGATGGACGCGTTTGGAGCTACTTCAACCGCTTTGCGGCTCAAGGCAGCATGGACGCCTACCTGCCCTGGATACTGCGCGGACAGGGCGAACCCATGCCATTATGGGTGCGCCCCGAACGCCTACTGACAGCACAAGACCTCAAGGATATGATGCGCGACCACTTTGAAGGCACACCAATGGACATGACCAAGGACATAGGTGCCGGTCCGTTTAACGTTCCTTACCGCTGGCGTCCGTTGACCTACAAAGTGGACGGCGTTGAATACACGCACGAGCGGGCCATTGTCACGCAGCAGACCGGATTTTCATTTGTGGCGGACATCAACAACGCACGCCCCGATGCCATGCGCGGTATTCTGTGGTTCGGCGTCGATGACGCCAACACCTGCGTATACATCCCCGTGTTCAACAGCCTTAAAATGCCGCCCTACCAGCTTGCGCACGGCAACGGCGACCTGCTCACGCTCTCCTGGGACTCGATGTTCTGGGTCACCAATTACGTAGCCAACCAAGCCTACAACCGCTACAGCCAAATGATTGGCGACATCCGCAAGGTTCAGGAAAGCCTTGAAGTCCAAATGACCATCAGCGCCGGCAAGGCCGAGGAGATGTGCCGCACACTATCCCATGACGATGCGGCCAAGTACCTCGCCGAAATCACCAATTATTGGGCCGAAAAATGCACCAAGGACTACCGCGCATTGGGCGACACGCTATTTGTCAAATACCTGGACGGCAACATCAAGAGGCAGAACGAAGACGGCACCTTCAGCCGCACCCCCTACGGACTTCCCAACAAACCCGCCTACGGCGGATATGACGAACGCTACTACCGCTCCATAGTCAACGAACAAGGCGACCGACTCAAAGTAATACCCGTGGAATAATGGCGACAGAATCCGAAATGTCTCAAACCGAAACCAAGGCCGACATTCAGACACAGGCCGGAACTCCGCCGAGCAAAGCCAAGCGCGTGCTCGGCATCATCCTGCGATACGGTATACCACTGATTGTGAGCATACTGTTATGCAAGCTGCTGTTTGACGGGATGGACTGGGACGAGATGGTGCAAATCATTCGCGAGCAATGTCACTTCCAATGGATTGCATTGGCACTGCTTATAAGCATATTCAGCCACATCTTCCGTGCCATGCGCTGGCGCATACAACTGCGTGCCATCGGCGTCAATCCGCCTCTGTTTGCCCTGGTGTTGAGCATCTTCGGCACATACGCCGTCAACCTTGTGCTGCCGCGCTTGGGCGAAATATGGCGCTCGGGGTATATCGCACGGCGTCAGGACGCCCCGTTCTCCAAGGTTTTCGGCAGCATGGTGGCTGACCGTTTGGCCGACACCGTCACCGTACTACTACTCACAATAGTGACCTTTGCCCTGGCCGCCGGAGCGCTCTCGCAGTACTTCTCGACCACTCACGGCCTTGAAGGCATTGGACGAATGCTGGCCTCGCCCTGGCTATGGGTGGCTATGGTGGCATTTGTCGCCATATTTTGGTGGATGCTGGCATGCAAAACCGAGAACAAAGCCTTGCGCCGCTTCCAAGACTTTGTGCGCGGACTATGGAACGGCTTTGCTGCAATATTCACCATGCCCGGCAAGGTACGCTGGCTGATACTCACCATATGCATCTGGGGCTGCTACTTCTCACAGCTATACGTGGCTTTCAACGCCTTCGATTTCACGGCCGACATCGTGTCGCAGCACACCGCCCTGGCCGTACTTGTCGCCTTCGTATTCTCCAGCCTTAGCATGGGCGTGCCTTCCAACGGCGGCATAGGCCCCTGGCAGTGGTCCATAATCTTTGCCTTAGGTATTTATGGCCTGGCCAAAGGCCCGGCAACAGCTTTTGCCAACCTCGTGATGGGAGCGCAGACTGCGCTGCTTATACTACTGGGCATATTCACCTTCGTATGCATCGCAATGGAAAAGAAGTCCGCCAAAAGCAATGTCAAACCACTCAATTCCGACAAAAACAAAAACATAGCATAATGTCAAAAGTCATAATCATCGGCGCCGGCGGCGTAGGCACTGTTGTCGCCCACAAATGCGCCCAAAACCCCGAAGTATTCACAGATATCGTCATCGCCACGCGCACTCTCTCCAAGTGCCAAGCCCTGGCCAAGTTGCTCTCCGAAAAGTACAATCACAAGAGCATCACCGCCGACAGCGTCGACGCCGATGACGTAGCTCAATTGTGCGAACTGCTGCATCGCCATAAGCCCGAACTCGTAATCAATGTCGCCCTGCCCTATCAGGACCTCACCATCATGGAGGCCTGCCTGCAATGCGGTGTCAACTACATGGACACGGCCAACTACGAACCACGCGATGAAGCCCACTTCGAATACTCGTGGCAATGGGCTTACCGCCAACGCTTTGCCGATGCAGGCCTCACCGCCATACTCGGCTGCGGCTTTGACCCGGGTGTCAGCGGGATATTCACAGCATATGCCGCCAAACACCATTTCAAGGCCATGGAAACCCTAGACATCGTTGACTGCAACGCCGGCAACCACGGCAAAGCTTTTGCCACCAATTTCAATCCTGAAATCAACATCCGTGAGATCACTCAAAACGGACGCTACTGGCAAGACGGCAAATGGATTACCACCGGCCCGCTGGAAATACACAAGTCGCTGACATACCCCAATATAGGCGCACGCGACAGCTATCTCATGTATCATGAGGAGTTGGAAAGCCTCGTACTCAATTTCCCCACAATACGCCGCGCACGCTTCTGGATGACCTTCGGACAGGAGTACTTGACACACCTGCGCGTAATACAGGACATAGGCATGGCTCGCATCGACCCCGTTATGTACAACGGACAAGAGATCATACCATTGCAATTCCTCAAAGCCGTATTGCCCAATCCGCAGGATCTGGGCGAAAACTACACCGGTGAGACAAGCATAGGGTGTCGCATCAGCGGCATAGGCAAAGACGGCAAACCCCTCACATATTACATATACAACAACTGCAGCCACCACGACTCGTATCTCGAAACCGGAATGCAGGCTGTCAGCTATACCACAGGCGTCCCGGCCATGATTGGCGCCATGATGTTCCTCACGGGCAAATGGCGTCGCGCCGGCGTGTTCAACGTCGAAGAATTCGACCCCGATCCTTTCATGGAGCAGCTCAACAAGCAAGGCCTTCCCTGGCACGAAATCATCGGCGAAGACCTTGAACTGTAAACCCCATCAGAACCCATAACGGCTATTATGGCCATTATAGCTTCCAAAACCTCATCCCTCCCATTATTCCCATAGTTCCCATACCCCACCTACATGGAACACTACGTAGTATCCGCACGCAAGTACCGCCCCTCAACGTTTGACAGCGTCGTCGGGCAAAAGGCGCTGACAATGACGCTGAAAAACGCCATCGTCAGCGACCGACTTGCCCACGCCTATCTGTTTTGCGGCAGCCGAGGCGTAGGCAAGACCTCGTGCGCCCGCATATTTGCCAAAACCATCAACTGCACCCACCGCACACCCGATGGCGAAGCCTGCAACGAGTGCGACTCGTGCCGTAGCTTCAACGAGGGCCGCTCACTCAACATCATCGAACTGGACGCCGCCTCGCACAACGGCATCGACGACATGAAAGCCCTTATCGACCAAGTGCTTATACCACCGACAATGGGTCGATACCGCGTGTTCATAATCGATGAGGTGCACATGCTTTCCACCGCCGCATTCAACGCCTTTCTCAAGACGCTCGAGGAGCCGCCGGCACATGCCATATTCATCCTCGCCACCACCGAAAAGCACAAAATCATTCCCACGATATTGTCGCGCTGCCAAATCTACGACTTCAACCGCATCACAATATCCGATATGGTGGCACATCTGCAATATGTGGCACAAAGCGAAGGCATAACCGCCGAGCCGGCAGCACTGGGTGTCATCGCCCACCACGCCGATGGCGCCATGCGCGATGCCTTGTCTATCTTCGACCAAGTGGCGGCATCGTCTCGCGGAAACATCACCTACGCATCCGCCATCGCCAACCTCAACGTCTTAGACAACAGCTATTTCGAACGCCTCATAGACGCCTTCGTCAAACAAGACGTGTCTGCTGCACTGCTGGTGTACAACGAGATTCGATCCCACGGCTTCGACTCGCTATTCTTCATCAACGGCCTCGGGGCCTATATGCGCGACTTGATGTGCGCCGCCAATCCGGTGACATTGCCGCTCATCGAAGCCACGGACGACGTACGACAAGCCATGGCCAAACGCGCCGCAGGCCTACCCCCGGAATTCTTCTATCGAGCCATGGCAATATGCAATTACGCGGATCTCAACTACCGCACGGCCTCAAACAAGCAGTTCCTGATTGAGCTATCGCTCATCAGACTATGCCAACTACTGAGCCCCTCGAACTCGACGGCGACTTCGGGGGGCCGCTAAACCAAATAGCCGCAATGCACACCGCCGCACCGGCAACCCCGGCAGCGCCCCGGGCCACGGTCTCCACGGCCATGGCCGGAACGGTTGCGAATGCAGCACAGGCAGCAGCCCATTCGGCAGGAGCAGCACCGCACGCCCCGGCATTTACCGGCGCCGTGATACACGGGCTGCGCACCAACCTGCACACCCCCGGAGTGAGCCTCAGGCACGGCATAGAACACCCTGCCGAGGAGAAACGCCCCGACACAACTACTACAGCAACCTTACGCAACGAAACATTCTCCGACGAGGCTTTCGGCAAAGCTTGGAATGCCTTTATAGACGCCAATCCAACGCAACATATCATCATCAACACCATGCGTGCATGTCCTCCGACACGCAAGGATGCCTCTTCGACACACTACACCATGAAGGTCGAAAACAACCTGCAAGAAGACCAGATGAAAAATGTCTTATCCTTGCTGTTGAGACACCTGCATGATACATTGGCCAACGACAACATCACCTTAGACTTCATGGTCAAGGACGCCGCCGACTCGCCCATGTCCTGGAACCAGCGCGAAGTGCTGGCACACATCATAGACAAGCACCCGAGACTGCGCGAACTCATAGACACGCTCGAGCTTAAGCTTGATTGACGTACAGCCCCAATAAACGACATCATACTTACACACATTCACTTATTTATATTGTAAAACAGACATCTATGGCAGACTTAAGTACAAGTAGAAAGGTAAAGATGCCTCAGCCGCTGCGACACGGCGACACGATAGCAATCTGCAGCCCGGCCGGGCCCATCAGCAAAGATAAAGTCAACGGCGCAGCCGACGTACTACGCGACTACGGCTGGAAAGTGCGAATTATGCCCCATACTCTCGGCCAATACGGCAATTACTCGGGCAAGGACAGCGAGCGTTATGACGACTTGGCCACCGCACTCACCGACCCGGAAGTGCGTGCCGTTATCTGCAGCCGCGGCGGATACGGCGTAGTACACCTGCTCGACAGCCTCGATAAACTGGACCTCGCCACAGACCCAAAATGGGTGGTAGGATTCAGCGACATTTCGGCCCTACACGCCTTGATGGTGCGCCACGGCATAGCCTCCATCCACGGATCGATGACCGATGCAATACGCCGTGGGGCGAACGACAAGGACAACGCACGACTCTTCGACCTGCTGCAAGGGCGTCGCGACCCGATAGCTTTCGCCACCGACCCGCGCCACGACCGCCCGGGCATAGCCAGTGGCACACTTTACGGAGGCAACCTTGCCGTCCTTGCCGACCTGCTGGACACTCGGTTCGACCTGTTGCGCCGCGACAGCATACTCTTCATCGAAGATGTTTCCGAACCAATCTATAAGATAGAACGTATCATGTACCAGCTGCGCATATCGGGAATACTGCCATCGCTGCGAGGCCTTATGGTGGGACAATTCACCGAATACCATCCCGACGCATCCTATCAGGACATGAACGACATGATCGCCGATATGGTGGCACCCTATAGCTTCCCCGTGGCCTTCAATGTCCCAATCGGACACGTGCAACACAACGTCCCTGTCATCGAAGGCGCACAAGTAACACTCAAAGTCACCACAGGAGATACTTCCAACCTCATCTACTGGTCTTAACAAGCTAAAACACAACAATAACGCAAGCGGCATACACCTATCGCGGATGCCGCTTGCGTTATTGTTGCTCTAAGAATATTTTATAGGCCGATTCCCTTTCGGGCTGTCGTCTGTCACTTGCTCGTATCGGGAGCATCGCTCTCGATGACGGCACGGCGCAAGTCGTCGGAGATAGGCTTGCTCGTCTTGCCCTCCACGTCATATCCCACCATTGCCACTATAGCCGAACACTTCAGGCGTCGCGTATCCGGATCGATGACCTGCTGGGCCAACAACAGCGAAGCCGTGCCGAGATGCAAGGCACGCGTAAGCACACGTACTCGCTGACCCGGCAACGAAGGCTCCACAAAATTGCAGGTAATACCGGCCACAACAATACTCAAGCGCTCAGGAGTAAGCACTCCACCCAAAAGGCTGCCGAAATAGTCTGTCTTGCCAAGATCAAGGAATTGCATATAGGCACCATTGTTGAGATGGCAAAACATGTCATAATCATTGAAGCGTACCTGCACATCCAAACTATGTCGGCACTCCATCACTTCGGTCAGCGGTTGCATTGTCTTGTATATCTGTGTGTATGTGTTTGTCCGTAAGTCTAAATAATCCGGAATGTCCGAGAACCTACGGATTTTAGGGTTCTTAGGGCATCTAAGGTCCCTAAGGTCTCTAAGGTCTTTAGGGTCCTTAGGGTGTTTAGGGTCCTTATAAATTCCGAGAAAAGCAGTTCGGCTCTGTTTTCTACGACAAAGTTAGCATTTTTTCGCCAATTTTTCCGCCAATTCGGGTAATACACGTTTTTATATAGCATTTATTCTCTGTTATTCACTATTTTTTGTAATTTTGCCGCCGAAAAAGCGCCGGAGTTGCAATCCGCGCAATACTTTTGTCCATAATAGCACGAATAACCACAATCAATTACATTTCTAAGTATAGTCATTCAGTCATGAGAAAATCTCTACTTCTACTCCTTATCCTTGCCCTAACGACAGCCTTCTCGGCCACGGCAAAAACAATAGAAATAAACTTCACCAGTGCCGATTTGAAAAATGCGCCATCCAAATTAGATGGAAACTTCTTTGAGATAACCAATAGTGAGGTTACCTTGATGGCTAAAGGTTTGAATCAAAACAAAAGCATCGGCATATCAAAAGCGGACAAATCTTTCTGCGTTTACAATAGCACCCCACTACCCAATATTTCAAAAGTCGAGATAACCGCAACGAGTCTTAATGACACAAAAGCCGCAAATTTCATCATTACAACAGGTGATGCTGTATTAACAGCCAATGGGACTAATGAAACAACAGCGACATTTGCAACTAATGTCCTCACATTAATTCCGGCATCAAAGAATAACTCATATTTTCGCATAGACCTTTCTTCAATGCCTGGCGGGAGTTCTAATATCACCAAGATGATAATCACCTACGGAGAAAGCGTAGCACCGGAAACGAAGCCCGAGAAGCCGACATTCAGCGTCACTCCCGGAGAAGTCGCCAAAGGCACATCGGTCACCATCTCGTCAAAAGGTGCGACATCGCTCACCCTAAAGTCTAAGACCGCGGACGCCGCCGACTGGACAATACAAAACATTCCCAACGCTAATACCCACGACGTTATCATCAACGAAAATATCACATATAACGTTGTAGGTCACAACAGCATAGGCGACAGCGAAGCCGCCGAAGCCTCCTACACCGTCAAGGCCGACACTCCCGTCCCCGGCGGAAACATCACCGCAACAGTCATCTTCAAGAACCAGAAAGATCTTGCTTACGGGAAAGGTGAAGAAATTGTTTGGGTCGCAGAGGAATACCCAAGCATAACTTTCAGCACAACTGCAACGATATCAGGCTTAACTTATCCCAAGAACAACAACGGCAATCTACGCATTTACAACTCCAACGGAAATGTTATAACCATCCAAGCACCTGAAGGTTATACAATTTCCCAAGCGTCTGCCAAATACTCAAGCACGACCAGTGCCATACTCATTGACGAGAACCAAGTTGCCTCTGATGTATACTATATATATGAGGCTTCAGTAAAATCATTAAAAATAAAGTCAAAGAACCTCAGCGGCAAAAAGAACGGCAACAACACCGACGTTTCCGCTATGACTTTCGTGCTGGTGCCTGATGCGCCTGTCGTGCCGGAAGCACCGAGCGCCGTCACCGTCACCCCGGCCAAGGCTGAAGCCAAGGTCGGCGAGAACGTCAGCGTGACCATCGCCGCCAACGGCACTCCCGCGCCGGAGATCTACTACACTATCGATGGTACCGTCCCCACTACCGAAAGCGCCAAGTATGCCAAAGCATTCGATGTGACCTGCGATGCGCTCGCCGATAACGAGGAAAGCAAAGTCGTCACAATCAACGGCCTGGCACAAAATTCAGAAGGCCAAGCCTCCGGCAGTGCCACCGTCGCATTTACGCGTAACGATGCATCTATCACCGTCAAAGACGCCAAAGGCAATACCATCGGCGCTGACGGCGCATCTTTGGTACTCGAAGACGGAGCCGCCGAGTTCAAAGCCACATCCACCGGCGACGGCACTATATACTGGAGCTCGGCCGACAACAAAATTGCCAAGGTTGAGAACGGCATTATCACTCCCCTGGCCGTAGGCACAACCACCATAACAGCATCATCCGACAAAACCGGGAAGTATAATGCCTGCGAGACATCTTTTACACTGACAATAACCTCGCCCTACACCTACGCCACAGTCACCTTCCGCAAGCAGGAACCCATAACCTACACATCCAACACCAAAGCCGACTGGGTTTCAGAGCCTGTAGACGGCACGACCTACACCTTTGAATCTTCCGTGGGCAAACTCCAAAACACCGGATACCCCTCCAATAACGTCAATCCCTCCAGCGGCAAAGCCACCAACCTCACCATCACCAAGATCAGCGGCGTTCCCATCAGCGTCCAAGCGCCGGAAGGCTATGTCATTGTCCGCGTATCCTACGCCACGACAAAAACATACGACACCCCGGCGATAGCCATCAACGGCGAGGATCTCGCAGCCAAGTCCTACCGCGATTTCCCCAAAGGAGCGACAACCATAGACTTGACCCCCGGAACAGGACTCAACAATCCCACAATTTCGTCCATGACCTTCGCCCTAACCAAGGTCGTGGCTCCCGCCTCGCTGACCATCAATCCCAATAAGACCGAGGCCGTCATCGGCCAGACGGTATCGGTCAAGATTGTCGCCGATGACGCAGCCTTCCCCGCCCCCCACCATATACTATACACGCGACGGCAGCACCCCGGTTCCGGGAGCGAACAAAACCGAGACCTACGACCCCGCAAAGGGCTTCACCTTGGCACGCACTGTTCCGCAAACAGTCACAATCAACGCCATAGCCGTTAACTCCGGCGGACAGGTAGCAGCCGAACCGGTATCCATCGTCTTCAACGACAAAGACCACGTAGCGCCCACATCCATCAGCTTTAGCCAAACAGAAGGCACTTACCCCGAAAACGCAATGTTCAACGTTAAGTTGGCCGCCGATGCCGCTGCCTACCCCACTCCGACACTGTACTACACCATAGGCGGATACACCGCACAAGGCGACAACCACATCGCATACGATGACGTACAAGGCATAGACGTAGCCAAGCCCGCAGACGGCAACGTAGTGACCATCAACGCCTACGCCGTCAATGACGCCGGCGCCGTCATCAACGCCGCCACATACGTCTTCTCCAGCGAAATCTCCACCGCTACGGGCTGGATACGCGTCCAAGATGCCTCACAACTCTCCGACGGCCTCAACGTAATCGTGGCATACGCCCCCAACGGCAACGCCTCGACAACACTCAGCTTGATGACCACCCAAGAATTTTCTAACGGCGGTCTCAAGTCCAGCGATGTTACATGCAACAATACCAACGGTGTAATCACCGGCGACATAAGCAACGCCCAGCACGTCATCCTCGAAGGCAACGCCACCGACGGATGGTATCTCAAACTCGCCAGCGACAATAAATACATCATGCCCCCGACAAAAACGGGCGATAACGGACTGTCTTTCAGTGCAGACAAAAGCAAAGCGATTCCGGCCACAATAGACCTGACAGGAGGCAACGCATACGTCACTTTCAACGGCACTGACTACGAATTTGTACACAACCAACAGGCACACATCTTTGCCGGATACTATAAGATATCCGGCACACAGCGCCGTGCCATCGACTTCTTCAGCGAAGGCGAGTACACCGCCGGCAAGCCCTACGAAGACCTGTACCTGGTCATGAAAACCAATGAAATCGGCGGCGCCGAAGTCGCCATGCCCTTCACCTACGAGGGTGACGGCCGCTACACGCTACCCGTATACAATCTCCAAGGCACATTCTATATCCGCGACGGCAAGGCCAACCACCGCGGTACATACTTCGGCGCCAAAGCTGATGAATGCATCGACCCGGAGACCTCCACCGGATACGTAGGCCACAGCATCAATGCCGCAATCTCCGCCATCAAAGGCGAACCCTCAACCGG
>UMFR01085801.1_pt1 | contig 10962 bp, 6 predicted proteins | sample 1965041 | NCBI WGS metagenome assembly UMFR01 (sample SAMEA4836049, study PRJEB28245) | human gut metagenome | biome: gut microbiome; material: fecal sample | place: Denmark | collected 2008
AGAATGGATTACAACAAACAGACTGCAACGATCAATGTAGAACTGTTCGGCCGCGAAACACCGGTTGAGATCAGTTTTGCGGAAATCCGCAAGATGGCATAATCTTGCACAGACAGAACAAGATGTTCATAGGATGAAGTCCTACTTATATAAGAAGGTTCATACTTGGACTGTGGGAGGGCAGAAGCCCGCCACTACCACAATTTATTAGGAGGTGCCAAAATGGCAAAGAAAGTAGAAGGATACATTAAGTTACAGATCCCTGCTGGTAAAGCTACACCAGCACCACCAGTTGGTCCTGCACTTGGACAGCATGGTGTAAACATCGTTGAATTTACAAAACAGTTCAACGCAAAGACAGCTGATCAGGGTGATATGATCATTCCTGTAGTTATCACAGTTTATGCAGACAGAAGTTTCAGTTTCGTAACAAAAACTCCACCTGCACCGGTTCTTTTAAAGAAAGCATGCAAAATCAAATCCGGTTCTGCAACACCTAACAAGACAAAGGTTGCAACAATCTCCAAAGCTGATCTGCAGAAGATCGCTGAGACAAAGATGCCTGATCTGAATGCAGCAAGCCTTGAGGCTGCTATGAGCATGATCGCTGGTACAGCAAGAAGTATGGGAATCACTGTAGAAGAATAAGACTTTTACAGATTTAACACAAAAGTGGGAGGAATTAGTTCCGCCACTACCACTAGGAGGTAAACGAAATGAAACATGGTAAGAAATATAGCGATGCTGCGAAAGCATTCGATCGCGCTACACAGTTTGAGCCTGCAGAAGCTATTGCGTTAGCAAAGAAGTCGGCAGTTGCTAAATTTGATGAAACAATCGAAGTTCACATCAGAACAGGATGTGACGGACGTCATGCAGATCAGCAGATCCGTGGCGCAGTTGTTCTTCCGAACGGAACAGGTAAAGAAGTAAAGGTTTTAGTATTCGCGAAAGGTGATAAGCTTACAGAAGCTGAAGCAGCCGGTGCAGATTTTGCCGGCGGCGATGAGCTGATCCCTAAGATCCAGAATGATGGATGGTTAGACTTTGATGTTGTTGTTGCAACACCTGACATGATGGGCGTTGTTGGTCGTCTTGGTAAGGTTTTAGGACCGAAAGGTTTAATGCCAAACCCGAAGGCCGGTACAGTAACAATGGATGTTACAAAGGCTGTTAAAGATATCAAAGCCGGTAAGATCGAGTACAGATTAGATAAGTCCAACATTATCCATGTTCCGGTTGGAAAGGCTTCTTTCACAGAGGAACAGCTTCAGCAGAACTTCGATGCACTGATGGATGCTATCGTAAAGGCAAAACCAAGCACATTAAAGGGTCAGTATTTAAGAAGCATTACACTTGCTCCTACAATGGGACCTGGTGTAAAGGTCAGCGTAGCTAAATTCTAATTCGTATAGTTAGAGATCAATTGAGGCGATCGGTCATACCGGTCGCCTTCTTTTTGATGCATAGAAAATTTTAGGGGATCCCCTATGCAGTAAAAGCAGGCAAGCTTGCAAAGATGCGCACTGCGGCGTACAATGTAGATGTCGCAAGCATTGTCGTACATTTGCAGAGCAAATGTACGGCGCAATAACCTGCGTGGCAGGTTATAGAAAAGCGACCGCCGCAGGCGCAAGAATGTGCCAAGGCACATTCTTTTTTATAGGGAATAAAACAGATGAAGAAAAACTGGAAACGAAAATTAGCATGGTTCACGATAGCACTTATTCTGACCTTACTTGTCGGAACAGCGGTTCTGGCGACCGTGTTACAACATAAAAAGAAGGAAAAAGCTGCCTGGCAGGAACAGATGCAGGCAGAGCAGATCGCGGAAATAAATGCACAAACAGATGCGGAAACACAGATGCATGCAGGCGCTGGTGTGCAGATAGGGAGTGGACAGGATGACAATACAGGAGGAGAGGATCGTGAAGATGCCTCTCTTCCGGAAATTGAAACAGATCAGAAGGAACAGAATCCGCAGGAAGAACAAAAGACTGATCCGGCAGAGGAAAAAGGGAAAGCTGTTATGACTTTTGCGGGAGATATCTGCTTTCATGATGCATATGCCAATATGTATGCACTTTCTGCCCGCGGCGGTAATATAGAAAGTTGTATCGGCGCATCGCTTCTTGCAGAAATGCGTGATGCGGATATTTGTATGATCAATAATGAATTCCCGTATTCAGACCGCGGACAGCCGGTTGAAGGAAAAACATTTACTTTTTGCAGTAAGCCCGGAAATGTGAAGCTGCTTTCGCAGATGGGAGTGGATATTGTTTCCCTTGCCAATAATCATGCGTATGATTATGGACAGGATGCGCTTCTTGACAGCCTGGATACACTGGATGGGGAAGGAATTGCGCGCGTGGGGGCCGGCAGAAATCTGGAAGAGGCAATGGCGCCTGTATATTTTGATGTAAATGGAACAAAAATCGGTATTTTGGCAGCTACCCAGATTGAACGACTGGAAAATCCGGATACGAAGGGCGCGACCGAAGACAGTCCGGGCGTATTCCGGTGTTTTAATGAAACGGAATTAAACCGCCTGCTGGAACAGATAAAACAGACAAAACAGCAATGCGATTTCCTGACTGTATACATACACTGGGGAACGGAAAACACAGACGAACTTGACTGGGCGCAGCCCTATCAGGCAAAACTGATCGCGGAGGCAGGCGCAGATCTGATCGTCGGATGCCATCCGCACTGCCTGCAGGGAATAGATTATATGGGAGATACGCCGGTAATCTACAGCCTCGGTAATTTCTGGTTCAATTCCAAAGAGGTGGATACAGCACTTCTGAAAGTGACGGTGCAGGGAGATACGCTGGAAAACATTCAGATGATTCCGGCGCTGCAGAAGGACTGCAGTACAAATGCGCTGGACGGCGCAGAAGGAGAACGGGTCATCAATTATCTGCAGAGCTTGTCGGAAAATATCACGATCGATGCGGAAGGTTATATTAGCAGCTATTAATTTCATAATTCGCTTGACAAGGCTCTCATAACATGATATCTTATACAAGGTCGTTTTAGATCATGCCGAAGACAGCAGGTGCTCGATGAGCGTAAGTGTATCGCCTGCCGAGGGAAAGATTCAATAGTTAGTTTGAATGTCAGCCTTCCGTTTTCGGGAGGCTTTTTATAGCGTATCACGCAACTCGTTTAAAAGGCTATGACTCCAGACGACAGCAAATCTAAAAGGAGGTAAAAAAATGGCTAAAGTAGAATTAAAGCAGCCGATTGTAGCTGAAATTTCAGAAAACATCAAAGATGCACAGTCAGTTGTCCTTGTTGACTATCGTGGTCTTACAGTAGAACAGGATACAAAACTTCGTAAGCTGTGTCGTGAAAACGGCGTAACATACAAGGTTTACAAGAACACAATGATGAACTTTGCATTCAAGGGAACACAGTTTGAAGCTCTTGCTCCATATCTGGAAGGACCTAGCGCAGCAGCTATCTCTACTACAGATGCAACAGCACCTGCACGTGTACTTGGTAAATTCGCCAAGGAAGCTGACAAACTTGAGATCAAGGGTGGTGTAGTTGAAGGTATTGCTTACGATGCAGCAGGTATTGCAAACATCGCAACAATCCCAAGCAGAGAGGAACTCCTTTCCAAATTACTGGGAAGCATGCAGTCACCTATTACAAACTTTGCCCGTGTTATTAAGCAGATCGCTGAAAAAGACGGCGAAGTAGCAGAAGCTCCTGCAGAAGCAGCAGAGGCTCCGGCTGAAGAAACAGCTGAAACACCGGCTGAATAAGAAAACGAAAACAAACTATTAAAAATGGAGGATATTAAAATGGCAAAATTAACAACAGCAGAACTTATTGATGCTATCAAAGAGTTAACAGTTTTAGAATTAAATGATTTAGTAAAAGCTTGTGAAGAAGAATTCGGCGTATCTGCAGCAGCAGGCGTTGTAGTTGCAGCAGCAGGTGCTGGCGCAGCAGCTGAAGAAGAAAAGACAGAGTTCGACGTAGAGCTGACAGAAGTTGGTCCTAACAAGGTTAAGGTTATCAAGGTTGTTCGTGAAGCTACAGGACTTGGCTTAAAGGAAGCTAAAGACGTAGTTGATGGCGCTCCTAAGGTGATCAAAGAAGCTGCTTCCAAAGAAGAAGCTGATGATATCAAGGCTAAACTTGAAGCTGAAGGCGCAAAGGTTACTCTTAAATAATCAAAGCGTAAAAGACAGACCCCGGACATTATGTCCGGGGCTTTTTAAATTTGAGAAAAGTTTTTGTTGACTATAAAAACACGTTGTAGTAGAATGTATGGTGCACTATTGTGGTGCGGTAGGCTATTTTTATGCCCATATTTGGGAGAAAAGCCAAAAGCAGCATGGCAAATAATATGAACGAGGTGAATGTCAATGGAAAAGAACAGAATACGTCCGATTGCTTCCGGCAAGCATATACGTATGAGTTACTCACGGCAAAAAGAAGTTTTGGATATGCCAAACCTGATTGAGGTTCAGAAGGAATCCTACAAATGGTTTCTGGATGAAGGCCTGAAAGAAGTATTTGCAGATATTTCTCCGATTGCCGATTACAGTGGACACTTAAGTCTGGAGTTTGTTGATTTTGAACTCTGTGAAGACGAAGTCAAGTATTCTATTGAAAAGTGTAAAGAACGTGATGCAACATATGCAGCACCTTTGAAGGTAAAAGTGCGTCTTTACAACAAGGAAAAGGAAGAGATCACAGAACATTCCATCTTTATGGGCGATCTTCCGCTCATGACAGAGACAGGTACATTCGTGATCAACGGTGCTGAGCGTGTTATCGTCAGCCAGTTAGTTCGTTCTCCGGGTATTTATTATGCGATTGGTCATGATAAGATCGGAAAGGAGCTTTATTCCTGTACCGTAATTCCTAACCGTGGTGCATGGTTAGAGTATGAAACAGATTCCAATGATGTTTTCAGCGTTCGTGTAGATAGAACAAGAAAAGTGCCGATCACCGTATTTTTACGTGCGCTTGGTATCGGTACTAACACAGAGATCCTGGAGTTATTCGGTGAGGAACCAAAGATTCTTGCCAGCTTCACAAAGGATCCTTCTATTACAGAAAGAAATCCGGAAGGCAGCTATGAGGAAGGCCTGCTTGAACTGTATCGTAAGATCCGTCCGGGTGAACCTCTCAGCGTAGAAAGTGCTGAAAGCCTTATTACAGCTATGTTCTTTGATCCGAGACGTTATGACCTTGCAAAGGTTGGACGTTATAAATTCAACAAAAAGCTTGCGCTGAAAAACCGTATCAGACATGCTACTCTGTCACAGGATGTTACCAATCCTTTCACAGGGGAGATCATTGCAAGTGCCGGTGATGAAGTCAGTGCAGAGCTGGCTGATGAGATCCAGAATGCTGCTGTTCCGTATGTGTGGATCCAGACAGAAGAGAGAGAAGTCAAAGTTCTTTCCAATATGATGGTAGATCTGACAAGCTTTGTGGACTGCAATCCAAAAGAGCTTGGTATTACAGAACTGGTATATTTCCCTGTTCTGCAGCAGATCCTGCAGGAGTACTCTGATAAGCCGGAAGAATTAGCAGATGCTATTTCAAAAAATGTATCAGAACTGATTCCAAAACATATCACAAAGGAAGATATTTTAGCTTCCATTAACTATAATATGCATCTGGAATATGGTCTGGGTAACGATGATGATATCGATCACCTCGGTAACAGACGTATCCGTGCGGTAGGTGAACTGCTGCAGAACCAGTATCGTGTAGGTCTGACAAGACTGGAGCGTGTTGTCCGTGAAAGAATGACAACACACGATACAGAAGAAGTGACTGCACAGGCACTGATCAATATCAAGCCGGTACAGGCAGCGGTGAAAGAATTCTTCGGATCATCCCAGCTGTCACAGTTCATGGATCAGAATAACCCACTTGGTGAGCTGACCCACAAGAGACGTCTTTCCGCACTTGGTCCTGGTGGTCTTTCCAGAGATCGTGCAGGTTTCGAGGTTCGAGACGTACATTACTCCCACTACGGAAGAATGTGCCCGATCGAGACACCTGAAGGTCCTAACATCGGTCTGATCAACTCTCTTGCATCTTATGCAAGAATCAACGAATATGGTTTCGTGGAAGCTCCTTATCGTAAGGTTGATAAGTCTGATCCGCAGAATCCACGTGTTACAGATGAAGTTGTATACATGACAGCAGATGAAGAAGATAATTACCATGTAGCACAGGCGAGTGAGCCACTTGATGAAAACGGATATTTCAAGAAAACATCCATTTCCGGCCGTTATCGTGAGGAGACACAGGAATATCCTCGTGCCATGATCGATTACATGGACGTATCTCCAAAGATGATCTTTTCCGTTGCAACGGCGCTGATCCCGTTCCTGCAGAATGATGATGCAAACCGTGCGCTGATGGGATCCAACATGCAGCGTCAGGCAGTTCCGCTGTTATTTACAGAGGCTCCTGTGGTTGGTACAGGTATGGAGCCTAAGACAGCAGTTGACTCAGGTGTTTGTGTTGTTGCAAGGAAAGCAGGTACAATTGATTATGTATCTTCCAAGCTGATCAGAATGACATATGATGATGGCGAAAAGGACGAATATCATTTAACAAAATTCTCCAGAAGTAACCAGTCCAACTGCTATAACCAGAAACCGATCGTATTTAAGGGCGATCATGTAGAAGCCGGCGAAGTAATCGCAGACGGTCCTTCTACAGACGGCGGTGAACTTGCGCTTGGTAAGAACCCGCTGATCGGCTTTATGACATGGGAAGGTTATAACTACGAGGATGCTGTATTATTAAGTGAAAGATTAGTACAGGAAGATGTTTATACATCTATCCATATTGAAGAATATGAAGCAGAAGCCAGAGATACAAAGCTCGGACCGGAAGAGATCACAAGAGACGTTCCGGGTGTCGGTGATGATGCGCTGAAGGATCTGGATGACCGTGGTATCATCCGTATTGGTGCAGAAGTCCGCGCCGGTGATATCTTAGTTGGTAAGGTAACACCAAAGGGTGAGACTGAACTGACAGCAGAAGAAAGATTGCTTCGTGCGATCTTTGGAGAAAAGGCACGTGAAGTGCGTGATACTTCTCTGAAGGTTCCGCATGGTGAATATGGTATTATTGTAGATGCCAAGGTATTCACAAGAGAAAACGGTGACGAATTATCCCCTGGTGTCAATCAGGCAGTTCGTATTTACATTGCACAGAAGAGAAAGATCTCAGTCGGTGATAAGATGGCCGGTCGTCATGGTAACAAGGGTGTCGTTTCCCGTGTACTTCCTGTAGAGGATATGCCATACCTGCCAAACGGACGCCCGCTGGATATCGTATTAAATCCACTTGGTGTGCCTTCCCGTATGAATATCGGACAGGTGCTTGAGATCCATCTTTCTCTTGCAGCCAAAGCACTTGGTTTCAATGTGGCAACACCTGTATTCGATGGCGCAAAGGAAAGCGATATCATGGATACGCTGGAGCTTGCAAATGATTACGTCAATCTGGAATGGGATGAGTTCAAAGCAAAACATGGCGAAGAGCTCCTGCCTGAAGTTCTGGATTACTTATATGAAAACAGAGATCACAGAAAGCTGTGGAAGGGTGTTCCGATCTCCAGAGACGGTAAGGTAAGACTTCGTGACGGTAGAACAGGTGAGTTCTTCGATTCACCGGTAACGATCGGTCACATGCATTACCTGAAACTCCATCATCTGGTAGATGATAAGATCCATGCACGTTCAACCGGACCATACTCCTTAGTTACACAGCAGCCGCTCGGTGGTAAGGCACAGTTCGGTGGACAGCGTTTCGGTGAAATGGAAGTTTGGGCACTGGAAGCTTATGGTGCATCTTATACACTGCAGGAAATCCTGACAGTGAAATCCGATGATGTGATCGGACGTGTGAAGACATACGAAGCGATCATCAAGGGTGAAAATATTCCTGAACCGGGTATTCCGGAATCCTTCAAGGTACTCTTGAAAGAATTACAGTCTCTTGGTCTGGATGTGAAAGTACTCGATGAAAACCAGAATGAAATCGACATTATGGAAACCATCGATTACGGCGATACGGACATGCGCGCTGAAATGGAAGGCGGACACAGGGGCAGCTATAATGAAGAGGATTCATTAGGAAGCATGGGCTATCAGAAACAGGAATTTGATGAAGATAGCGAGGAACTGATCAATGTAGATGATGAAGCAGACGAGGCAGAGGATTTTTCGTTCGACGGCGACGGTCTGGATGATTCATATGACGAATAAGGATTCTACAAACGTAAGTTGGAAGGAGTGCCATAAATGTCAGAAACAAAAAACGAAACGTACGAACCAGTGACATTTGATGCGATCAAAATTGGATTGGCATCACCGGATAAGATCAGAGAATGGTCCAGAGGAGAAGTCCTGAAGCCGGAAACGATCAACTACAGAACATTAAAGCCGGAACGTGACGGTCTGTTCTGTGAAAGAATTTTCGGACCAAGCAAGGACTGGGAATGTCATTGTGGTAAATACAAAAAAATCAGATATAAAGGTGTTGTCTGCGATCGTTGTGGCGTTGAGGTTACAAAGTCAAGCGTCCGCAGAGAGCGTATGGGACATATCGAACTGGCAGCACCGGTTTCCCATATCTGGTATTTCAAGGGAATCCCGAGCAGAATGGGTCTTTTATTAGACCTTTCTCCTCGTGTACTGGAAAAGGTATTATATTTTGCATCTTATATCGTACTGGATGCAGGTCAGACAGATCTGGAATACAAACAGATCCTGTCAGAAAAGGAATGTCAGGATGCCAAAGATAAATACGGTGCAAATGCATTCCGTGCAGGCATGGGTGCTGAGGCAGTCAAAGAGCTTCTGGAAGCGATCGATCTGGAAAAGGATTCCGTAGAGCTGAAAACAGAGCTGAAGGATGCCAACGGACAGAAACGTGCCAGAATCATCAAGAGACTGGAAGTTGTAGAAGCTTTCCGTGAATCAGGCAACAGACCGGAATGGATGATCATGGATGCAATCCCGGTTATCCCACCGGATTTAAGACCAATGGTACAGCTCGATGGTGGACGTTTTGCGACATCAGATCTGAACGATCTGTATCGTCGTATCATCAACAGAAACAACCGTCTGAAGAGACTGATCGAGCTCGGCGCACCGGATATTATCGTTCGAAATGAAAAGAGAATGCTGCAGGAAGCTGTAGACGCTCTGATCGATAACGGCCGTAGAGGTCGTCCGGTAACAGGCCCTGGTAACAGAGCACTGAAATCTTTGTCCGATATGCTGAAAGGTAAGGGCGGTCGTTTCCGTCAGAACCTGTTAGGTAAGCGTGTTGACTACTCAGGACGTTCCGTTATCGTTGTAGGACCGGAGCTGAAGATTTATCAGTGTGGTCTGCCAAAAGAAATGGCGATTGAATTGTTTAAGCCTTTTGTTATGAAAGAGCTTGTTTCAAGAGGCATTTCACAGAATATCAAAAATGCAAAGAAATTAGTTGAAAAGTTAGATACACAGGTTTGGGATGTGCTCGAAGAAGTCATTAAAGAGCATCCGGTTATGTTAAACCGTGCTCCTACACTGCACAGACTTGGTATTCAGGCATTTGAGCCAATTCTGGTAGAAGGTAAGGCTATTAAGCTGCATCCACTTGTATGTACCGCATACAACGCCGATTTCGACGGTGACCAGATGGCTGTCCATCTTCCGCTTTCCGTGGAAGCACAGGCAGAATGCCGATTCCTCCTGTTATCACCAAACAACCTGTTAAAGCCATCCGATGGTGGCCCTGTAGCCGTTCCTTCACAGGATATGGTACTTGGTATTTACTACCTGACACAGGAAAGACCGGGTGCAAAGGGAGAAGGCAAATTCTTCAAGAGTGTGAATGAAGCAATTCTGGCATATGAAAACCAGATCATCACACTGCACAGCCGTATCAAGGTCCGTGTGCACAAGCAGATGCCTGACGGAAGCACAGTGACAGGCAATGTAGAGTCCACAATGGGAAGGTTCCTCTTAAATGAGATCATCCCGCAGGATCTTGGATTTGTAGACAGAAGCAATCCGGATAACGCGTTGGCACTTGAGATCGATTTCCATGTCGGCAAAAAGGGTCTGAAGCAGATTCTGGAAAAAGTTATCAATACACACGGTGCAACAAAGACAGCAGAAGTGCTGGATGATATTAAGGCAATGGGTTACAAGTACTCCACAAGAGCAGCTATGACTGTATCCATTTCCGATATGACAGTGCCTGCTAAGAAACCGGAAATGCTGGAAGCAGCCCAGAAGACAGTTGACCTGATCACAAAGAACTTCAACCGTGGTCTTATTACAGAAGAAGAAAGATACAGAGCTGTTGTTGAAACATGGAACGAGACAGATAAGGAACTGACAGATGTTCTTCTGAAGGGTCTGGATCAGTACAATAACATCTTCATGATGGCTGACTCAGGTGCCCGTGGTTCCAACCAGCAGATCAAACAGCTTGCAGGTATGCGTGGACTGATGGCAGATACAACCGGTCGAACGATCGAATTGCCTATCAAGTCAAACTTCCGTGAAGGTCTTGACGTACTGGAATACTTCATGTCAGCGCATGGTGCCCGTAAGGGTCTGTCCGATACAGCGCTTCGTACAGCCGATTCCGGATACCTGACAAGACGTATGGTTGACGTTTCACAGGAACTGATCATCCGTGAAACAGATTGTAGTGAAAACCGCAGCGAAATCCCAGGTATGTATGTAAAAGCATTCATGGATGGAAAAGAAACGATCGAAGGTCTGAAAGACCGTATTACAGGACGTTTCTCCTGCGAAGATATCAAAGATAAAGACGGTAATCTGATCGTAAAGGCAAACCATATGATCACACCAAGCAGAGCAAGCAAGATCATGAGCGTCGGTGTAGATAAAGATGGTAATCCGATCGAGCAGGTCAAGATCCGTACGATCCTTGGCTGCC
>UMFR01052252.1_pt1 | contig 10960 bp, 7 predicted proteins | sample 1965041 | NCBI WGS metagenome assembly UMFR01 (sample SAMEA4836049, study PRJEB28245) | human gut metagenome | biome: gut microbiome; material: fecal sample | place: Denmark | collected 2008
TTCCCGTTTCTTTCACGATAGATTCCCAAAATGATTTTCTCCTGGTTTGATTGATCCAATTGAAGATTGAGTCCTTGCCTTAAGCGCATAAGACTAGCCGGGAAAGTTGCTCCGTCTACTGTACGAAATGCAAGTAAAACGTCTTGATCACTGGAACGAATCGCTTTATCTAGATTCAATGTATGAAACTTCTCTACATCTGATAAATCTCCAAAGTAGAACGATTCTGAATCAACTATAACAGGAAGCTCAGGAAGAACTTTTAGCTTATCGAAAGCTGCACCTCTATTCGCAATTAAAATATTATCAAATTGTCCGTTTCCAGCCGCAAAATCTGATAAAGTCTGCTCTGCAGTTTGTCCTTCTTTGTAAGGAAAGATTCCAGTTAAGTGCATAAAGCTTTCTTTATTATAAGAAATGGTAACACTATTTGTATTTGCCCCTTCTTGATAAAAATAAGTTACTTGTGAATCTGCAATATTTTTTAGATACCATGCAGCCGCATTTTGAAGATGTGGAGTATAGCGATTTAGCTTTCGTAAATCTTTATCTGATACAGGATGATAATTATCCTTATGAATTGACTTTCTATCCCCATTTATGCTAAAATGAAGTAAAGGTTGAGAACGAGTTTGACTTGGTGACAAGTCATTCAAAGGTCGCGATTCATTCGCTTCTGGTAGAGGTGCTGCCACCTGAGATTCTTCAGGAAAATCCCCGAGATTTGTCTCAACCTTTTTGCGTTCCTGAATTTCTTCAGGGGCTTTTTGATTTGAATCATCTAGTTTGTTTGAACTAACTTTTTTATTTTGTTTAGAAGCTTTCTCTATACTAATAGTTGCTTCTTCTGAAACCTCAGGCATGATGATAACCGCCTCCTCTCTTAACTGCTTGAGAATAGTTTCATAAGTCTTTGGTGAAATCTCAACCGTTCCTGTTTTACCATTAAGGTACTTCATCAAATGATAAGACACAAGTTGAAAATCATAGTCATGATTGTAAGTCTCAATCTCATTCGCTGGATAACTAAGAATATTCCATGTATCTTGTCCTAAGTTTCCTAATGGGTCACTATAAGATTGTCCCCAATTCTCAGCTGTCAAACTGTTTAATCTGCGATTGAGATTATAAGCACTAATCGCTACTTCTTCTGAAAATACAGTTGAAGTATTAGAACGTCCCAACTCTTTTTGAATGCCTTTTAAAAGTTCGTACATCTGATTTTGTTCAGGTGTCCCTTTTTCTTTAAAACGCTCAATATTGGTATCATTAATGGATTCAAAGAATGGACGGTGTTCTTTTAATTTTTCTAATGCTTCTGGCTTCAGCTGCTGCATTGGATGACTCCAGCCTGTATAATTGACTAAAGTATAGAAATAAGCTTCATCTGAAAGAGTAACACTTAGGACACCAGCCTGAATTTGACTTTGAACGGCTTGTGTTAAATTCTTTAAATTTGATTTAAAAGTTTCATAAGATACTTGTGCATGATAATCATGATCTGCTTTTTGAGCCAATTCTAGATAAGGAGTTGGAAGGTTTTGAGCGAGTTGCTCGGATAGGTCTTGCTTTTCCGTGCCAATATCATAGCGAAAATTATTGGTTAAACGATTCCCTTTTTCATCGGCTAAAGCAAAGTAAGTCTTATCATAACCTAGCTTGAAACCTATCATCTGCCATTCGTTTTCTTCATAAAGTTTAGAAATAAAGTCCTTGTATGGAATAATATCCCCAGATGAATATTGTCTTGAGAGTTTTTTGTTTTCGGTAAAATCAAATACAACCTGCAATTGTGGCTCTGTTAGCTGCTCCTGATTCGAGGTCACATCTACAAGATTTTCAAAAAGAACACCTTGTTCACTTAGTTGAGAAGATGGTTCCTCAGATATTTTACCTGGTATTGTCCCAAGTGAAGAATTGGTCGCTTCTTGGATAATTTCAGACAGTTCTTCTTCATTATCTGCTTTAACATCGTTATTCAGTTTTGCATTGGTGAGTTGTACTTCTAAAATCTGATTTAGTTTTTCTCTTTCTTCAGGAGTTTGAGGACGGTATTTAGCAGATTCTTTGAAGATCCCCTCTTCAGATAATTCAACTGCTACACGCCTGAGTCCTTTTACAAAATACAAATTAGGCTGTTTCGCCCATTGATTTACCACTCCTTCATCAATCAAGGCTTGAGTGCCTGGCTGAATGGCTGTCTTTGCCATTTGTTCAGAAATCCTTTCTAACCGTGTCAATTCTTCACGATACCGCTTCAGAGTTTGATTTGTATAGAACGACTCTCCACGTTTCGCTTTCTCCAGTTCCTCACGAATTCTAGGAATATTTTGCACACTCATTTCAAGACCATTGCCACTACGATTCAAACCAGCTGCCTTCCTCTCTTCTCTCGCTTCTAGCCTTTCTACCCGTTCTTCTTGTTCTTTAATTTCATGTAGCTTATTAAATACTCGATTTTCTAGCTGATCTGCCTTTCTAAAAAAACTAGCTCCATTTCGCTTATCATTCATTGGTTGCCCGTTCGTCATTGCAAAATGACGATAGACAGCATTAGTTGCTTCTGAAAACTCATTATTGAGACGGTCTAATTTACGTCTAGCCTGACCTAAACGACTATTATCTAGCTTCTTTTCTTCAGATTCAGTGACTCCTTGTGCTTTTGAAACGTGATATTCTGCACCAGCTTCTTGCACTTCCTGAACTTTCTTTTCTGGAGATATTGGAAGATTATCAAACCGAGATTTTAATTCTTTTTTCGTTAAAACTTCTTTAGAAATCAAAACTTGACGCTCATCAGTCGCTAATTCTTTTTGCTTAAAATCAGCTAGTTCTTCCGGATAATACCCTTGATAATGATATTCTTCTCCATCAAAACTATAAATATGTGATAAGTTTGTTCCAGGAGTAACCGGTCGGCTAAGATAGTCATTCCAATCTGCTTTATCTTGATTGCGATAGAGAATTGGTGGAATATCAATTTGGACTGGGATTTCTTTTTTCAAAAAGTTCGTAATAAAATTGTGACCTGCTGGATCATTATCTACGGCAAGAGTAATCATATTTTGATGATTGTCCTCTTTAAAGAAATCAGTCGTCCGAACAACTGCTTCCAAAGCCTTTGAACTCGTTTTATCTGCCTTATACTCTTTTCCATTCATTTCCGCATAAAGCTCCATAAAGCGACGGCTAATGATTCCCTCTTTCACCCCATCCATGGCAACTAGTCGCACGTTTTGAAGTGTATCCTTATGAAGTTCATAATAACTCATCAGATCGATCGGACTTTCCGCAAAGACAAGACGGTTGGGAGTTCCAACGTCTACAGAAAAGCCTAGTAGTCCATCTGAATTTTTCATAATCTGTTTTAATCGACCACGTTCAGGATACTGTACTAGGTTTTCTACAATTCCCTGCAGGCTAGCTCCAGCTAAAAAGCTTGTATGATCTTTATATTTAAAGACAATGACAGGTTCCAAATAATCGCCTTTCTTCCGAGTGGCTTCAGCCATACTGCCCTGATTCAAAAAGAAATCAATCGTCTCTTCTGAAAGTCCTCTTTCATCTCTCAGATAGGTTTTAGCAAGTGCAAAGTCTGGATGTTCATATTTCCCCAAAGTATAGTTAAACGGTTCTGATTTAGCTTCTAAGGCCTTTATATCTACTTCTGGAAATTCTCCCGTCTCTAGAAAGTGCATTGCTTCTTTATAGGACACCCCCTTTACTGTTTGAACTAATTGAATTACATCCCCAAATTCCGATCTCGAATTCCAATAAAAAGTATTCGATCTTGTATCAATTACAAATGAATCATGTTCCTCCCATTCGTAGCCATAAGTTCCGGTTCGTTTGAGTTCCATCCCTAATCGTTCTGCAACCGAAAGAATAGAAAGGGATTTTGCCATCGCTTTTGTTAAGACCATGTTGTTTCTTCTCCTTTCGCATTTAGTGTTTCTTTTACCAACTCAAAATGTTTTTCTGAGGCTGTCAAAGGATAGACAAGGTTATCTTGTCGTGGTAGAAAATAATAAAATAAATAAGGTGCTAGTTTTTGATACATTGCATAATCTGCGTTTTGAAGTGATTTCATCACATTTGGATATTCTTGTTCTAGGTTTTTTTCTGCTAAAGAAAATACCGTTTTAATCTCCTCAAAATATCCAATTCCAATTGTTTTCTGATTCATTTTTTCCTCTTTTCTAATCAAGCAGCCAGTTGTGCTTTAAATTCTTCTGTTAAATCTGTCGCATTTAAAATAAATTCATCAATATCCGTTCCCTTCTTTTCATACTCATACCAGGTATCATCTTCTGGCGAATGAGCAATTTGAGCCGCTCTTGGATGTTCTAAAACACTCGCTTTTTTATCCTTAAAAACGTGCTGCTTACTGATAAAGACCAAGGCTTCATCAACTCCTATACGGGCAATTTCATCAGGAGTCATCAATGGTCGTCCCTGAATTTGACGATTTTCACTAGAGGAACCATTACGAGCGCCATAGGATTTCGAATAATTCCGAATTCGGATCGTTTGTTTTCCTGAGCGAGTAGAATAGTATTCCATCGTATCTTTATCATTTGTTCCTAAGAAAACATGTGTTGCACAGTTATTAAAAATCGTTTTCCATTCGCTTTTATATAGGGACTGCAGTTGGTTAACTGCCTGCAAAATAATCTTTGCGGACATTTCTCGACTTCGGATAGACGCCAACACTTGTGAAAAGTTAGGAATTTTCCCAATTTGAGCAAACTCATCAAAAATCCATTGAATATGAACCAAATCTTCTCGACTCAATCCTTTCACTTTTCCTTGTAAAATATCATCTGCTTTGTGAGTTAGGACTTCAAAGCCAACCGCAAAAAGAATAGACGATAAAAAGTTATAAGCATTATTCGTTTCAGGAATGGCAATAAAAACCGCCGTCTTCTTCGTATTCCATGTATCTATTTCCATCGTATCTTCACTAATCAATCGCTTGACATCATCATGATCAAATAAAGAATAGCGAGCAGATAAAATATAAATTACGCTTGCCTTTGTTTCTCCCTTCGCATTTTTAAACAGTTGCCATTGTTTACAAGCATAATTACCAGGCTTACGCTCTTCTAACTCTTCAAACATTTGTTCTACTGGGCTAGGAATTTCTGGATCTTCTCGCTCAATATTTCTCAATAAATCGGATACATCTGATAAATTGGGTAGATAAAGACGTTCTCCAGTATCATCATCTAATGAATCAAAATATAGATAACCTAATAAAGCACGTTGTAACATCAATTCAGCCTGAACCCAAAAATCTTCTCCCTGGTATTCTGATTTTTTTGTTCCTTCTGTAATAGCTTCTGAAATCCGGTCTATATCTAATTCAGAATTCATATAATGAAATACATTAAACCGATCCGAATTTTTCAAACGAATCAGGTCAAAAATTTTAACAACATAACCATGTCTTTCCAACATTTTTCCCGTTTCATGTACTAGGTTCCCTTTAGGATCTGTAATCACAAAGCTAGAGTTCAGCTGCATGATGTTAGGTAATACAAAAGTGAATGTTTTCCCATCTCCAGGTAACCCAATAATCAGTACATTTTTATTCAGCTGTACATTGTAAGCTAAACGAAAGTTAAACAGCCCCATTCGGACTTGTTTACTGAAAATCATATTCTTATCTGGATCCTGATCTTCAAAACGTTTCATCTCTTTCAAAAAAGCAAAACGGGCACTCCCCTGCTCTTCCCCTTGTCGATAAGTTCCACGATCTCCCTTATACACATACAAAAATAAAGGAAGAAGAAAACCTATGCTTCCCCATAATATGGAAGATGAGGTAAATGTGAAAGTGATGAAAGAATACTGATTCATATTAGATAAAAGCCAATCAAATCGTTCAAAACCTAGAAACGGGACAGCTTCTTTTGATAAAGCGTAATAATGTTCAGCTGTATGAAAAAGGTAAAAGAATAATATCCCTACAATTAGATAAGGAAATATATTTCTAGATGATTTCATTTTGCTCGCTCCTTTCCAATATCTTTCGTAACTACAGGCATCATTCCCTTATACTGAATGTGTTTCTTATAATAGGCAATTTTCTCCTGTGGCATCATTTCATGCGGTTTTTTTAACACCCTTTTAACAAATGCTTCAGGTTTTTGGGTAATTTCTTCAATTACCTGATCCAAAGCAGCTCTTGCGAGGGCTTTATTTTTTGCATCAAAAATCAATTGTATTTTTTCTTCCCTAATCCGATAGGTAAAGCCAACTCCCTTCTCATTTAGATAATGTTTTAACTTTTCTAAATGAGACTCACTATTTTTAAATTCAAAACTATCTTTATAAGAATTGGTCGCCATAAACTGATTAAAATTTGTTTCACCTGTAAACGTTTGATGTTTTTGGTTATATTCATAGCGTTCGTACAATTCCTTTGAAACGACATACAAGGCTTTTAAAATTACTTCTGCGGTCATCTTCCCTTTTAGCGTCATTGTATGAGTCGCTCTTTCTTGATCCATTTTCTACTCCTTTCTATATATAAAAAAACACTCATCTTTTTAGATAAGTGTTTTATGGATATTGAGTTTCTAGTGGCTTCTTCGTTATCACAAATCCATAAGAACTGCTTGTGTCTTCTTTCATTTCTAGTGTTAGGCGGATTTGCTTACGCTCCTCACCTATTTTTAAAGCCACCACATAAGTTAGGTGATAATAGTTTTCTTTTTTAGAGACCTTCTCCAAAATAACCGATTGTAACTGTCCTTGTTTGGCTTCAATTGTCAATCCTGTTTTTAAAAATGGCTTTAAGCGAGCGCCGTCAGAAGAAAAATAGTAAGGCAGGAAATAACGGCTAAAGGTATCTAAACTTCCTGATTTTTCTTGCGTTTCTTTTAAAATTCTCACTTGGCGTTCAAGTGGTCGGATTTGTCGTTGACTGGCGAAAAAGAGTTGAACCGTCAGCAATGAAAAAACAAAACTAACAGTGATTACTGCTCCAAAAACAAACTGTAAAAAGACTTTCCATAAATTGAAAGACTTGTCTCTTTTCCTCTCTTTAATGGGTGCTGAGGTTGCCGTTTTAGGAGCTTCTTTCGATTGTTGGCTGGGTCTTTCATCAAACGATGGCTTAGAAGAGCGATTAAAAAAAGAAGACTTTTTTGACTTCTCTTTCTTTGGCTCTTTCGGTTGCAAAAAGAGATCTTCAGCCACCCCTTCAAAGGGGAGACTGACTTCTTCCTGGAATACGACCACTCCTTTTTTATCCAATTCCTCAATTAGAAAAGCTTCCCTAACCTCTTCAAATTGACATCGTGCGTTTTCTCTCTCCAACGCTTGAAGTACTAAATCTTTATTACGATAATCTTTACTCTTCTCCTTGAATTGATCGATCATTCGATACATTATCTATCACCTCATTTCTACGATTGTCTTCAACCAGTCGCTTCATTTCTTCCATTGTCATGTGATGTTCAACTAAAAAATTGGAAGTTTCTTCCCACTCTAACAAGCGTATCTGCGTGATTAAATCCTTTTCTTTACTTTCTAAGTGCTTCACTTTTTCTTTCATGTCGGCCAGTTTTTTCTGAATAGTTACTAATTCTTTTTTCTTCTTTTCAATGGTTGTCATCATTTTCTCCTTTATTGTCTCCTGATGGCATCGTTGTCTGATTTTGTACCGCTGCAGCCTGTTCAGCATTTAATGTATCCACAATTAAAATAGGTTCAATCGTGGTAATCAGATAGCGTCCATCGATTTTTGTATAAGTCAAACGCAGAGTAGATTGATTCCCTACATCCGTTTGAGCTTTAGAATAATCTTTTTTCTTTTGTAGCAATGTATTGGTATAAGATACTTTTACAAGGGCAACCTTATTTTCTGTATCAATATAGATCGTTGCCGTTTTTAATTTAGCATCGACTACATACCCTTTATAGGCCTGATTAGCTGGATCATTTTCTTTATTCACTTCCTGATGATAAGCTCCTTCCGTCATAAAAGGGAGATAGCGATTGCGATTTTCCCCTAAATCCTTTTTAGTAAAATAAGCAATCAGAAAGTCCTTGACATATGACTGAGTTAATTCTGTTCCTCCTTTTTTCTTTGTAACATGCGTTACTTTTGGCTTCACACTTTTTGGCTTATGGTTCATAGAGTTCCCTAAGCCGAAAGCTATCATTAAAAGTAGAACTGAACCAACAATGATCCCAACTACTTTTAATTGTTTCAATTTTTCCATATCCAACATTTTCATAAATGAAGTTTCCTTTCCTTTTTAATTAACGTGGTATTGCAAAGCTATAGTACGCTGCTGGCCGACAGACTCGCCAATGAATTTGCGATTGATTTCCTGCGTAATTGAGCTCGCTGACTAAGAAACTACCATCAGCATTCACGACCTCCACTATGCCAACATGTCCATATTGTGGCAACGTACCATCAAATCCCCCAGCAGTAGAGACGACTGCTCCTTCAACTGGGTTAGCCGAAAGTTTCCAGCCTTTTCCGACAAGAGAGAAAACCCAATTTTGTCCATTTCCTAAGTAGCCATAACTACCAGAGAGATCTGTTATTTTCCCTAATTCTACTAAACGATTATAAGCGTACCAGGTACATTGTCCAACTGGATAACCACTACCAGCTTGAGTTGTCATGGCTGCCGTTGATGGCGGCTGTTTGATTCGGCTTCGATACTCTTCCGGAAAATTCCAAGAAGAAGCTAGAGTTCCACTTCCTTTGATTGTTTGTTTGAAATACATCAGCATTTGTTTAGCGTTATTTTGACGTTGTGCCAGCTTATCTCCAGCATTACCCTCCCATTGGTTTAAGAAGCGGGTTGTTAAGGTAGCGACATTCTCATTACTCGTCAAAATAGATTTCAAAATGCGGATATAATAAGGATTATCTCCCTCTAGCATAAAATCTATTTGTGTTTCTAGGTCATACCACTTCTTTCCTTTTGACTTTGCATAGTTTCTAAGAAGTGTATTTCGAATTGCTCCATCTGAAGTATCCGTCCACATTCCTAATCCTAAGCCACGGTGAACAACTAAAGAGCCGACACTGGCTCCTTGAGCAAAACCCATATTGAGCCAATTTTCATCATCCCAGGAAGAAGCAGTTGCCCCAATCGGCGGACTTAAATAATCACTTTCTGCTCGTTTAGCCTTGATGTTACTTTCTGTTGCAAAATTTCCCAGTTCAGCCGCAATCCCATTGTCTGTCGCATTCGGAATTTTCTTTTTAATGTGATCCCGAACGGCTCTAGAACGTTGAGCTAAATCTCCTGACAAATTCAAATCTGTTAAAACAGAAGTTGTTTGATTATAAGTGACATTTGCAAAATAAAAACCCGGATTGACCGCTGTCCATTTCGCTTTCTTCTCTTTTGTTGCTTTTTCCTCTAACTTCTGATATTGAATTTCCTGATAACCGTTTGTTTTAACCGTTCCCAGCTCAACACCCGCTTGAACCTTGTCACCAGTTTTAACTCGAATTCCGCTTACTTGCTTATAAGTAAAGCGGGCTTCGGTTGTTTCAATCGTAATATTTTCACCAGAAATAATCACTTTGCCAGATAAAACAGCTCGTAAAGTTTGACCCGTAGTCGCTTTTAGTTGTGTATCCTCGTAAACCTTTGTTTTAGAAACATAACCATACCGTTTGAGTACCACCAAAGGAGTTTTATAGTGAGCTTCATCTGTTGCCAGATAAAACGGACTATCCAATTCTTGATAATTGGGATAGCGACCAATTTCTTTTATCAATTCCTGCAATTCCTGATATTCTTTGAGTTCATTTTTAGACAGTCGCATCCATTTGATAGAAGATTTTTGATCGTAGAGTTCTGGCATGGTTTTTAAATTCTGCGGATCCTGATTAAGGTTTTTCCAAATATCATTTAACGCATCGGAAAAATGATTTAATCCTAAGAAAGCTGCCGCTTTTCCTCCTGTCCCCTCTTTCCAGGAAGTAGAAGGATTCCACTCATTGCCATAACGATAGTTCATATAATGGAGAATATCATCAATATTCGTCCAGTATTCAACCTTATCATTCGACTTTTCCCGATCTACTTTTGAAAGATGGAGCCACGACTGATTCAAGTCAAATTCATTTTGTTGGACAGGACTTGCACCACCAAATACCCCTATAAAGAGTCCTAAAACTCCAAAAATAAGGAAATAAAGAAAATAGGCTTTGACAGAAAGCGGATTGTGTAAAATGGATTTTATAGGCTTAGAAATAAATCGAGCTGTTTTGCCAGTTTTACTGGCGATTTTACCTACTTTAGAATTTCTAAACTTCATTCTTGCCTGACGTAGTTTCTGACTCAACTTTCCTTCCCAAGACAATTCTTTCGGTGTCCTCGTAAAGCCATTCCCGCGGACAAAGTTATAGGTACGATTTACCGTACTATAGTTTTGAGAAATGGCAAATTTTCCGGCTTTCCCCAAGATTTTGACAGTTCGCTTTGTCCCTTCTTTTTGGTACTGAGCTTGACGAATAGTTTGACGAGTCGACGCCCAATCTCCTAGAATATCATTGTCTTGAACCATTCGCTCCCCATCTTGTCGCAGTTTAAATTTCCCAGATTGAACAGCACGCCGACGTGTTCTTTTAGAAAGTGATCCGCCATCCCGATCTTGCGCCTTCCGATAAATCTTTTTTGTAACTTTTTGATTCTGTTTAGCTTCCTCTAATTTTTCTTTTAAAAATTTCCCTCTTGCCGTTGGTTGAGGTCTGCGATAGAGTTTATATTGCTTTTTTGCCAGATGATAATCTTTTTTCGCAGCTTTATACGTTACACGAGATTTGAGACGAGCTTCTTTAGAAGAAAGCTGAAGATTTTCCTCTACCCCCTTTTTTACTCGAACTCTGCGCTCTTGAAAATCGTGTCTCCATTTTTTTTGATCCACTTACTCACCTTCTCTCTGCTTAACTATCCGTAGCAACTAATTGATA
>UMFR01031367.1_pt1 | contig 10903 bp, 6 predicted proteins | sample 1965041 | NCBI WGS metagenome assembly UMFR01 (sample SAMEA4836049, study PRJEB28245) | human gut metagenome | biome: gut microbiome; material: fecal sample | place: Denmark | collected 2008
GGCCGTCTGTTTGTCGAAGGTCAGCGACGGCGAGATCTCCCTCAGCACGGTTGCGGCATACTTGCATTGAAGGACATTCGACACGGTTGAGATAGAAGATATTTTCTTTTTGACAGACAGGAAATTATCTGTCGTTATATCATACGTCGGATGAAACATCGATATATCCTCCCGCAGGAAACGTCCCGCCTCCTGATCGCGGTTGCCGACATAGTAAGAGTCGTAATCCCAGCAGAACTCACACGCCGCAGCGTTCGTCTCAAGATATTTGATCACACGTTTCTCGCTCTCCGACAGAGCATTGAATCCCACGAACACATACCGCCGCGACAGATCGATCCCAGCACTCCCGTTCCTGACATTCTCGGCCGCCGAACGGTACATCATACCCGAATAGACCTCCCCGGCATCTGCAAGACGTTTACGCAGTCCGTGATAAACGGCAGCCAGAGTCTTCCAGATAGAGAGGAACTTGCGCTTCTCCTCCGAAAGCGATTCTTCATCCTTGAAATGGCTCCAGAAGGTACTTATGATACGCCGCATCTCTGGCGTCAGATACGACAGGTCGGCCTCCAGCACCTTCAGGTCGTAGATGTTGCGGAAGAGCATGTCGGCATCGATCATATATTTGTCGATCAGATCGAAATCCCCGAGCAGCATCTCGCCCCAGAAGTAGAACTTGTCAAAAGGCTCGTCGTGATATTCGGAGTAGACCTTGTAGAGGTCGGTTATCATACGCACCTTTTCGCCCACGGAGAACGACGAGGCCTCGCGCATAATGTCGTCCATAGACATGTATTGCGGGCTCCACAGCGGTTTATCCGTCAAGTGCGACAACTCCTCCGTAAAGAACAGACGAGCACGTACCGACGGCAACACAATCGTCAGCGACGAGATGTCGCGGCCATATCTGTCGTAGAGGCATTTTGCCGTTTCGGCAAGGAAAGTGGATTGCATGGGCGGTTATTTTGCCACGAAGTTAGCAAAATAACCGCTATCGGACAACCTCGGCAGAGAGTTTATTTCAATCCTCAAACCGACGGCTCCGTCAATCGAACGACTGCATTCCCGACTGCGAGATACGTATTATACGCTGGTACTCGTCGGGCGAAAGTTCCATAAAGAAATAGTGTATAGGATCGACTCTTATACCATTATACCTCACCTCATAGTGGAGGTGCGGAGCTAGCGACAGTCCCGAGTTTCCCGACAAGGCTATAAGGTCGCCGCGGTGTACCTGCTGCCCGCGTCGCACAAGTATGCTCAACAGATGTCCGTATGATGTCTGATATCCGTTTCCGTGATCTATGACCACGGTTTTGCCCGATGTGGAGTTCTTGTCCGAGATCTCCTTCACCGTACCGTCGGCCGTAGCGAATACGCTCGACCCCTCGGCAAGGGTGTAATCCACACCCTGATGCGACTCCAGAGCACGGTAGAAGGGATTAAGGATAGTACCATATCCGGCAGTCAACAGTGTAAGCTGATTATTTACAACAGGTTGTATCGACGGTATACGGTCACTCTTCTCGCCGAGGCTGTCACCTAACAGCTTTATCGTCTGATACGAAGCTTCGAGCTGTGCCGCACGCTCGTTCAGGCGTTCGATGCCGGCAGCAAGGTCGGCCTTGAGTTCATGGCGCGACTTCGAGACAGTCTTCTCGTGCAGGGCCAGACGCGCCTCGTTCTCTTCGGTGTCGAAATCATAAGGATCGGCCTCGAACAGCACACGGAAGACACTGCGGTCACGCTCCGTAATGTTGTCAAGCACCATCTCAAGCGAGTCGTAACGCTCCGTAAGCAGCTCGTACTCCTGCCGCAGTTTGTCGGCCGAGTGACGCATGCGGTGTTCTGCCGGCGTGTCGAACAGGATCGAGAATCCGATATAGTAGAGCATGGCCACGGCAACCCACGCGAAGAGATTTATGAAGAATCTCACCGTTTTCTGTCTCCGTATCCGGCGGCTGCGTTTCGCAGAGTCGTTGTTCATGGTTTTCATATCGCACTCACAATCGTCAATCGGCCTCGTAGTTGGCATCCTGTATCTGGTTCATAAGGCTCTTGTATGCCTCGGCCGACATGTTCTTGTCGAAGTAGTTGACGGGATTCACGAACGAGCGCATGTATATCACCTCATAGTGCAGGTGCGGCGCCGTCGAGGCCCCCGTGTTGCCTACCTCGCCGATGATCTGCCCGCGCTTGACCGAATCGCCGCGCTCGACGAGGATCTTGCTCAGGTGGGCATAGCGGGTCTGGTATCCGAACCCGTGGTCGAGAAGTATCTGCGTACCGTAACCCGCACGCGAGCGCGTACGCTCGGTCTCCTTCACCACGCCGTCGCCGGTCGCATATACCGGATCGCCTATATGTCCGGGCAGATCCACTCCGCTGTGGAATTTCCAACGGTGGTATATCGGGTGCATGCGGTAACCGAAGGCTCCGATCTTGTTTCGCAACTTGGTGCGGTCGATGGGCCACACGGCAGGGATGGCTGTCGAAAACTTCTCCTTGTCCTTTGCCAGCACCTGAAGGTCATCCAGCGACTTGGACTCAAGGTAGAGGCTGCGCGCCAGCTGGTCGAGTTCGAGCCATGTGCTCATCATCAGAGGGGCATACTCATCCCCCTCGACGGATGCGTATTTCGAGTGGTCGTAAGGGGAGTATATTCCGTCTATGAAGATCGTATCCGACGAAAAGAGAGGCCGGTAGACATAGTTGTCACGGTGTTTTATCTCCTCGAGCCGATGCTGGGCGGCGCGGATACGGTTTTGCAGGATCTCGTACTTTAGGACAAGGTCACGATTGCTCTCGACTATGCGGTACATTTTGGGCGTGTAGAAGAGCGACGTGAACAGCACGTTGACCAACGCCACAAGGATGAATCCTATAAGCAGGTTGCGCAGCAGACGATACGAACGCAGCCGATGGACAAGACTCCGCACCTCATCCTCCACACGCTTCTCGTCGACGGGCAACTTCATATTGTAAAATAATAAAATAACTTAATTATCGGTGCAAATTTAACGTAAAATGTGTAATTTTGCAATCCGAAAATGACTATTATATAAACGGCAAGATAAGCAAAATTGTATATATGGAATCGAACAAAATCAGAGAGGCTTTTCTCGACTTTTTCCGCAGCAAGCAGCACACGATCGTACCTTCGGCGCCGATGGTAGTGAAGAACGACCCCACGCTGATGTTTACCAATGCCGGAATGAATCAGTTCAAGGAGATTTTTTTGGGCAACGCACCGCGTAAATATCCGCGTGTGGCCGATACGCAGAAGTGTCTGCGCGTATCGGGCAAACACAACGATCTGGAGGAGGTGGGACACGACACCTACCACCACACGATGTTCGAGATGCTCGGCAACTGGTCTTTCGGCGACTACTTCAAGAAGGAGGCCATAGCATGGGCTTGGGAGCTTCTCACGGAGGTCTACCATCTGCCTAAGGAACGCATGTACGCCACCGTCTTCGAGGGCAGCGAGGCCGACGGCGTGCCGTTCGACGAGGAGGCATACAACTATTGGAAACAGTACCTTCCCGAAGACCATATAATCAAGGGTGACAAGCACGACAACTTCTGGGAGATGGGCGAGACGGGCCCGTGCGGCCCTTGCAGCGAGATTCACTTCGACCTGCGTGACGACGATGAGATTGCCGCCGTGCCGGGCCGCGAGATGGTCAACAAGGGTCACCATCTGGTGATCGAGATATGGAATCTGGTCTTCATGCAGTTCAACCGCAAGGCCAACGGAGAGTTGGAGCCCCTGCCGGCCAAGCACGTAGATACGGGTATGGGCTTCGAGCGCCTCTGCATGATCCTTCAGGGCAAGAAGTCGAACTACGACACCGATGTATTCCAGCCCACCATCGAGCGTATCGCCGCCATGGCCGGACGCCGTTACGGCGACGATCCCAAATGCGACGTTGCGATGCGCGTCATGGCCGACCACTTGCGCGCCATAGCCTTCTCGATAGCAGACGGACAGCTGCCCGCAAATGCCAAGGCCGGATATGTCATCCGCCGCATCCTGCGCCGCGCCGTACGTTACGGCTACACCTATCTGGGCTTCACCGAGCCCACGCTCTGCAAGCTCGTAGCGGGTCTGGCCGAGCAGATGGGACACCAGTTCCCCGAGTTGCGTCAGCAGCAGGCGCTCATCGAGCGTGTGATCGAGGAGGAGGAGGCATCCTTCCTGCGTACACTGGCTACGGGCATAAACCTTCTCGACGGCGTCATCGCCCGCGTAGGCAAGGGCGGCCGAATATCGGGAAAGGATGCCTTTGAGCTATACGATACGTTCGGATTCCCGATCGACCTCACGGAGCTTATCGCCCGCGAGCAGGATGTGGAGGTCGACCTCGAGGGCTTCGAGAAGGAGCTCCAGATGCAGAAGCAGCGCTCGCGCAACGCCGCAGCGCAGGACGTGGACGACTGGCAGGAGATCATGCCCATCGAGAGCAGCGAGTTTATAGGATACGATACGCTCACCGCGCCCGTACACATAGCCCGTTACCGCCGCGTCACGTCGAAGGGCAAGACCACATATCAGCTCGTATTCGACCATACGCCATTCTACGGCAACTCGGGCGGCCAGATCGGCGACACGGGATATATCGAGAGTGCAACCGAGAAGATAGATATCGTCGCCACGGAGAAGGAGAACGGACTTATAATACACATAACGACCGAACTGCCTGAAGATCCTGCTGCGGAGTTCACGGCAGTTGTAGATCCGGTCAAGCGTCAGGCTGCGGCCAACAACCACACGGCCACGCACCTGCTCGATGCGGCGCTGCGCAAGGTGCTCGGCTCGCACGTCGAGCAGAAGGGTTCGATGGTGACGCCTCAGGGCCTGCGTTTCGACTTCTCACACTTCCAGAAGGTTACGCCCGAGCAGCTGCGCGAGGTGGAACGTCTTGTCAACAAGGCCATCCGTGCCAACTATCCTCTTGAGGAACGTCGTGACGCCACCATCGAGGAGGCACGCGCCGCAGGCGCCATCATGCTCTTCGGCGAGAAGTACGGTGACCGCGTGCGCATGGTCCGCTTCGGCGACTCGGTTGAGCTGTGCGGCGGTACGCATACCTCGGCTACGGGTACCATCGGTCTGTTCAAGATCATCAGCGAGAGTGCCATCTCTGCCGGCGTACGACGTATCGAGGCCGTCACGGCCGAGCAGGCCGAGTCGATGCTCGAAGCCGTGGAGGATCAGATACACAACGTGATCAACCTGCTGAACAATCCCAAGGTTGAGCAGTCGATCCAGAAACTCCTCGAAAGCAACGTATCGCTCCAGAAGGAGGTCGAGCAACTGCACAAGGAGCAGATCTCATCGCTTGCGGACAAGATCCTCGCCGAGCGCAAGGATACCGACGGCGTCTTCGTCATAGCCCGCCAGTTGCCTTATGCTTCGGGCATGATGAAGGACTTGGCCTATACTTTGCGGTCGAAGGCTTCGGACATAGTCATGGTGTTCGGCTCGACCACGGGAGACAAACCTACGCTCGCGATTATGCTCGGTGACGACATCGTAGCCAGCGGAGTGGATGCCGGAGCCGTTGTACGCGAGGCGGCCAAGGCCATCGAAGGTGGCGGCGGCGGACAGAAGTTCTTCGCCACGGCCGGAGGCAAGAAGCCCGAAGGCATGCAGAAGGCAATCGACATGGCGGTCGAGATCATCATGTCAAAGCTCAAGTAGGGCGACACAACGCACAAATACAACGACAACATACGACCAAGACGATAAAATAAAACGTATAAAGTTATGGACAAGAAAGTATTACTGATGATTCTCGACGGTTGGGGAATCGGCGACCACACCAAATCGGACGTCATCTACACGATGCATCCCAAATATATTACGGCCTTGACCGAGAAATATCCTCACGCACAGCTGCGCACCGACGGAGAGAATGTCGGCCTGCCCAACGGACAGATGGGCAACTCGGAGGTCGGACACCTGAATATCGGAGCCGGCCGCGTGGTATATCAGGATCTGGTCAAGATCAACCGTGCCTGCGCCGACAATTCGATCATGCAGAATCCCGAGGTCGTCAAGGCATTCGAGTATGCCAAGAAGAACGGCGTCAACGTACACTTCATGGGTCTGACGTCGGACGGCGGCGTACACTCGTCAATCGACCATCTCTACAAGCTCTGCGAGATATCAAAGCATTACGGCATCGAGAACACCTATATTCACTGCTTCATGGACGGCCGTGACACCGACCCCAAGAGCGGCAAGGGATTCATCGCCGACCTTGAGAAGCACTTGGCCGCAACGACCGGCCAGATCGCCTCGATCATAGGCCGTTACTACGCCATGGACCGCGACAAGCGCTGGGAGCGGGTGAAGATCGCATACGACATGCTCGTAAACGGCGTAGGCGCGGCTGCCACCGACATGGTGGAGGCCATGCAGCGTTCGTACGACGAGGGTGTAACGGATGAGTTCGTAAAGCCTATCGTACGCGTCGACGAGACGGGCAAGGCCGTCGGCTGCATCAAGCCCAACGACATGGTCATCTTCTTCAACTATCGTAACGACCGCGCCAAGGAGATCACCATCGCCCTGACGCAGGAGGATATGCCCGAGCAGGGTATGCACACGCTGCCGCTCTATTACTGCTGCATGACCCCCTACGACGCCAAGTTCCAAGGCCTGCACATCCTCTTTGACAAGGAGAATGTAAAGAACACCATCGGCGAATACGTTTCGTCGCTCGGCCTCTCGCAGCTGCGTATCGCCGAGACCGAGAAGTATGCCCACGTCACCTTCTTCCTTAACGGCGGCCGTGAGGACAAGTTCCCCGGCGAGGATCGTATTCTGGTGGCATCACCCAAGGTTGCAACCTACGACCTGAAGCCCGAGATGAGCGCCTATGAGGTCAAGGACAAGTTGGTGGAGGCTCTCGGCACGCAGAAGTTCGACTTCATTTGCCTCAATTTCGCCAATGGCGACATGGTTGGCCACACGGGCGTATATGAGGCCATCGAGAAGGCAGTTCTCGCAGTAGACGAGTGTGTCTCGGCCGTTGTCGAGGCAGCCAAGGCCAACGGCTACGAGGTTGTCATGATCGCCGACCACGGCAATGCCGACCACGCCATCAACGCCGACGGCACGCCCAATACGGCACACTCGCTCAACCCCGTGCCCATCGTAGTGGTATCGGACCGCGTTAAGACCGTACACAACGGCATTCTGGCCGATGTGGCTCCTACGGTTCTGAAGCTCATGGGACTCAAGCAGCCTGCCGAGATGACGGGCAAACCGCTTGTGGAGATGAAATAAAGGTCTCGCAAATTGGTCAAAATCCCCGAGAGGCAGGCATCTCCCGGGGATTTTTCGTATCTTTACCTGCACAAAAAAAGCATCACACTATGAAAATAGCAATCATAGGCACCGGCAACATGGGAGGTGCCATAGCGTGCGGGCTGGCTGCCAGCGGCCGCTTTACCGAGGGAGAGATCGTATGTTCGAACCGTTCGTCCGAGAAACTCGAACGCCTGCATCACAAATATCCGCAGATAACCGTCACCACAGACAACATGGCCGCCGTAAAAGGCGCCGAAGTCGTAATCATAGCCGTCAAACCGTGGTATGCCGAGAGCGTCGTACGCCAGATAAAGCCTGCACTCGAGGCTGCACGGCCGCTGTTGGTTTCGGTCGTGGCAGGTGTTCCATTCGCACAGATCGCCGAGTGGATGATGCCTTCGGAGAGGCCGTGGACCATATTCCGCGTCATCCCGAATACGGCCGTCGAGATCGGTTGCGGCATGACATTCGTATCGGCCATAAACGCCTCGGAGGAGCAGTTTGCCACAGTCACGTCGCTCTTCGAGTGTATGGGTACGGCCATGGCCGTCGACGAGAAACAGCTCGAAACGGGCATGATCCTCGCTTCATGCGGCATAGCCTTCGCCCTGCGCTATCTGCGCGCCGCCGCCGAGGGCGGGGTAGAGTTGGGCATACCCGCCGCACAAGCCTCGCGCATCGTCGCGCAGACGATGATCGGGGCGGCTCAGCTTGTCCTGCAAAACGGATCACATCCGGAGCATGAGATAGACCGCGTCACCACCCCCGGCGGCATCACCATACGCGGCCTGAACGAGATGGAACACGCCGGGTTCACCTCGGCCGTGATACGCGGGCTGAAAGCCTGCAAGTAAAATCCGTGCCCGACAACAGAACTATTACGGCCGTATCTCGCAAATGGAGTACGGCCGTTTATTTCTTTTGTCTATCAACAATCAACACATCTTACCGCATCGCGACATCACCAGCAATGCCGCCAAAACTATGGTTCCCGCTGTCCACCAAACCCATGCCGGCACCGCACCCCCGTCCCCGGATTCATCCCCGAAGGTGTTTCCGTCGAGATATTCACCGTCGGCTATCGCCTGCAGCGCACGGTTAAGGATAGCATCGCCGTCGGCGAAGGCCACCTCACCGTATGTCAGCGGTACATATATGTCGGGAATGACACCGCGGCCGTAGGGTATACGGGGATTCTCCGCCGTATCGAATACGCACTTCACCAGCGGGATGTGCCATGTAACGCGCGAGTTGGGCAGGCATATGTCGACGAACTTCAACGCCGTCATGTAGTGGTACGCCGTGCGGGTTTCGCGCCCGATGACCAGACCGCGGTGCGAGTACAATACATGCGCTGCAAAAAGCGCCGCTGCCGAACATGAATTTTCGTTCACCAGCACATACAGCCGGCCACCATAATGCGCCGCCGAGTCGGGCATGATGGGCTGCACATCGGTACGGGCATAGAGCCCGTCACATCCATCCTCAGCGACATATTCATCCCCGAAAATATCATCGGTATCAGCGCTGTAATTAATGCTGTAACGAAATGACGGGAAAGAACCCCGACGGCACACTTTCCTGTATCCCTCGGGTACATTCATCGGGCGGTCAGTAACATACGACAGAAGTTTTGCCAGAACATCCATATCACCGCCGCCGTTATTGCGCAAATCGACTATCAAATGCGGCACGGAGTGGTTGGCGACAATAAAGTCGCGAATCTCATGGGTCTCCACCGCATTAATCTGGAATGTAGAGAGCCCGATATATGCCGTCGAGTCGTCGATCAACCTCAAATCGAATTTCTTGCCGTCATATCTGTTAATCGACATGAAATCGCCCTCCATAAACGATGTATTGCCGCCATCGTCCCGACACAAGTGGCTGTTAACCTTAAGCGTATCGCCGTCGTCGAATGTTACGACAAAACTCCTGTCTGCCGCAGCATCGGGGAAATGGTCGGCATAAATGTGCGAAAAGTTAATCAACTGGATAAACTTTACGAAGTCCTCGGCACAACCGTCATAACCGGGTACAAAACGCGATGTATGGCGCAACAGCGAATCGACAGGCAGGCCGTCAACCGCCGACACCCTGCGGCCAAGAAACCGCTCGAATCCTTCGCCAGCCTCATACACCATAATCCCATCGCCGATACGGCCTATGCCAATATCCCAATATTCATATTGCGGAGTTGCGCCTTCCCGTCTGAAACCCACATGCGAATCATGCAACATGGCTCTCGCTCGGGTCATTATCTTCATGAAATCCTTTATCTCGACGGTTCCGGAAATATTCTCAGTCTCATGTTTGCACCACGCATCCAGAGCCTCCCGCGTGGTTACTTCATCCAGCGACGGATAACAGTCGGCAAACGCTTCTGCCAGAATACGGATATCCTCACGCGCCCCGTCAGCCGTAAGGCGGGTTACTGGGGCCCGTTTCGCAGGTGCGACAAACGAACTTTCGATACCGAACGGCGACATCGGATCCGAAGGAGTCCCATCGGGCGACACCACGGAAAGGCACAACGACGGCTTACCAATATCCTTCAATGAATAGACAAGAGTTCCCAATGAATCCCCTTGCATTACACTCTCGCCTGTCTTAAACGCTCGCGACAGTTTTATACCACTTATATACATAGTCCGCCCGTCATTAAGACGCAGACTGATGCTATGCATCACATATTCGGGATCATACTTCGATCTGTTGCCATCGACAAACTCCTTCACCGACTCGTCGAAATCCTTATCGAAATCCTCGGCAACAGAACGTCCCTCGGATAACGAAATCATGTATCCCATGGATATCGACACAATGGCCCCGTCCGCAGGAGCAACTACCTCGGTGCCTAACGGAGCTGTAACGAATAATTTGAACGGGTTGAACTGCGACCCGATATACGACTGTGGTTTGCACGCAATACCATCGCCGGCCGAGGCTCCGGCAATAGGCCACCGCCACGGCTCATCGGCATGCGCCGCAATGAATGACACAGATGTCATCAGCGTAACGAAAAGTCGGATCAATGACATACGGATGCGGTATTTCATACAACGATAACGATGAAGTATAACATAAATTTATTTTAGCAACAGATATATTTTCACCCGAAAGCCAACAAACCACCCATAATGCTATCGGCGACCATTACCGCGCCGTAACGTCACCAACAATGCCACCAAAGCAGCGATGCTCACCGTCCACCACGTCCTTGCAGGCAATGAGAATCCGTCTGCCGCCTCATCAGCGAATGGATTTTTGCCGAGATACTCGCCGTTGGCTATCGCCTCCAGCGTACGGTTAAGGATGGCATCGCCATTGGTCGAGGCCACCTCTTCGTACGTAAGCGGCACATGGATGTCGGGAATGACACCGCGGCCGTAGGGTATGCGGGGATTCTCCGTCGTATCGAATACGCACTTTACCAACGGAATGTGCCACGTCACGCGCGAGTTGGGCAGACAGATATCGACGAACTTCAACGCCGTCATGTAATGGTATGCCGTGCGGGTTTCACGTCCGATAACCAGACCGCGGTGCGAACGCAGCACGTTGGCCGGGAAGAGC
>UMFR01083258.1_pt1 | contig 10901 bp, 10 predicted proteins | sample 1965041 | NCBI WGS metagenome assembly UMFR01 (sample SAMEA4836049, study PRJEB28245) | human gut metagenome | biome: gut microbiome; material: fecal sample | place: Denmark | collected 2008
CCCCCTCGGCACTCCGTGCCACTCCCCCTATTTGCTCCGCAGGCTTCGCAAACAGAGGGAGACAATTAAAGCTTCATGGAGCAAGTCAGCACACAATGCGGCACAAACGACAACGACGGTGTAGCTCCGTAGTGGCTGCGCATCATGACTTTGAATTTACAACACGATTTACAAACTCAATTACGATGAAAAAAAGCATTTTCAAGACAATAGCAATAGCCCTTGCACTGTGCTGCTCCGCAGCGGCGCAGGCACAGCTTTCCGGCGTGCAGACCGCGGCTACCGACGGGCTGAAAGGCAACGTGAAGAAAACAGCCGTGTCGATATACACCACAATGTGGAGAAGCGGCGAGATAATCAAGGGTCTGTCAACCGACCTGTCGTACGACGATTTCGGCATCATCCCGAACGCCGAGACACGCCAATATGCAGCCGACGGCTCGCTGGCTTCTGTGGAATCGACAGTCGACGGAATAAAGTCGAAATTCGTTTACACACATTCCGGCGGCAAGGTAACGACCGAAAAACGCTACGACAGCGGAAAACTGTTCTCGGAAAGCGTGTTCACCTACGACGCGGCCGGCAATCTCGCGAACACAAAGACCACTACCTACTACGAGGGAAGCGACCCCTACACGGCCGAATATCCGGCAACGGCTAAAAACGTGAAAAAGAACGCCGACGGCACTGTCACGGAATACGGCGAGAACGGTGCGGACTACACTATCCGCGACGCGGCCGGAAAAGTGCTGAAAACATCTGTTGAAAACGAGATGGACGGCTATACCGACGTGCGCACATACACCTACGACAACGAAGGCCGCCTCACGAAACTCGCGGTTGACGGCGTGGGAACATACGACTACAAATACGTCAAGGCCGACCCGCAGGGCAACTGGACGGAAATGGTGGTTTACCGCGACGGAAAGGCCTACCGCTTCGTCACCCGCACAGTACTGTATTATTAAAAACACTCAGGGTGCATCGGTGCGTATTGAAATAATTAGTACCTTTGCACCCTGAAAATGAAAACAAGTACTGAATTAACACAAATCGCCGATTTCGTTGCCGAGTATGCCACCTATCTCTTAGGGTCGGGAGTGCATACTTCGCGCGTGATACGCAACTCCCGGCGCATAGGCAAATCGCAGGGAATAGACATACAACTATCCGCCTTTCAGAAAAGCATCGTGATGACAGCCCACGACGACAGCACCGGGGAGAACATCACGAGAGTAGTAGGCATTCCCGCCCTGCCAATCAGCTTCGAGCGCAATTCCGACCTGAGCGCGTTGAGCTGGGAAGCCGTGGACGAGCATCTTCCGCTCGACGAGATTCGCGCCCGCTACGAGCGGCTCATTTCCAAGCCCTCGATAGACCCTATTTTCGTGCTGCTCACCGTAGGGCTTGCCAACGCCTCATTCTGTCGCCTTTTCGGAGGCGACTGGACGGCTATGAGCATCGTGTTCACCTCAACGTTGGTGGGACTCGCCGCAAAGCAGAGGATGCAGGCCCACAAGGTGAACCATTTCATCATCTTCATTTTGTCGGCCTTCATTGCCTCGCTTTGCGCCTCTGCCGCGCTAAGCTTCGAGTGTACGGCACATATATGCCTTGCCACCAGCCCGCTCTTCCTCGTACCGGGCGTGCCGCTCATCAACGGAATAATCGACATACTCGACGGCCACGTGCTGATAGGTTTCAGCCGCCTTGTCAATGCAATGTCGCTCATAGTGTGCATTGCCGTAGGGCTGTCGATGACATTGATAATGGTAAAAGATAGTCTGCTATGATTGCTGTTGACATAATTTCCGACGGATTGTTCGCCGCCATAGCGGCCATGGGGTTCGGCGCGATTTCCGACCCGCCGATGCGCGCTTTCCCGCGGATAGCACTGCTCGCCGCCATAGGACACGCCCTGCGCTACTGCCTGATGCACTTCGCCGGACTCGACATAGCCACGGCATCGCTGGCCGCGTCGTTCACGATAGGTATGGGCAGTCTCTGGCTCGGGAAAGGGGTACACGTGCCGATGACCTGCCTCTACATCCCTGCATTGTTGCCGATGATACCGGGAACGTATGCCTACAAGACTGTATTCTCGCTGATTATGTTCATGCAGTCGCTCGGCGACCACGACGGAGGGTTGCAGTACATGCAGGCATTCTTCCTCAACGCTACGGTGGCCACGAGCGTGATAGTATTCCTTGCCGCGGGTGCCACGTTGCCGATATTCATCTTCAAGAAACGCGCGTTCTCGATGACACGCCGGAACATCAAACAATCTTAAACTCATACTTCTATGAAAATATTCTGGGAAACAATAGCCTCATACAATTCCTCCACGTGGCATTTGCAGATTTTGATTGTCGCGGTGGCAATATTACTGACAGTGATGCTGTACCGCCGTCCCTCGCACAGGGTGAAAGTGGCGATGAAGCTGTTCATGGCGGCGTTGAACTTCTGGATTGCCGGAGTGTATTATCTTATATATTGCGCCGGACGCGACTACAACGAGATGTACGCGCTGTTCTGGGCCATAATGGGCGGAATATGGATCTACGACCTGCTCATCAAGCACGCCTCGCTCGAATGCACCGGCAAGCACAACAAATTCGCGATAGTGCTTTTCGCCATGCCGTTTGTCTATCCCGTGGCATCCCTGCTTCTCGGCCGAGGCTTCCCGATGATGACATCGCCGGTGATGCCCTGCTCAGTCGCCGTGTTCACAATCGGGCTGATGCTCGCGTTTTCCGAGAGGGTCAACATCGTGCTCTCGATGTTCCTATGCCACTGGGCGCTGATAAGTTTCTCCAAAATATATTTCTTCGGAATCCCGGAGGACTACATCTTGGCGTGCAGCGTAGTGCCCGCACTCTACATATTCTTCCGCGAATACATACAGAGCAAGATGCTGCGCGGCTCCAAGCCGTCGGAAAAAGTGCTGAACGCGCTTCTATTGATACTCTGCGTGATAATCGGCGCATTTTTCACCTTTTCACTGTTCCAGCAGGTGAATATGTTCGCGAAATAAACGTACCTTTGCGGTATGGACAAAGCTTTTATCGGACAGCTAACCGGCATGCTTGGCAGCTGCGAAGCGCAGAAACTGATTGAGTCGCTGGGCGATGCCCCGGCCGTTTCCATACGTGTCAACAACGCGAAATGCCGGCTTCAACCGACGGGCGGCAGCGTGCCGTGGTGCGGCAACGGCTTCTATCTCGACAAGCGTCCGCAATTCACTTTCGACCCCCTGCTCCACGCCGGGGCATACTACGTGCAGGACGCATCGTCGATGTTCATCACCCACGTGCTGAAGCAGATAGCCGGAGACAAAGCCGTGACCTACCTCGACCTCTGCGCCGCCCCCGGAGGAAAGACGACGGCCGCGCTCGACGCGCTGACAGACGACTCATTGATAGTAAGCAACGAAATCGACAGCCAGCGGGCGCAAATACTGCGCGAGAACGCCGTGAAATGGGGACGGGCCAACTGCGTGGTCACCAACGACACCCCACGCCGCCTCGGCCGGTTGCGCGGATTCTTCGACATCGTGGCCACCGATATGCCCTGCTCCGGCGAAGGGATGTTCCGCAAGGACGAGGAAGCCGTACGGCAATGGTCGCCGTCGCTCGTGGCGCAATGCGCCGTCCGCCAGCGGGAAATCATAGCCGACATCTGGGACGCGCTGCGGCCCGGCGGCTACCTCATTTACAGCACCTGCACCTTCAACCGTCAGGAAAACGAGGAGATAATCAACCACATAATCGAAGAATATGGGGCCGAAACGGTGGAAATCGCCGTAAACCCCGGTTGGAACATCTTGCCTGGAATCGGCACCACAGCGCATTGCTACCGCTTCATGCAGCACCGCACACGCGGCGAGGGGCTGTTCATCGCCGTGCTGCGCAAGCCGGGGCAATATCAGGGCTGCGCCGTCAAAGCGAAGAAAGGGAAGATACTGCCCGTGCCTAAGCAATGCCGGAGCTTCGTCAGGGAGGATTCCGGGACAGTGCTTACTGCCGGCGGTACGGAAGTAACGGCGCGCCCCGTAGCCATGGCGCAGAAGATGGAGGCCATAAGGCAGAACGCCAATACGCTGCTGTGCGGCATCCCTGTGGCAACTGTCAAAGGTAAGGACCTGATTCCGCAGCACGCTCTGGCCATAAGTACAATCTTTAACCGCAAAGAATTTCCTGAAATCGAGACCGATTACAATACTGCCATAGCCTACCTCCGCGGAGAAGCCATCACTCCGGATGCTGATGCCCCGCGCGGCTACTGCCTTGTCACATACCGCGGCTATCCGCTCGGCTGGATAAAGAACCTCGGCAACCGCGCCAACAACTGCTATCCCAAGGAATGGCGCATACGCAGCGCGTCCACGCCCGCAACCCCGCCTGAAGTGCTATGAAATTGATTCAGCGGCTCCCTAACTTCTCCATCAGCCTGTCTATCCGGCGGTTCGACTCGACGAGCCGCTGCTGGCCGATACGTCCGTCCTTCACGGCGCGCACAATCATGTCGACTATGCGGAAAGGACGCTCCGGCTCGTAGCCGGTTGATATGTTGTTGCCCATTACAAGGATATCAGCCCCGGCATTGATGGCAAGCACTATGGCATCCTCCACGTCGTAATTGTCGATTATGCCCTGCATATACATGTCGTCGGTAAGCACCACGCCGTCGAATCCTAATTGCCCCCGCAGCACTCCGTCGATTATCTTTTTCGACAGCGTTGCGGGATAGTCAGGGTCAAGACGGCGTTGGAAAATATGCGCGGTCATCACCATATCCGCCTTCCCGGCGGCTATCAGGCCGCGGAACGGCGCAAGCTCGTAGCTCTGCCACGTGTCGGTCACGTCGGTCAATCCGTAATGCGAGTCTGATGCCGAGCTGCCGTGCCCGGGGAAATGCTTCACCGCGCAAAGCACGCCGTTGCGGTGGTGCGCTTCGATGCTCCAGCCGGCGTTGTCCGCCACCACGGCCGTATCCGCGGAGTAGCTCCTGTGCAACGCCCCTATCACCGGGCATTCCGGATTCACGTTCACGTCGATGAGCGGAGCGAGGTTCACGTTCACCCCCGATTCCCGCATCTCCCGCGCCATTCTCCCGGCATATTTCATAGTGGTGTCGCGGCAGTTGACTGTTCCGAGATATTCTTGGCTGACAGTCGGGCTGTAGCCGTATTCCGGGCGCAGACGGCGCACCATCCCGCCCTCTTGGTCGACGGCGATAAGCAAATCGCCGCCGGCATAGCGGCGCAGGTCGGCTGTCATCTTCGTCAGCCGCTCTTTCGACGTTATGTTTCTCGAACCTATTTTGGCAGTTCCGGTAAGGTCTACGTCGAACAGTATTATGCCGCCTACCTTCAGGTCGCGCACATAGCGCGCGGCATCGCTGCCGTCGGTCACACTGTCGCCTTTGAACCCCACCATCAGCATCTTCGCAGCCATCCGCCTCAACACGGAGTCGGGCAATATGTCGGCGGCATTCACATTCAACGCCACAGCAAACAACACAAAAGATAATAAAAACAGTTTCTTCATCGCCATTGAATTTTGCAGCCGTAAAGTTACCATAAATTTCATCAAAATGAAACACCCTTGGTAGAGGCTGCGCATTGAAAGTTGAGAGTTTAGGGTTGAGTATTGAGAGAAAATTGACACTCAACCCTCAACACTAAACCCTCGACATTCAATTGGTAAAAGCAAGTTATCCGCTTTTATTCCCTGACTGACGTAGAAATGACAAAACAAGAGAAGCAAATGACAAAATGAGAGAACAACTCGCCCGCTTCCCTGAGTCAAAAAATCCGATATTGCTATTTTTGTCCGCACAAACTAAAAACCTAAATAACAAAAATCAAATGAAGAAAAAATTTTTACTGCTATTGGCGGCTACGCTCGCCTCTGCCTCCGGGTGGGCAACCAATTTGGAAGTGGGCGAAAGAATTGAGTACAACGACTTGGTTTTCCGTATCATTTCCACATCGGAAAACGAGGGCGAGGTGGAAGTGGTCGGTTTCGAGGTTCCCGGCGGCGAGGACAGTATAATAATCCCCAGTACGTTGACACACGGTGACGACACCTATACGGTAGTGTCGATTGTTGAAAACGCCTTTCAGGGAACAGGGCTGAGAGAGATTAGCATCCCTGCCACTGTCAAGACTATCGGTAAAGACGCTTTTGCCGGCTCTTGGGCACAATATCAAAGCGGGTGCAAGATTGCATATGGGGGAAGTATGGCCGACTGGTGCGACATCGATTTTGCCAACGGCGATGCCAATCCGTTGCAATTGGCCTATAAGGATGTTACCAAAATCACTATGAAAAATATGTATGAAAATATCACATTTGCAGGGAATCATATATTCGAAGAGACAGTTGACAATTTTAATAACAGGTTCTATACGTTCCGCATTTCTGACGACGTGAAGGTGATAAAGCCTTATGCTTTCTATTGCATTGGCGCGAGTTCAATTGAAATTCCGGGTACGGTGGAGGAGATAGGAGAAAGCGCATTCGGCGAAATCCGCATTTTGGGTTTCTATTCTTATTCTCAGATGGAGCGCGTGGTGACATTCGAGAAAGGCGAAAAGCCGTTGGTTCTCGAAGGGAAGCCTTTCAGCACCTCCCGGTGGACGGATGAAAACAGTAGTTTGGAGCACCCACTTGTCAAGGGGGAAGCGTATTATGGCAGGGAATTGTCCGGCACCAGCGGTCTTGACCATCTGGCAGGTGAATGTGATTTACCCTACTATTATAAACGATAGTAGGGATTCTTATTTGCATTCTTCATTGCTTCGCTTATATGTTCTTTGTGTTCCTTGCTTTTCTTCTTTCCTTTAAGTGCTTGCCTTATGTGTTCCCTATGTGTGGCACTCTTTTTCCTACCCCTCATTTTGAGGCTGATTTTTCGCCTTGTCAACTCATTCATTGTATTATTAATATCATTTACTATAAATAGTAAGTAAGTTGAATATATGGGAAAATTTTATTAGAAAAAAATCTAAAGCAAACCGTGTGTATTCAGTAGATAGGTTTAAGTTGTACTCATTAATTGAGTAACAGGATACCTACTTAAGAACTTTTCTACTATCTCCTATGTATTCTAATTACCCTTTAATCATTTACTATGAATAGATTAGAGTATTCTTTGGTAATTATAAGTAATCTGAATCTTATTTGTATATTTGAGGGTAGTTCATTGTAACAAAAAAGCATCGGTATTGTTGTTGCCGATGCTCTTTAATATAGGTGTACAATTTTTATTCTATAGGGCTGTTGAGTATTTCATATTTATAATATATAGTACCGTCAAGTTCAAATGTTTGACCAGAATTATACGATGTTGTAAATTTCAAATTATTGAACTCTAATCCGTGTCCTCCATCATAAGGAACTGCAATAATGTTTCCACTTAGAATTTCTGTATCGCTTGACATTACCTCATATCCAGCAATAGTACCAGCACCCTTTCTCAGAGCTATATTTACCCCGCTTAACTCTTTGCCGTCTCTTATTTTTCGTTCTTCCCAATCCCAATTAGGATAATATAGAATAAACATTATTGGTTCTTCGACTTCATCGGATTTAAACACGCAGCCAAAGCCAAGTGCATCCTCTTCGGGGTCGATATAATAATGTGATTGTGGAGTCGTACTATAAGTGATCCCATTAAGTGTTACATTACTAACAGTAGAACCTCCATTTTCAATTTCATTATCATCATCATTGCTGCAACTTGCCATAAATAAGGATGTACTAACAGCAATTAGTATGACAAATAAGCGATTAATGTATCTTTTCATATTCCTTCTAATTTATATCATTTTGCACTAAAAGTCCATTGAAAACGAATATATCCCGTCATTGATTTAAGGGAATATTTGTCACCGATAGTAAGGTTTCCAGTCGGATTGTTTTCGGTAGTAACCTCATATTCAGCAATTTTTGTAAAACCTTTGTCTACACCGACACCGATACCGAATTTTTTCTTAAACTTGCATCCGATATTAAAACCGATACCGAAGTCAACACATTTAGTGCTTAATCCTTCTATATCTGTACCACCAAATCCAAATGCAAGATAAGGGCCAAGGTCTAAATATAATTGGCACTTCTTGAAATTATATGTACCTCCTGCGTGGATAGGAATAGAGAATTGGGAAATGCCAAAATCATTGCCTGCCGACATCAAATCCATAAAATCAGAGCTTTGCTTACCTCCTTTTTTAACATAGTGCAGACCGACTAACCCATAAACATCAACCTTATTTTCGAGATAGGATTTAATATTTTTCTTTGCGTCAACCCCTATATCGAATCCCAATTTTGCATCATCAAAAGGATTAGAAGCACTCCGAGAAACCAAGCTGACTGACACCGTATAATCAAACTGTTTCAGAAAAGATTTTGCATTGTCTAATGTATTCTGTGCATGGGTATAAGCCGAAATGAAGACTAATATTGCGCTTAAAATAACGATTTTTTTATTCATAATTTCTACATTTTATTGTTTAACTACTGTTGTTTCTTTTAGTCCGAATTCCGAAAGTTAAGACAATAAAAAAGGCACGGACTTTACTGTATAGTTTCCGAGCCATCGCCAAACGGCTAACATCCGATACAAGTAAAAGCCCATGCCGTAAGGCACAGGCACTAACATTGCATTTCTTCGGATGTTTCTTTTTAATTTGGCGATTTTCGGAAACACGAATATACAATTTAATGCTTTCTTTATTATATGTCTTTTATGTCTGTTATGCTACCATAGGCAATATAAATTACGTTCAACGCTACAAAGATAGGAAAATTCTATCTAATTCGGTAACATATCGGATATAATGTTTTCATTTCCCATACCTATATGTATTTTGTCTTATCAAAAGACACTATGTTTGTCGCAAAAAAAGAAAAAGGCGCAGACTCTAACACAAGTGTCTCCCTCTGCTTGCGGCTCTTACAGATAACCTCATAACCCAATAACCTCATAACCTCATAACCTGTAACCTCATAACCTGTAACCTCATAACCTGTAACCTGCAGCAAAGCTGCAATGCCTCTTTTCCTCCCTGCCCCGCCACTCTGCCCGGCTAAATTTGCGGAAAAAAGCCATGAAAGAAATACAAATACCATTACAGACACTGCGGCAAGGCGACGCCGCGGAAGCCGAAGCCGTCAACCTCCGCGCCTACGGCAAAGACTCCGTAGCCGCCGTAGGCAACCCCCTGCCCATTGCCGTGCTGCCCGGCGGCGACCGCCTCGTAGGCTACGACCGGCGGCAAGGAAGAACCTACTATTTCTCGGAGCGCGACGGCGCGCTCATTCTCCTTGGCTACGCCGCCGACGGGACATTCACCGCCACCGGCGAAACCATAGCCACCCTCGGCAGCCCGGTCACAGCCTTCGCCTCGACCGGCGACTTCGTCGTAATCTCCACAACCGACGGCTTGTCCTACCTGCACTATTCCGACGGAACATATTCTTTTCTCGGAGGTGCGCCGCAATTCCCGGTGATGGCGTTCGGCACTGCGGAAAAAGTGGAATTGTCGGCAGAAATCGCCGGACGGCGGCTCAGCGGCACTTACTCCGGATGGAGCGGCTCGCTGCAATCGGCCGACCTCGCCGCGATGGAGAAACAAGCCGTGAAAGCGATGGAAAACCTTCAACTGCAAGCCCGGCAGAACTTTATGCTGACAAGCCCGGCCGCCATACGCACGGCTTTGAGGCTTTGGGACGGCACGATGATTTGGTCGCCCGATGCCACCGTCGTAGGCACAGTCTCACATCCGGAAACAGTCGCCGATGTAACGATGGAGAACTCCGGGGAATTCAGAGTGGAAAGAACCGTCATGCGCCAGAACGCTTGGAAACTGTCGCTCACTCTCCTCTCTCCGGGGATAGGCGCTTGGCGCAACTTGGTGAAAGCCGTCGAGATTTATGCCGCCGTCTGGCAGGACGATACCGCCGGGCAGGCAACATTCCGCTGCGAACAGTCACAGCAAGGCGAGCCGCAGTATTTTCTCAGAATAAGTACGACAGGGCAAAATCAGGAAGCGGCATGCCGCCAACTGGCGGAGACAAGGGGTTTCCGCCTCATCGCTACAATCTCAGGCATCGAGGAGTTAATCGGAGGGACAGTCGCCGCGCAAGGCGTCACGCCCGCCTCCGACGGCTCCGGCGGCGACATGTCGGCCGACACTTATGCCATCGGCTTCAACCCCGGTAAACAGGAGGCGGCCTACACTCCTACGATGCCTCCTTTCTCTGCCAAAGTGACGGCCACGGTGGCCGACCGCTGCTTTGCAGGACAAATCAGCGTAAAACCGCCGGAACCGCCGCGCTATCAGGCAATGCTCTCGCCCGGAAGCATCGTCAAAAGTCCCGCAAGCGTCACCGTAGCCGTAAAAATCGCCACCCAATCCGGCATCCGCACCATATCGCGCACCACCCTGTCCGACGTATGGTCGCTGCGGCTCAACGGACTGGTTACCTACCCCGACAGCCGCGCCGTGCAGGCCAGCATGGCAATTGTCGCCGGTGGCAAAAAATATTCCGTAACAGTTCCTATGCAGAGAAACGCTGGTGGCGACATGGCTTATGCCGTCTGCCCCGAAGGGTTGGAATTGCAGCCTTCAACCGGAGAATCCGGCTATCCCGGCGAACAATTCGAGGACTACCGTCCCTGCGATTTGCTTGCCGCCGCGCCCGGCAACCCGCTGGTTTGGGAGCGCTGCGAAAAGGCGGGCAACAGGGGCATCGTCGCGCTCGCGCCGTCTCTCGGACTCGGCTCTTCTTGGCAATTGGGAAGGCACTCGCTCTGCCTTTTCGCCGCCGAAGGCATCTACCTGCTCTCGTTCGACACGAAAGGCAAGTGTACCGGTGCCAACCTGCTCT
>UMFR01026511.1_pt1 | contig 10870 bp, 7 predicted proteins | sample 1965041 | NCBI WGS metagenome assembly UMFR01 (sample SAMEA4836049, study PRJEB28245) | human gut metagenome | biome: gut microbiome; material: fecal sample | place: Denmark | collected 2008
AATGTTAATAAGCCTGGTAACATTAAGAAAGTTGTTATGGGCGAAAATATTGGTACTGTAATTAAGGGTGATAAATAATGGCTAATGAAGTAATTGAAAAAGCAAAAGATAATATGAAAAAGTCTATCGCTGTCTTTCAAAAAGAATTAGGCGGTATTCGTGCCGGCGTTGCAAATGCAAGCCTACTAGAAGGAATTAAGGTTGATTACTATGGTGTACCAACACCTCTTACACAAATGTCTAGTGTAAGTATTCCAGAAGCACGTGTATTAATGGTAACTCCTTATGACAAGTCAAGTTTAGATGATATTGAACATGCTATTTTGGCTTCTGATCTTGGTATTACACCAGCTAACGATGGAACTGTAATTAGAATTGTTATTCCACAATTGACTGGTGAACGTCGTCAAGAAATTGCTAAGCAAGTAGGTAAACTTGCTGAAAAAGGAAAGATTGCAGTACGTAATGTTCGTCGTGATGCAATGGATACTTTAAAGCGTCAAGAAAAAAATGGCGACATTACTGAAGACGAACAACGTAGTTTAGAAAAACAGGTTCAAAAGGTAACTGATGATGCTACTAAAGAAATTGACAAATTAGCAGATCAAAAGAGTCAAGAAATTACTCAAGGTTAATCTAGGACTTGATAAACTATGTCAGAATCGAAAAAATCACTTAATCATTTAGCCATAATTATGGACGGAAATGGCAGATGGGCAAAAAAAAGACATTTACCTCGTTTTGTTGGTCATCGACATGGAATGGACAATATACGAAATATTGCGCTTGCGGCAAATGAGATGGGGATCAAAGTCTTAACGCTCTATGCCTTTTCAACTGAAAACTGGGCAAGACCTACGGATGAAGTAAATTATTTGATGCGTTTGCCAATTGACTTTTTTGATAAGTTTATGCCTGAATTAATGGAAAATAATGTCCGGGTAAATATCATGGGATTTTTAGATGAATTACCTGAGAAGACTTACTTGGTAACACAAAAGGCAATGTCAGATACGGCTAATAATACCGGAATGATCTTAAATTTTGCCTTTAATTATGGATCTCGCCGAGAGATAACTGCTGGTGTTCAAAAAATTGCTCATCAGGTAAAAGCAGGAGAAATAAATCCTAATGATATTGATGAAAAGATGGTTTCTGATCATTTATTAACTCATTCTTTAACTCCATATGATGATCCCGATTTATTGATTAGAACCTCAGGAGAAGAACGCCTATCAAATTTCTTGTTGTGGCAGATGGCCTATACTGAATTTAGTTTTTCAAATAAATTATGGCCAGATTTTGATAAAAATGATTTAGAAGAATTAGTTAAAGATTACTACGGACGTAATCGTCGATTTGGAAAATTGTAAAATTATTAGAACTGTAGATTTTTAAATGAAACAACGTGTAATAACAGCTATTGTAGCTTTAATTTTATTTATTCCGATTGTTTTAATGGGCGGCATCTGGATTGATGTCCTTGCTTGTGCCTTTGCAGCAGTTGGAATTAGCGAAATTTTTATCATGAAGAAACAGATTATTGTTTCTTGGGATTTTATCTTGGCATTATTGGCCACTTTGACTATGGCAGTGCCTGACTCATTCTTTAAGTTTTTACCAGCTTTTTTGAATAAGTATGATGTTTTTTATATTTTTGTAATGTTAATGCTGGTAAGAACAGTTTTATCTAAGAATAGAGTAACTTTTGATGACGCTGGCGTTTATACTATTGCAGCATTATATATTGGTACTGGATTCCACTTTATGGCAGCTATTAGAAATGCTCATCTTGGATTAGCAATCTTAGGTTATGTTTTTGCTGTAGTTTGGTCCACAGATATTGCGGCTTATATGGTCGGTCGAAAGATCGGAAAACATAAGTTATGGCCAGTAATTAGTCCAAATAAAACGTGGGAAGGCTCTATTGGTGCAGTTATCTGTGCAGTAATTGTTGCAGCAGTTTATGTTGCGTTAGTTCCTACTGGTAGAAATAATGTTTTAATGATTATTTTAGCCTTTTTCTTGTCAATTATTGGACAAATGGGAGATTTAGTTGAGTCTGCTTACAAGCGCTTTTATGGTGTAAAAGACTCAGGAAAAATCCTACCTGGTCATGGCGGAATCTTAGATCGTTTTGATAGCATGCTTTTCGTTTTACCTGTTGTTGCATTTATGGGTATTTTATAGGAGAACTGCTAAATGAAAGGTATTTTAATCTTTCTAGTTGTTTTTGGGATACTTGTTTTTGTTCATGAATTTGGACATTTTATTGTTGCAAAAAAATGCGGTATTCTGGTTCGTGAATTTTCAATTGGTATGGGACCAAAACTATTTCAAAAAATGCGCGCCAAGACCACTTATACGATAAGATGGCTTCCATTAGGAGGTTATGTGCGTTTAGCTGGTCCTGATGATGCTGCTAAGATTGATCCAGGTACTACTGTAGTTTTGCAGCTAGATAAGCAAAATAAGGTAAAGCGAATCGATGCTTCTGGATCTCAAATGCCAATTGAAGGTATTCCTGTGCAGGTTAATTCAGCGGATTTGGTAGATGATCTAATTATTCAAGGCTATGAAAATGGAAATGAAGATCAGCTTAAAACATATGCCGTTGATCATGATGCAACGATTATCGAACAAAATGGAACTGAATTATTAATTGCGCCACGTGATACACAATTTCAAGAAGCAAGTGTTGGAAAAAAACTAGCAACTAATTTTGCTGGCCCTTTTATGAATATTTTATTGGGTTTTATTGTATTTATTATTTGGTCTTTAGCAGCTCCTGGTGCTCCGACTACAACAGTAGGAAGTACAATTGCTAATCAACCAGCTCAGGTTGCTGGTATTAAAGCTAATGATCAAATTATTGCAATTAATGACAAGAAGATTAGTAATTTCAATCAAATTGCTTCTGAACTTGCAAAAAGCAAGGGAAAGACTGTTGAAGTGACAGTAAAGAGAGAAAACAAAGTTAAAGATTTCTCAGTAAAACCCAAAGCTAGAAAAATAGACGGTCAAAGAATTTATCAATTAGGATTTTATGGCAAACCTGACAATAGCCTTGGAGCTAAGCTAAAACGGGGCTGGGATACAAGTATTAGTACTACTGGTTTAATATTTAATGCAGTCGGAAATTTATTTAGACATTTTAGTTTGAATAAGCTTTCTGGCCCAGTTGGTATTTACTCGCAAACAGTTCAAGTTTCAAATATGGGCTTTACGTATTTGCTAGCTTTTTTAGCAATGATTTCTATCAATTTAGGAATTGTAAACTTAATCCCAATTCCAGGATTAGATGGTGGTAAGTTGTTACTTAACCTAATTCAGCTAATTATTGGAAAGCCAATTCCTGAAGATAAGGAAGCTATTGTAGATGTAATTGGTTTTGTCATTCTATTACTATTAATCGTTGCTGTAACTGGAAACGATATTTATCGATATTTTATTAAGTAAATTTTTGGAGGAATAAATGCGTCAATCAAAATTTTTTATGCCAACATTAAAAGAGGCACCTTCTGATGCTGTAGCAAAAAGTCATCAATTAATGCTTAGAGGTGGTTATATTCGTCAGGTAACCGCTGGAGTATATGCATACTTACCATTAGGTTATCGCGTATTACGTAAGGCAGAAAATATTATTGAAGAAGAAATGAACAATATTAATGTGCCTGAAATGATTATGCCTCATCTATTGCCTGCTACTCTTTGGCAAGAATCTGGTCGTTATAAAAAATATGGCGCAGAAATGTTTAAACTTCAAGATCGTCATGGTCGTGAAAGTTTGCTTGGACCTACACATGAAGAAACTTTTACTGAAATTGTTGCCAAGAATTTGAAGAGCTATAAGCAAATGCCACTTGCTTTGTATCAAATTCAGACAAAATTTCGTGATGAAAATCGTCCTCGCTTTGGTCTTCTTCGCGGCAGAGAATTCGTTATGCTTGATGGATATAGTTTTGCTGCAACTCGTGAACAACTAGATGAACAGTTTGATGATCAAAAGGGTGCATATTTAAAGATCTTTAATCGTGCTGGTGTGACTGTTCACCCAGTTATTGCTGACTCTGGTACAATGGGCGGAAAGAACTCAACTGAGTTTCAAGCTCCAGCTGCAATTGGTGAAGATACAATTGCTACAAATGAAAAGGGAACTTATGCTGCAAACCTTGAAATGGCTAAAAGTATTGATACCTTTAAGCAGGAACCAGAAGACGCAAAGGAATTAACTAAAGTAGCTACTCCAGGTATGGACACAATTGATAAATTGGCTGAGTTTCTTAAAGTACCAGCTACTAGAATTGTTAAAAGTATTTTATATATTGCCGATGATCAAAAAGTCTTAGTTTTGATTCGTGGTGATAAAGAAATTAACGAAGTTAAATTAGGTCATGTCTTAGATGCTGACGAAGTAAGAACTGCCAATGCTGATGAACTAGTAGAAATTACTGGTTCGGAAAAAGGCGGTGTAGGACCAATTGGTGCCGACTGGGCTGACAAGATTGTTGCTGATGAAACGGTTAAAGACCTTTATAATGTAGTTGTTGGTGCAAATGAAACTGATTATCAATATCAAAACGCTAATCTAGATCGTGACTTTAAAGTCGATGAATTTGCTGATATTCGTACAGCAAATGAAGGCGAACCAGATCCAGTTGATCATTTACCTTTGAAATTTACTACTAGTATTGAAGTAGGTCATATTTTTAAATTAGGTACTTACTATACAAAGACGATGGGTGCTGATTTCTTAGATAACAATGGTAAGGCGAAGCCTGTAATCATGGGCTCTTACGGAATTGGTGTTACAAGAATGCTTTCCGCAGCAGTTGAACAGCATTTAACTAAGAACGGAATTGCTTGGCCAAAAGAAATTGCTCCGTTTGCGATTCATTTAATTCAAATGAAGATGAAAGATGAAACTCAAACAGAATTGGCTGAAAAACTTGAAAAAGAACTTTCAACTAAGTATGATGTTTTATACGATGATAGAAATGAACGTCCAGGTGTTAAGTTTAATGATGCAGATTTAGTCGGTGCACCATTAAGAATTACAATTGGTCGAAAAGCAAAAGATGGAATTGTAGAAGTTAAGCGTCCAACTGATGAAAAGGCTACGGAAATTAGCATTTCTGATTTGGATGCGATGATTACAAAAGAGTTAGGATAATTTTTGTGGCAAATAAAAACGAACTTTTCAAAAAACTATTAGATCAAATCAAGTTTCCTGATAAGTTTGAAGATAACGATATTGTCCAAAATGGTGAAATTGAAAACGTGGATGTATACGCTAATGAAAGAAAGTGGCAAATCCACGTTTTTTTTGATACACCACTAGATTTTGAAACTTATCGTTCTCTTAATGAACTTATCCATCAAACATTTGAACCGTTTGTAAATGTTGAATTATTAGTCCGGACCAAGGATGGAAATAGTAAAAATTTACCTGAATACTGGACATATGCAATTCAAAATTCAACTAATTTGAAACCTGCGGTTCGAGAATTTTTACAAGGACAAGCCCCACATTTAGAAAAAGAAAAATGGTTGATTCCAACCCAAAATAATGTTGTAAACGGGCTTCTTTCTGAACAAGTTTTAGCAGAACTTAATAGCGAATTTAGAAGATATGGCTTTTTTAATATTAAGTTTACTACCAAGGTTGATGAAACTAATATTGATGAGAATCTAAAAAGTTTAGAACAAGTGCAGGCTCAACATGAATCTGCAATGCAGGAATTCTATGAAAAGCAACCAGCTGAACCTAAGAAAAAGATGCCCATTAAAAGTACGAGAATGGGCAGTAATAAGGTTGATAAAAAGGCTAAATTTATTCAGATTCAAGATTTGGAAGATGGAAGCGGTAATGTAGCTATCGAAGGTCACATTTTTAATACCGATATTCATGAATTAAAATCTGGAAGCGTAATTTTTACTGGTGAAATAACTGACTATACTGATTCAATCAGTTTTAAGAAGTTTGTTTCTGATAAGGATCAAATTGATTATCTAAAAGGAATTAAGCCTGGTGTTTGGGCTCGTATGCAAGGTTATGCAGCTGACGATCAATATCAGCATGATGTTGTTTTCAATATTCGAAACTTGGAATTAATTGAACATAAGGGTCGAGAAGAAAAGTATGAGGGAGAAGAAAAACGAGTTGAACTGCACCTTCATACAAATATGAGTCAGTTAGATGCAACTAGTACTGCTAGCGATTATATCAAAACTGCCAAAAAGTTTGGTCAAAAAGCAATCGCAATTACTGACCACGCTGACGTTCAAGCATTCCCAGAAGCATATCATACTGGTGCGAGTGAGAAGATGAAGATCCTGTATGGATATGAAGCTAATATGATTGATGACCATGCTTTGCTCGTGCTTAATCCTACTGAAATGGATTATCGTGATCGTGAATATGTGATTTTTGACGTTGAAACAACAGGTCTTTCTTCAGTGTATGATACTATTATCGAAATTGGTGCTGTTAAGATGAAAAATGGTGAGGTGCTTGAAAGATTTGATAAATTTATTAATCCTCATCATCCTTTAAGTGATACTACTATTAATTTGACATCAATTACTGATGAAATGGTTGGAGCAGCTGATGATGAAAAGGATGTAATTAAGAAATTTAAAGATTTCTATGGAGATCGTCCTTTATGTGGACATAATGTTCAGTTTGATGTAGGTTTTGTAAACGCTGCTTTACGTCGTGCGGGCTTAGATGAAATTTCTCAACCTGTTGTTGATACTCTTGAAGTTTCAAGATTGCTGCATCCTGAACAGACTCGACATACTCTTGATTCGCTAGCCAAAAAATATAATGTTGTTTTGGAGCATCACCACCGAGCTAACCAAGATGCTGAAGCTACAGGATATTTAATGTTTAAGTTACTTGATGCTTTTAATGCTCGTTTCCATGAAGCTGATTTAGGTAAGATGAATGACTATGCAAAGTATGGTCAAGTATATAAAAGAGCTAAGCCTAGCCATATGAGTGTTCTTGCTTTAAACCAAGAGGGCTTAAAGAATATGTACAAGCTTGTTTCACTAGCAAGCACTAAATACTTCTATCGGATACCTAGAACGCCTAAGTCCGAACTAAGAAAATATCATAAGGGTTTATTGTTTGGTAGTGGTTGCTGGCAAGGTGATGTGTTCATTTCAATGATGCAAAAGGGATATGATGAGGCGCGTGAAAAGGCTCGCTTTTACGACTATCTTGAGGTACAACCACCTGCATCCTACCAGACGCTAATTGACGATGATTTAATTAAAGATGAAGCTGAATTGCATGAAATTATTCAAAATATCTACAAATTAGGTAAAGAATTGAATAAACCAGTTGTTGCAACTGGTGACTCGCATTATGTTGAGCCCCATGAAGCTATTTATCGCAAAATTTTATTAGCTGCCCAAAAATCAAATCCTAATCGTAATAAGAATTTACCTGATTTGCATTTTTATTCTACTCAAGAAATGCTGGATGCTTTTAGCTTTTTAGGAGAAGATGTTGCTAAAGAAATTGTAATTGAGAATACAAATAAGTTAGCAGATCAAATTGAAGAAATTGCTCCTATTAAGAGTGGCTTATATCCGCCACATATTGAAAATGCAGATCAAGAAATGAAAGATCTGACTTACAATAAGGCTTATGAGTTGTATGGAAAACCGTTACCTAAGATTGTAGAGGACAGAATTGAACTTGAATTAAATTCGATTATTTCTAACGGGTATGCTGTTATTTATCTTATTTCTCAGCGTCTTGTTGCCAAATCAAATAAAGATGGATATTTGGTAGGTTCTCGTGGATCGGTTGGTTCTAGTTTGGTAGCGACGATGTCTGGAATTACTGAAGTTAATCCTTTAGCTCCACATTATCGTTGTCCTAAATGTAAATATTCTAAATTTTTTGAAAATGGGGAATATGGATCTGGTTACGACTTACCTGATAAAGATTGCCCTAAGTGCGGAACTCCCTTAGTAAAAGATGGACAGGATATCCCATTTGCTACTTTCTTAGGTTTCCACGGAGATAAGGTTCCTGATATCGATTTGAACTTTTCTGGAGACTATCAGCCAGTTGCTCATAATTATATTCGTGTGATGTTTGGTCCAGATAATTCGTTTAGAGCTGGTACTATTGCGACTGTTGCTGATAAGACGGCATATGGATATGTGAAGCATTATGAAGATGAAAATGAATTGCATCTAAGAAATGCTGAGCTTGACCGTTTAGCTGCTGGTGCTTCCGGCGTAAAGAGAACAACTGGCCAGCACCCAGCTGGTATTGTTGTTGTGCCAGATAATATGGATATTTATGACTTTACTCCTGTACAGTATCCCGCTGATGATTTAAGTGCGGCTTGGCTTACAACGCACTTTGACTTCCACTCTATTCACGATAATATTTTGAAATTCGATATTCTAGGGCATGATGACCCAACTATGATCAGAATGCTGCAAGATTTATCAGGAATTGACCCATTAACTATTCCACCTGATGATCCAGGAGTAATGTCCTTATTTTCAAGTCCAGAAATTTTAGGTGTTACCCCTGAGCAAATTCAGTCAAAGACTGGTACTTTAGGTGTTCCAGAATTTGGAACAAAATTTGTTCGCGGAATGCTTGAAGAAACAAAGCCAACAACTTTTTCAGAATTATTGCAGATTTCGGGTTTGTCTCACGGGACTGATGTATGGTTAGGAAATGCAGAAGATTTAATTAATAACGGCACTTGCAAGCTAAAGAACGTAATTGGTTGTCGTGATAACATCATGATGGACTTAATTCACTGGGGAGTAAAACCAGAAGTTGCTTTCTTTACCATGGAATCTGTACGTCACGGTAAGGGAATCAGTGATGAAAACATGGAAATTTTGAAGAAAAATGATAAGATTCCTGACTGGTACATTCCTTCTTGTTTGAAGATTAAGTATATGTTTCCGAAGGCTCATGCTACGGCTTATATTTTAATGGCACTTAGAATTGCCTGGTTTAAGGTATATTATCCAGTGATTTATTATGCTTCTTATTTCTCAGTTCGTGCTGATTTGTTTGATTTAGTTGCAATGAGCCATGGAAAAAATACAGTAAAGGCTGCAATGAAGGAAATCCAAGATAAGGGAATGGATGTTTCTGCTAAGGATAAGTCGTTACTTACTGTTCTTGAAATTGCAAACGAATGTTTAGAACGTGGTATAAAAATTAAGATGGTCGATGTAAATGAATCTGAAGCAATGGACTTTAAGATTATTGATGATCATACTATTCTAGCTCCGTTTAATGCAGTTCCAGGTTTAGGTGATAATGCTGCTAAGCAAATTGTTGCTGCCCGTGCAGAGCAAAAGTTTCTTTCAAAAGAAGATCTTGCAACACGCGGAAAAGTATCACAAACAATTATGGAATATTTTGAGAATAATGGAGTTCTTGAAGGGATGCCAGATCAAAATCAATTGTCACTATTTTAGCGTGTTAATTTACAAATATTAGCAAATATGCTATTCTAAGAACGAAGTTCGAATAGCAAATTCGAGTGAGCAGCAATGCTCACTCTTTTTATTACGGAGGAAGAGATTTGACAAAAGTTACCGAATTGGTGGCAGACGTAGTTACGCCTTTAGCTGAAGCAAGAGGCGATGAACTGGTCGATGTTGAATATGTAAAGGAAAAGAAGCAATATTATCTTCGCATTTATGTTGATCGTCGCCCAGGCGGAATCGATATTGAAGAGATCGCAAATTTGAGTGAATTGGTATCAGAAAAGTTAGATGAATTAGATCCTGATCCTTTTCCTGAGCCGTATATTTTAGAGCTTTCATCTCCTGGTTTAGAGCGTCCAATCAAAAATGAAAAAGATTGGGAGCGCGCCAAAGGATCATACATTCATGTTAGTCTTTATCAAAAAATTGATGGGGAAAAGACTTATGAAGGTACTTTAAAAGATCTCAATCAAGATCAGATCGTCTTAGAAGTAAAGATCAAAACACGACTCAAAGAAATAACAATCCCTCGAAAGACGATTGCCTCTAGTCGCTTTGCAGTTGAATTTTAGAAAGGATGATCAAAAACTTATGTCTAAAGAAATGGTGGAAGCTTTTGCAACCTTAGAAAAAGAAAAAGGCATCAAGCAAGAAATTATTGTTGATGCAATCAAGGCTGCTTTAGTAGCTGCATATAAGAAAAATTATAATCAAGCTCAAAATGTAGAAGTTGTTTTTGATGAAAAGAAAGGCAATTTCAAGGTTAATGCAATTAAGACAGTTGTCGATGAAGTTCAAGATAGTCGTCTTGAAGTGAGTCTTAAAGATGCACTTGAAATTAATCGTGCGTATGAAGTTGGCGATGAAATCCGCTTTGAAGTAACTCCTAAAGATTTCGGCCGTTTAGCTGCACAAACCGCTAAACAAGTTATCATGCAACGTTTACGTGAGGCTGAAAGAGAACATATCATTAGTGAATATTCTCAATATAAGGATGAAATTGTTACTGGTACAGTTGAAAGACGTGATAATCGCTTTGTTTACGTAAAGATTGGTAACGTTGAAGCTGTAATGCCACATAATGATCAATTACCAGGTGAGAATTATAATCCTCAAGATAAAGTTCGCGTTTTAGTAACTAGAGTAGGGTCCGATTCAAAAGGAGCTCAAATTACTGTTTCAAGAACTGCACCTGATTTAGTAAAACGTCTCTTTGAACAAGAAGTTCCAGAAGTTTATGATGGGACTGTAGAGATTGTATCAATTGCTCGTGAAGCAGGTGACAGGACTAAGATTGCCGTTAAGAGTAATGATCCTGATATTGATCCAGTTGGTACCTTAGTAGGACCAAAAGGAGCTCGGGTTCAAAATATTGTTAACG
>UMFR01013946.1_pt1 | contig 10817 bp, 4 predicted proteins | sample 1965041 | NCBI WGS metagenome assembly UMFR01 (sample SAMEA4836049, study PRJEB28245) | human gut metagenome | biome: gut microbiome; material: fecal sample | place: Denmark | collected 2008
TGATCGTGTGCCCAGTTTGTTAAGATATCCCAGGTGAAATTTCTTGTTTTTATGGGGGTGCCTCCAACGCTAATTTCAAAACCTGAACGTAAACGAGTTTCTTTGAAATTGGTTTGTATAGCACTATAACCAGTCATAGGACTAACTCCACCGCTGATGATAAAGTCTGATTCAGCCTTTCTGTAATAAGCAAAATCTGCATATAACCTGTTCTTGAAAAAGTTGGTTGCAAATCCTGTTTCCCATACTTCGGCTTTTTTAGGACGAACTTGTCCTCCTATCAGGGTGCTGGGGTACGAAGCTGAGGTCATACCACTCCATACGTTGGTCTCAACAGAATATACATTATTATTTGCATAGATTGCAGCATCAGATTTGGTTACAGTCCAAGATCCACGAACTTTTAAGAAATCCCACCATGAGGGTAGATTGATGATTTCTGAAAGTACAATGCTGCCTGATACAGATGGATAGAAGTAAGAGCGCTCGTCAGAACGGAGAGTGGAAGACCAATCATTACGCCCTGTTACATCTATGAAATAGGTGCTATCCCATGATAAAGAAAGTTTTCCATACAGACTATTTACACGTTTTTGCTGTAGAGAACTACGACTATCAACCGGATCAACCGATGCTTTCAAGGAATAATATCCAGGTATTGATAGGCCACCGGCTGTAGTACTTCTCATTTGGTCATATCTATAGTAATAAATGTTACCTCCCAATAAACCATCAATTGTGAATTTACCCCATGATTTATTAGCTAATAACATGGCATCAGTATTCAAACTGAGTTCCGTGGTACGACTTAGGCCATAAAATCCATTTTTATCCCACGCATAGTTGGCACTTTTTGCATTTCTCCATTCATTGCGCTGTGTAGACATGTCTAATCCTCCACGTATCATGGCTTTTAGCCAAGGAGTTATTTCATAACTACCTGTGACGGCTGCATTCATTAAATCTGTATCATAAGCATCAACTACTTCTTGCGATTTAAACCATGGGTTGTCATACCAACTATTGTCGTACCAGTTTTGTTGAACGTCTTCTTTGCCTTCTACCCAATAATTCCTAAAATCTCTAATGTCATACTCTGAGCTACCCCAGATTACTAAATCATAAATATAGCTTCCACTATAACCGGAACCATTGTTGTTTGATGCTTTATGTTTGTTGTAGGTTGCTGATGCTTCAAGTTTAAATTTTTTCCAAGACATTTCGCCACCTACTGTGAAATTGGCTTTATTCAAATCTTGATTTGGATATTGTCCTCGATTATAGATTTGTGTCATTGATGCACGAAAGGAACCATATTTCCCTTTTTGTGAAACGCTCACATTGTTGTTGGTTACAAAACTGAATTGAAGGAAATTCTTATAATTATCTTTCCCTTTTGAAACAAGTTCTTGTTCTTCCCATTCATAAGTATAAGGATTGTATAAAATGGCGGTACGTCCAATATCTAATTTATCGCCCCATACATAGTCATTTCCATATTTTCCACTTTGTCCTCGGCTGTAAGAAGATTGTGTTTCAGGGAAAGCTAAGTAGCCAGAGAAGAACATAGTATTACTATTTATACTTATGTTCAATCCTTCAGCATCGGTTCCTTTTTTAGTCGTAATCATGATAGCACCAGAGGAACCTCTGGCACCATATAGTGCCGAAGCTGTTGCTCCTTTTAAAACATCAATGGATTCGATATCATCTGGAGCAATATCGTCTAAGCCGATATTATCGTATGGAATACCATCAACGATGACAATCGGAGTTTCACCTCGCAGTAATATTTTGGCATTTTCATTGAATTCCGTACTGTTCTGAATATTCAAACCTGCAATTTTTCCAGTTAATGAAGAGGCTATGTCGACCCCTTTGGTAGTAGTCAATTTGTCTCCATTTACTTTCTGTACTGCATATCCCAAGGCTTTTTCTTCGCGTTTGATACCTAATGCGGTTACTACGACTTCGTCTAGCATCTCATTATCTTCTTTCAATGTGATAGTTAGTGTTTTGCCAGGGATAGCTTTAATAGTTTCTGTTTTATACCCAACAAATGAGACTTCTATAGATGCGTTAGCTTTTACTCCAATAGAAAATAGTCCGTTGATATCAGTAATAGCTCCATTGTTCGTTCCTGTTTCTTTTACAGTGGCTCCAATAATCGGCTCACCTTTTATATCAATAACTTTTCCTTTTACGGTATTGTTTTGCTGTTGTGTACGTTGGATTGATGTTTCTATTTCTGTTGATAGAATAATCTTTTTGTCAAGTACGGTATAATGCACTTCTGTACCTTCAAATACTTCATTCAGGATAGTGAATATATCACTATTGTGTGCAGATACGGATACACGACGGTCTAAATCGACATGTGAATTGTTGTAGAAGAAATCAAAATCTGATGCGTTCTCTATTTGTTGGAGGATGTTGGCGACGGTTTCTTCTTCTACATTCAAAGATAGTCGGGCATTTTGTGCGTAGCTTTCTGCGGCTTGCAATATGCCAATGGAACAGAAAAGGTAAAAAATAAACAGTTTCATAACTAAAGGAATTTTTTTTGTGAAGGCATACAATGACCTTCTCCTTTCCGCGTTTTGGAAATTTCGATTGTTTTTCATAACTTTGTAGTGCATTTAGTGAAAAATAAAGTTCATTTTTTATGGCTTTTTATACGGGAGAATATTGGCGTATTCTTCCGTATTTTTTTCTTAAGGTGGACTCTTTTTCATACGAATTTCGTTTAAACGTTTGTGATAAAATATATTTGTAGATTCATTCTCTCTCTCTTATTTGATGCTGCAAAGGTCGGAGTTTTGAAATTACATTTATATTTCATGAATACTACATTCGCATTGTTTTTTTATTATATGTGAAGTGCTTTTTGTATCAGATTTTTATTTGTTCAGTAAATCTCTATCCTCATCTTCTCTTGGTGTATATCCGGATCGTTCAGATATCGCCAACGAATACGAGAAGAAATTTCAAAATATTTCAGAATTTTCTCCAACCGTTGGGTTGTGAAGGTGCCTGTAAAACGGTTGTCGTTCAGTTTCGTGTTTTTCACTATAAAATCTACATTGAAGCGCTTGCCTAGCATGTGGAGAGCTTCGGGCAGAGGTGTGTTTTCGAAAATGATTTTTCCTTCGGTCCAAGACAGCTCGGAAAGGCCGGAAGTGAGGTGGCGTGACAGACGTTGGTTGGTTGTATCGTATATCAGCTTCTGACCGGGATCTAACATGGTCCGTTTAGTGATGGTACCTTCTTTATAAAGGAAACCTACTTTGCCTTCGGTCAGCGTGGTTGTAATGTTGGGATCGTCGGGATAGGCTTCTATATTGAAGTGGGTGCCATATACTTCGACGGCTGATTGGCTGGGAGTGTGAACTACAAAGCGGTGTTGGGTATTGGGGGCTACTTCAAAATAGGCTTCACCAACCAAATGAACCGAACGCGTATCACCTGTGAAACTGGATGGGTAAGTCAATGTAGAACCTGAGTTTAGACATACGTAAGTGCCATCGGGTAAGTGCAGACGGGTAGTCATGCCGGGATTCGTACGTATTTCCAATGTCTCGGCTACAGGAGAGACGGATTGCATACGGCTTTGTTGCCAAATCAAAAGCCCAATCAAAGGAAGGATGAGGATAGCGGCAGCACGCTGTCCCCATTCCCACCAACTGATTGATTTCTTTTGTGCAATCTTTCTACCTTTTACCTTCTTTAATGCCTTTTCTGTGTCAATCTCTTTGCTGACTTGATGTACATCTACGGCCAGCAGTAGGGAATAGATACGGCGAGCCATACGACGGTTCTCTTCGGACGAAGCAATCCAGGCTTTGACTTCATCGTACGCCGTTCCTTCGAGTTTGTCTTCGTAATACTCGATCAATCGTTGCTCTATGTTGGTCTGTTGTTCGTTCATAGATGACTCGTTTGTAAAAGAGACAGGTGGGAACAGAGAGTTCCTAAACTCTTTTTCTGATTTTATTATTCATTAACATTTGGCGGGCTTTGGATTTTCTTGCTTTTCCTTATTGAAGCGAAAAATATACTTCTGAGATAACAGTCTTTTTCATTAGAAAAACTATTTTTGCACATTGAATTGAATGAGAGCAAAGCTATGACATGGAAACGCTGCATGTAGATAATCTTTTGTTGAGCAGGCTTCGAAATGGGGAGGCAAAAGCTTTTGATGCGCTTTTTCGGAAATACTATCCGTTGTTGTGCGCATATGGGAAGCGGTTTGTCAGTACCGAAAATGCGGAAGAAATTGCTCAGGATGCTTTGTTGTGGCTTTGGGAGCATCGGGAAGAAGAAGTCGTCCAGACTTCTTTAGCGAAATATTTGTTGAAAGTGGTTTATCGTAAAGCGTTGAATCGGATCGAGCAGGAACAAGTAAAACTGCAAGCGGACACACGTTTTTATCAGGATATAATAGAAAATGTCCTGGAAGAAAGTGATTTGTGTACGATAAACAGCTTGAGCAGGAAATTGAATGAAGCCATATCCCATCTGCCGGAAACGTATAGAGAGGCGTTCGTTATGCACCGTTTTAAGGATATGACCTATAAAGAAATTGCAGAACGTTTGGATGTATCGGTTAAAACGGTGGATTATCGAATCCAACAGGCTTTGAAGCAGCTTGCTGTAGAATTGAAAGATTATTTGCCTCTACTAATCTTCCTTTTACGCTAAATGCGATTTTATAGTTTGGGAGGATATCACTATATTTGTACAACGAAACTCACACATGATTACGAGCACTATGAAACTACGATTGTCGATTGTTTTCTTTCTTTTATATATCATTGTTCTGACTGCTTTTTCACAGTCGGACGAACGTTTTTTCAGTAAATACAATTATCATTATATAACAGAGAGTGAGGGAGTTCCTCATAGTTTTATAGATGATATTCTCTGTGATTCAGAAGGCTTTATATGGATGGCTACTCATAATGGTATCGGTAGATATGACGGTTATCAGGTCATGAGCATTAATACACAGACACAGCCGTTAAAGTTGAAAAATGATTTTGTGCATGCACTTTGTGAGGATAATTTTCGTCGGTTGTGGATCGGATCTGAGGGAGGACTTGAAGCCATTGATTTGAATACCTATGCCGTTATTGATTTTTATTCTTTATCGAATGATACATTGCAACCATTGGCAGATGGATATATTCATTCTCTTTATAAGGATAAAGCTGGGAATTTATGGGTCTCTTGTAGTAACAGTTTGTGGTGTATAGAGTGGGATGAAACAGGAGGTATCGGTAATTACTATTGTTTGAAAGAATCTTGCTCTTCCCCCGTTAAAGCCGTGATGGATGTTGGAGATCGTATTTGTGCAGGACTGGATAATCAGGTATATGTACTTGAAAAGAAACCTGGACATCTGTTGGAGAAAAAGCCTTTATCGAATGATTTGGTTCCTTTTAGCGAAGACTGGAGAATTTCTTGTATGCTTGAGGAGAGTGGTTTCTTGTGGATTGGAACAAATAGGGGGTTATTTAAATATAATGAGTCGACCCATCAAATGCAGCGATATCGTTATTCAACTCATCGTCCGGGTATGTTGAGTCAGGCATATATAACGGATATCAAAATGACGGAGCAGGGGCATATTGTTGTATCTACATTGAATGGAATAAATGTTTATCATCGTGAAACGGATACTTTTTCTTTTATTCGACAGAACCGGACTCAAGGAAATGGAACTATTAATTGTAATGCGATAGATTGCATTTATACGTCGGGTGAGACGATTTGGCTGGGTACAGAAACGGGAGGGATTAATCTGCTTTCTCCCAAACGTCTTCAGACGGAATTATGGTGTCCGGATCAGGACGCGTCTGCCGTTGGAGAAAATTTCCCGGTTAATGCTATACGTGAAGATCGAGACGGAAATTTATGGATTTGTATGTTGGAGAGAGGTCTGGCTCGTTGGAACCCGGAAACTGGAATATGCGAGCGTTATGTGTTTGCACCGAACGATCCAAGCTCACTCACTAATAATACAATAAATGGCCTTTTGATTGATTCGGATCATCATTTGTGGGCATACACATGGGGAGTCGGGATCAATGAGTTGGATTTGAATGTGGCAGGAAATCGACGTTTCCGACGTTATACTCGTGAGGAATTTGCGACTTTGAAGGGGGATTTTATCAGTAGTGCATGTGAAGATGTTATCAATGAAGGGATATGGTTTGGCTCTACACGTGGTGTGTTGTTTTATGATAAACATTCGAAAACGTTTGAACGGGTCCTTTTTGATGGTATCGACAATGAGTTTGAGATGATACCGACACTTTGTGTCGATAAAAAGAAACGTTTATGGATAGGGACGACTCGTGGGTTGTTGATGTTGGATTTATTTGTGTATGCCAAGTCGCATAAAAACGTTAGATATACCTACTTCAAATATAAATTGGACGAGCCGAAATCAATGAGGTTGGAGAAAATCAATAGTATTTTAGAGGATAAGGATGGAACCTTGTGGCTAGGCGGTAATGGAAGTGGGCTGTATAAGGTTTCGGAGGATGAAAGAGGGCATTTCGAGTTTACGAATTATACGGTTCGGAATGGATTGCCGGACAATACTATTATTGGTATGACGCAGGACGGGCAAGGTGATCTGTGGATTATGACTCACGAGGGAATTTGTAAGTTGGACAGAATGACGATGTCGTTTACGAATTATACAGCAGGTGACGGTTTGCCGTTTACACAATATTCTTGGAATGGTATTCATTATTCGTCCAAATATGACCGGATCTATGTTGCGACTAATATGGGGGTATTGATTATCAGACCTGAAGAACTCGCCTCATCTTATGCAGATCGTGTCGTTAAATTGACTTCTTTAACGGTGGCGGGTAATCTGATTTATCCTTTAAGTGGTGACTATCTGGATCGTAGTATTACACAAACTTCATTGATTACCTTGCATGAGAGAGAAAGTCGTTTTTCAATAGGGGTGACAACGGGGGATTATGCATGTAGCAATCGCATTCGTTTTTCGTATCGGATGAAGGGGTATGAAAGGGAGTGGAATGAAACAAGGCCGGGAGATTGTGTCATCAGATATACAGCTGTGCCTCCTGGCGATTATGTTCTGCAGGTTTGTGCTACCAATGAGATGGGGCAGTGGTCTGAGCATGTGACTGAAGTCGAAGTACACATTATACCTTATTTTTATAAAACGATCTGGTTTTATTTAATCCTGTTACTGGCATTGGGGGCATTGATTTGGGCATTTTATCACAGAAAGATGAAGCGTTATCGTCAGCAACGGGCTGAATTGGAGCAGAAGGTAGAAGAACGTACCCAGGAATTGGCTGTGCAAAATAAACAACTGGAAGTGATGGCTGAACAGGTGAAAGAGGCTACGGAAGAAAAAATAACCTTCTTTACGAACATTACTCATGAGTTCAGAACGCCTGTGACATTGATTCATGGCCCCATTGAACATGCTTTAAAAGTCGTTGAAGATGAGGAGGTGAAAGCTCAATTGCAGATAGCAGAACGCAATTCAGGTTATTTGCTTTCATTGGTGAATGAGCTGATGGACTTTCGGAAGTTGGATATGAACAAAGTGATTTTGGATCGGAAGGCTTGTAATTTTGTTGACTTCGTTTCAGAATTGTTGTTACCGTTTAAGGTGTTTGCGCGGGAGCGTGGAATTGAGATTTGTCTATATACTCATATCGATCATCCTTGTGTAATGATAGATGTGGCTTATATGCGTAAGGCTTTGGTCAATTTGGTAGCGAATGCCATTAAGTTCACACCGGATAATGGACGTATTGATGTGTTTGTTGCTGCCATTCCGAAAGGTGGAGAAAAGGGGCCACGACTTTATATTAATGTCTGTGATACAGGATATGGGATAGTTGAAGCGGATATGGATAAAATCTTTGATCGTTTCTTTCAGTCTAAGACTGGCGATAAACATCCGATTTTCGGGCAAAGTGGTACAGGCATAGGACTCTTTTTATGTAAGCGTATCATTGAACTACATGGTGGCGTCATTTTTGCTCGTAATAATCAGGGACGTGGAGCGTCTTTTCGGATATTGCTTCCTTTGTTACAGGCTGAGTATGAGATTTCTTCTACTAATGTTGATACTGTTATTGGGTCACAAACAACACAGGAAGACTTGGTTGGGGAAGATACTCATAAAGAAACGATTCTTGTTGTAGAAGACAATCAGGATATGCGTGCCTATGTTTGTTCTTTGTTGTCGAAGGATTATCGTTTTCTTGAGGCGGAGAATGGGGAAGAAGCACTTCGGATTGTACAAAAGCATTCGGTTGATTTGATTGTAAGCGATCTGATGATGCCTGTTATGGATGGCATGGAACTTTCACGGCGTATAAAGGATAATTTGCTTACATCGCATATTCCATTTTTGATGCTTACGGCTATTTCTTCGGATGTACAAGAGAAGAAAAGTTTTGAGATTGGAGTTGACGAATATATTTGTAAGCCTTTTGATGAAGAGGTCTTTTTGTTGCGCATTCGAAACATTCTTAATCTTAGGAATAGTTACAAGAAAAAATTTTCAGCCAGTGGTAATGTAAGCGAATTGCATATAAAGGAAGAATCCAGAGATCAGCAGTTTGTTAATAAAGCTATTGAGCTAATGGGAAAGAATTATGCGGATTCAGAGTATAATTTGGAATGTTTTGTACGTGATATGGGATACAGCAAAACTTTGGTAAATAGTAAAATGCATGCACTGGTGGGACAGCCTATCGGACAATTTATGAAGAATTATCGATTGAATGTAGCTCGGCGAATGATTCAAGAAGGAAAAGGCGATATTAATGTTTCCGAAGTTGCTTATGCTGTAGGATTTAATGATCCTAAGTATTTCACTAAATGTTTTAAAGAGTTTTTCGGTTATTTGCCCAGTAGCGGATTTAAGAAGGACTAAGGAGGCCATTTGTCTTTTCAGGTTGCAGACTGGACTATATTCTTCCTAAACTTTTCTATTTTCCACTTATAGCTAGATGAAAGTCTCTATATTTGTTGCATAAATAGAAATAGTATCATGAAGAACAAAATCAGTTTACTTATCCTGTTAATATCCGTGTGGAGTGTTCAATTGTTTGCAAATCCTATTGATGGGTTGCTTGAAAGGATAGATAAGGGAGCGTCGCACAAGTTTGTCATTGAATTGAAGAAAGGTGACAAAGATTTTTTTGAATTAGACCAGAAAGGAAAGAAGGTTGTGGTACGTGGTAATACTTATGTTAATATTGCTACGGGACTCAACTGGTATCTGAAATATTATGCTGGCATTCATCTTACTTGGAACGGTATGCAGGCTAAGTTGCCTGATGTGCTGCCACCTGTTGAAGAAAAACTGCGCAAGGAGACGGATTTGAGTTTGCGTTACGATTTCAATTATTGTACCTATTCTTATTCCATGGCTTTCTGGGATTGGGAACGCTGGGAGAAAGAAATCGACTGGATGGCTTTGCATGGTATCAACCTGCCCTTGGCGGCTGTCGGTATGGAGTGCGTGTGGCGTAACATGCTTCTGAAGTTGGGTTATAGCAGCGATGAGGTGAATCGCTTCATTGCCGGTCCGGCTTTTCTGGCTTGGTGGGCCATGAATAATTTGGAAGGTTGGGGAGGCCCCAATCCCGATAGTTGGTACACCCAACAGGAGGCCTTGCAAAAGAAAATCCTGAAACGAATGAAAGAATACGGCATTAAGCCTGTTTTCCCTGGTTATAGCGGTATGGTACCTCACGATGCCGATGAAAAGATGGGGCTTGATATTGAGAAACCGGAATTGTGGAATGGATTCGTTCGCCCAGCTTTCCTACAACCTACCGATCCTCGTTATAGCGAAATAGCTTCTCTTTATTATAGTGAGCAGCAGAAACTTTTCGGCAAGGCTGACTATTATTCCATGGACCCTTTCCATGAATTGGAGAACGCTCACGAAGTGGATTTCGATGCGGCAGGAAAGGCTGTAATGGCCGAAATGAAGAAAGTGAATCCAAAGGCTGTTTGGGTGGTACAGGGATGGACGGAAAATCCTCGTCCGGAAATGATTAAGAACCTGAACAATGGTGATTTGCTTATCTTGGACCTCTTCAGTGAATGTCGTCCGATGTGGGGTATTCCTTCCATCTGGAAACGTGACAACGGATATGAACAGCACGACTGGTTGTTCTGCATGCTCGAGAACTTTGGTGGCAATGTAGGCCTGCACGGGCGTATGGATCAGTTGCTCAATAACTTCTATCTGACTAAGAATAATCCGTTGGCAGCCCATCTGAAGGGTATTGGCTTGACGATGGAAGGTTCGGAAAATAATCCAGTGATGTTTGAACTGATGTGTGAGTTGCCTTGGCGACCCCAGAAGTTTACCAAAGAAGAATGGCTGAAGGATTATGTCTATGCTCGTTATGGTGTACGCGATGCCAAGATTGAGCAGGCTTGGATGATTTTGGCTAATTCGATCTATAACTGTCCTTTCGGTAACAATCAACAGGGACCTCATGAGTCCATCTTCTGCGGACGTCCCACGCTGAACAACTTCCAGGCCAGCAGTTGGTCGAAGATGCAAAATTATTATGACCCCACCGTGACGGCCGAAGCAGCTGCCCTGATGGTGGAAGTGGCCGACAAGTATCGTGGCAATAATAATTTTGAATACGATTTGGTTGACATGGTACGTCAGGCCATATCTGATGAGGCCCGTATTGTTTATAATCGTACGGTGGCCGACTTCAAGAGTTTCGATAAGCGACGTTTTGCCTGCGACTCCAAACGTTTTCTCGACTTGC
>UMFR01005634.1_pt1 | contig 10806 bp, 6 predicted proteins | sample 1965041 | NCBI WGS metagenome assembly UMFR01 (sample SAMEA4836049, study PRJEB28245) | human gut metagenome | biome: gut microbiome; material: fecal sample | place: Denmark | collected 2008
GGTTGCAAGGGCAAGCTGTTCCTCATTATTCTGCTGTATGGCATCCGCATTACCGGTGTCTGCTGAAGCATCCCCTGTCTGCGCATTGTCTGATGCAGCTGTGCCGGTACCTGCTGATACAAAATCAGACCTGATATAGCTTACACACTCCTCGTTATTTGCTGCCAGATTGTACTTTGCCTTGTACCACACCTTGCCGTCTGCACCTGTGGTCTGCTCAAGAATAGTAATATCCTTGCCGTTTGAAAGCTTGTGCTCCAGCTCATACTCTGTTCCCGGTCCGCTTCTCGCCGCTACCCAGTATCTCTCATCACACACAACCTTAGCCGCCTGATCCGCATAGACTGCTATGCTGCTGTATGGTGCCAGGTCACATGCGGCTAATGACAATGTAACGACAGAGGCTGCCAGAAATTTATTTATCTTTATCATCAAATCCCATCTTTCTTATGTGCATTGTTTACATTAATCCATTATCCATTTAATTATAATAGAATATGACCTTTGTATCAATGTATTCGGCAGAAATTTATTATTTTTTTTATTAATTAAAAAAACTCCCTTCAACGTGCAGCTCATGCTTACGTTTCAGGGAGTTGCCTGATTCATATTCTGCTTATTCTTACTGTCTCCTGTAGCTTTTCTAGCTGAACAGGGATTTTATCTTATCCCATAAATCCATGAAAAAGCTACCAAGCTTTTCCCAGAAGCCCGGGTCATTTATCTTATCGCCAAGCTTTGATGCCCAGTCCTGTGCCTGGTTGATGACTGAATCCCAGTCGATATTGGCATCCTTTAGCTTCATTAAAAGAGATGTAAGCTTTGCAATATCATCATCAGAAAGCTTCAGGTCGTAATCCTTTGCAGCCTCCTTTATCGCATCCTTTATCTGGCTCTCATCCTTGAGCCTTCCATCGGCAAGCTGCTTCTTTAGGTCAGCAATCATTGCCTCGATATCCTGCGAATCGCCGTCAATGCTCTTGTTGAGCTCTCCTGTTGTGACAAGCTCATCCATCGCTGCGTCTGTCACCTTGTCGTCAAGCTTCTTGCCTGTCATCTCCTCGTATGCCTTTAGTGTGCCTACAAGTGCTGCCGTTCCGGAAATAGGGAAAGGTCCTGCGACTATGATTTTAGCATCAGCTATGCCTGCTGTGGCAAGCGCATTCTTATACATTCCTACCGTACAGTAATTGATATTGTGCGTGGAAACACTAAGACCCGCACCCTTTTTATCCTCTGTAATGAGTACTGAGGAAAGTGACCTTGTGCCAATCTCGCTCTTGCTGATGTATGAATCGAGGTACTTGTGCTCCTCATCATTATTTACATAGACCACATCGTAATTGTCCAGATCAGTGAGCTCGATTCCCATAAATCCAAGCACTGTCGCTCTCTGATCCGGTGTAAGGTCTGCTCCAAGACTTAAGTATGGCTTATCATTTTTGCTGATGGTCACCTTGTCGTTTGCCTCACTGCCGGCTGTCGTTGTGCTGTCTGCATTACTGTCTGTGTTACTCTTATCAGCTGCGTCACTGCTGTCACTGCCTGATACATCAACGCTTGAAACTGTATCAGTCTGCGTAGCTGTCTCTGTTGCAAATACTGCCGGATTCATCGTAAACAGTGTAACCGCAGCAAGCACGCTACATACAATACTCTTTGCTTTTTTCTTTATTAATCTAATCATTTTTCCTCCAATCTACTGCTCTATATCATACGAAATTGTAAAGTTGCTTCCGTCGAAGCTGACATCTGCCATGCTTCCGCATACCACAGGCATCATCGGCGACATATGACCTATATCCAGATCCATGATGATTGGCACATTAAACTCTCTAAGCAGTGATGAAAGCGCCTGTCTGTGGTCTATGCCAAACATTTCCTCTCCGAAGTGCGCCGGGCGTCCGATAAGAAAGCCCTTTACATTTGAAAACCATCCTGCATTTTTCATCTGCCACATAGCCCTTCTCATGCCCATCACATTAAGGTCACAAGCCTCAATGAACCATATGATACCATCATCACTGTAGCGCTCATTAAATTCCCTTACATGGTCAAACGATGTGCCAAGCAGATTGATAAGACAATCCATGCAGCCACCAAGCAGCCTGCCTCTCATGGTAAGCCTGCTTTCCTTTGCCACCGCAGGAATAGAGCTGATGCACGACTTTTCAGTCAGGTTGTAGCCCACAAACGGAGCATTCTCATCCTTTATCGATTCCTTCTCCCACATAGGGTAATTGGTAAATGAAAGCTTCCTGCCACAAAGCAGATTAAATGCATCGGTAAGTGACTCATGCCACACCTCCATGCCAAAGCTGCCCGCACACGGTCCGTAAATACCTGCTGTATCTGCAATAGTAGCCTCCAAAAATGTGAAATTCGTGTTGTCGGAATAGCCCATGTACCATTTCGGCTTTGACTGCTTCACGCGCTCAAAATCAATATAAGGCACTACCTCGCACATCAGCTCGCCACCACCACAGGATATAAGCACATCACTGTCAGCAGAAGCATAGCTCTCGTTCAGCTCTTCTGCGCACTTCTTAGGTGTATTGCTGATGCCTATGCCACTGTCGCACCTGCAGTTAGGTCCCTCTATCGTCTTATAACCCATGCTGTGAAACCTTTTAATGGCATTGTCAAAGGCACTCCTGTACGGCTCTGTTGTACAGCCCATCGAAGGCGCCACAAAGCCTATTGTTCCTCTATCCTTTAGAAATTCAGGGTATCTCATGTTTCTATCATCCTATCACTATTATTTACATATCTAAGCTTCTGTCTGAAGTAAAATATGTAGGATTTTATCATTTCTGTCAAGGTCATTTTACTGTCATAATTAAATGTCGTCGTGTACTGCACATGCTGTCTGTTGCACCAGTTGTATATATCATGCAGACTTATCGAATCAACATTCTTCATATTGTTCATAAACACCTTAACCTTTGAAAGCTCATCCTCACTGTCAATGTATAGATGAAAGATAGTATTCGGACATTCAATTATTATCTGCTGTTCTTCTATATTTTTCATCACTGTATCCTCTATTGAATGATGTATCCTGTGTGATTAAAAACATTATCGTCTGTCACACCGGGATGTGAGTAATAACAAAATATCGTAACCGTTCAGTACCTTCACAGTTAAAAAATATCACATAACCATAGTACTACACCGGCGTCACAAAATCCAGTCATTTTTGCCTGCCAATTCTTACTATTTTATTAAGAAAAACGGTAAATATTATACTCCCTCACAGTCAAATGCCGGAATGAAACTGTCCTTTGCCACGTCACCCTCCTGTATAAATGCATTCGTGATTCCTATTTCGAGGGCATAGTCAACAAGCCTTTCATACTCTCTCCTTGTCACTGTGCGGTTTATCTCAGGATAATCCTTTAGTGCAATCGGCGTAAACTGGCTCATCATGCTTATATATACGTGATCATGATATGTATCATACAGGTACTTAAGTACATCCTTTGCATCATTCACATGTCCCGGCAGTAGAAGCTGTCGCACAATAACTCCCTTTTGTATGAGTCCTGTCGCATCGTCAATCACGACATCCGGCTGCTGCCTGACCATCTCTGAAAGCGCCTGCTTTGCGACAGACGGATAATCTTTTGCCCTTGAATACCTTGCCGAAAGCGTACTGTCCATATATTTAAAATCCGGAAGATACACATCCACTATACCCTCAAGCAGCTTTAGCTCTGTCACATTTTCATATCCGCTCGTATTGTATATAATAGGAAGCTTCATGCCGCGGCTTTTTGCATCGTTTACCGCCCACACTATATCAGGGATATACTGCCCCGGTGTGACCAGATTGATATTATTTGCGCCTTTGTCAGCAAGTTCCATAAAGATATCACTCAGCCTCTCTTTACTGATTAGCTTTCCCGCTTTTCCGTCAGAGATCTCCCTGTTCTGGCAGAACACGCAGTGCAGGCTGCAGCCTGAGAAAAAAACTGCCCCGCTTCCTCTTTTTCCTGATATGCATGGTTCCTCCCAATAATGAAGTGCTGCTCGCGCCACCTTTATTTCAGATGAAACGCCACATACGCCTGTTTGTCCGGTGCTTCTGTTTATGCCACATTTTCTGGGACACAATAAGCAATTCTCGTATTTATTCATATTTTTCATTTTAACCCTTGCTAAAAATAATGTTTGATACTACAATCTATATGATTATGCGGTGCATATGCCATGCGCCTTCATTAGTCATTTTAAAGTTATACCATAACTATTCTTACAGAAGAGAATAGTTAAAATACACAATAAGGAGATTACAATGAATCAGTCAAACTGTATCGTCGCCCAGTCAGGCGGCCCAACTGTTGCAATCAACGCAAGCCTTGCAGGAGTCATCGCAGGAGTAAAAAGCTCTGAGAAATACGATATCTGCTATGGCGCCGTAAACGGAATACTCGGCATATTAAATGAGAATTATCTCAATCTGTCAGATATTTTTGCAGATGATGCTAATCTTGAAAAGCTTAAGACCACACCTGCCATGTATCTTGGCTCATGCCGCCACAAACTCCCTGATTACAAGGATGATGATTCACCATATGTATACATCTTCCACCAGTTCGATAAGCTTTCCATAAAAGCTTTCTTTTACATCGGTGGAAATGATTCGATGGATACCGTATTAAAGTTATCCGATTATGCAAAAAAAATCAACAGTGATGTGAAAATTATAGGGATTCCAAAAACCATCGACAATGATCTGTGCATGACAGACCACACTCCTGGCTTTGGCTCTGCCGCCAAATATATCGCATCAAGCATGCTTGAGATAGCCCATGATACCTTTATCTATGCTGTTAAGAGTGTGACAATCGTTGAAATCATGGGACGTGACGCAGGATGGCTCACTGCCGCTTCCGCTCTCGCACGTAATGAGTACAATACAGCGCCTCAGTTCATCTATCTGCCTGAGGTGAATTTCGACAAGGACAAATTTGTTGCCGATATAAAAGAAGCCCTTGCGCACACTAACAATGTAATAGTTGCCGTATCCGAAGGAATACATGACGCAGACGGCTCATACATTACATCATCAAAGGCCGCATGTGACCAGTTCGGACACCAGCAGCTAAGCGGTGCCGGAAAAGCTCTTGAGTTCATCGTAAAGGAAAACATCGGTGTCAAGGTGCGCTCTGTAGAGGTAAATGTGCTCCAGCGCTGTGCCTCACATCTTGCATCATTAACCGATATCGAGGAATCTTTTGCTCAGGGTAAAAAGGGTGTCACTATTGCAGCAGAGGGTGTGACCGCATCAATGGTATGCTTAAAGCGCATCTCAAATAATCCTTATCAGGTGGAATACACATATTCTGCTATCAAGGATATCGCAAACGAGGCCAAGTCTGTGCCAAGAGAGTGGATCAATGATGCGGGCAATGATGTGAAGCCTGAGCTTATCGAATACTTAAAACCACTTATTCAGGGAGAAACCGCTGTAGCCTACAAGAATGGTCTGCCTGACTATATGGATGTGTCACATCTTCACAAATGTAACTGATTTTAGCTGCCGCCTACACCCCGATGTAGGCAGCAACAGCATATCTCCAAGGAGGTCGATTTACATGAAGAAAAAAGTGCTTATAACCTGTGCCGTTATACTTGGTGTGCTTTTGGCTGTTTATCTTGGCTTTGCCTTTTATTTTAGCAGCCACTATCTGTTCAACACAAAGATTAACTCTGTAAAATACGCAGGGAAAACTGCAAAAGAGGCATTAGAAAAAAATACAGCTCTAAGCCGCGACTATCTGCTCACAATCACTGATAGAAAAGGCAACAGCTTTTCACTTAAGGGACCTGATTTTTCCTATGAATATGTCTCAAACGGTGACGAGGAACAAATCTTAAAAAGTCAGAATGCTTTTACATGGCCTGTCAGTCTCTTCAAAGCTCAAAACTATACTCTAAAGGGTTCGTCCAAATATAACGATGCCGCTTTGGCGGAAAAGCTCAAGGCTCTTGATATTTTCAGTGATGACTACATTGAAAATCCGGAGGATGCCCATATCGAGATAAAAGACGGCGAATACGATGTGATTGAAGAGAAAAAAGGCTGCAAGCCGATATATGACAGCATCCTTGCCGAGGTAAAGGACGCCCTGGACAACGAGCTCCCAAAGCTTACCTTAAGTGATGACTGTTATGAAGCTCCAAAAATCACAAAGGAAAGCGATACAATCAAAAATGAAAAAGAAGCCCTCGACAAATACACTGCTTCAACCGTCACATACAAAATTGAAGGTGCCGATGAGAAACTTGACTCAGCCAAAATCCTTGATATGCTAAGCATCTCAGATGACGGCAACGTGAACATAGATGATGCCAAGGTCACTAAATATGTCCAGCAGCTTGCTTCCAAATACAATACCTTCGGCCGCAAACGCTCATTCAAGACATCGTCCGGTGACACTATTGAAATAGGTGGTGGAGACTACGGATGGGTAGTCAGCAAGAAAAAAGAGAAAGCCCAGCTCCTTTCAGATTTAGAGGGAGGCAAGCCAGTGGAAAGAGAGCCTGTTTACGAGCAGACAGCACTCTACTGGGGCGCTGACGACATAGGTAATACATACATAGAGATTGACTACACAAAGCAGCACATGTGGTATTACAAGGATGGTGCTCTCCAGATGGAGTCTGATTTCGTATCAGGTAATCTCGCCCGTCAGAATGGCTCTGTAGACGGTGTATACAAGATTGTTTACAAGCAGAGAAATGCTACTCTTGTCGGCGAGGGATACTCTTCTCCTGTCAGCTATTTCATGCCGTTTGCCTACAATATAGGTATCCATGATGCCAGCTGGCGTGATACCTTCGGAGGAACAATTTACAAAACCTCCGGCTCACACGGATGTATCAATGTGCCGCCTGCTTTTGCAGAGCAGCTGTTCAACGCTGTGGATAAGGGCACTCCTGTTGTTGCCTACTACAGAGAGGCTGTCACTCTGACAAACAATGCTGCAAAGATGTCCAATGCATACTCGTATGTAGCTCCTGATGCTGCGCAGTAAGTGTGAATTGCTTGGTATTTTTCAATAATACGGGAAGACGATCGGCGCACGGGGAATTTGCCCCGGCAGAGGTGCTCCCGACGAGCTAACGCTACGCAGCTAAGATACTGTACGAATTATGCTTTTTAGATTTTCTAGGCTTGACGAAACCGTCGAAACGCGCCGTCCATGGCGCGGTTTCTCCTTGCCCCGGCGTCCATGCCGGGGCATTTCTGCGTTTCATGGGCATAATTCTACAGTATCTAAGCCGCTGCGCTAGTCGCTCTTTCGGGAGCACCTCTGCCGGGGCAAATTCCCCGTGCGCCGGTCACCTTCCCTTACTCTTTCGCTATCTTCAACACAAAAAGCTTTCAACCACATCGTAAGGGGCGTAAGCCGCCGGAGTGACTGCCTTGCATTTCTATAGTCCTATGCTATGCAAACTGGCTATTGTAGAGATTTGCATAAAATCCATTGGCTGCAAGCAGGCTCTCATGATTGCCCTGCTCTATAATCTTTCCGTCTTTCATAACAAGGATAATATCCGCTTCCCTGATGGTGGACAGACGATGAGCCACTATAAAGCTTGTCCTGCCCTGCATCATGGTAAGGAATGCCTTCTGAATCTTAATCTCTGTACGTGTATCAATCGATGATGTAGCCTCATCCAATATCAGCATAGGCGGTAAGCAGAGCATGACTCTTGTGATGCATAATAGCTGCTTCTGTCCCTGTGACAGGCTGCCGCCGTCCTCACCGATTTCAGTGTCATAGCCCTTCGGCAGACGTCTGATAAAGCTGTGGGCATGGGATGCCTTTGCTGCTGCAATGATTTCCTCATCTGTGGCATCAGGCTTTCCCATTATGATATTGTCACGGATTGTGCCCTTCTTGAGCCATGTTTCCTGAAGCACCATGCCATAGTTGTCACGTAGACTCTCTCGTGTGATTTTTCTGATATCATGTCCGCTCACCTTAATTGTTCCACTGTTTACATCATAAAATCTCATAAGCAGATTGATAATAGTCGTCTTTCCACAGCCTGTCGGACCTACGATAGCCACGCGCTGTCCAGGCTTTACGTGGAGATTGAAATCCTCGATAAGCTTTTTATCCGGCACATATGAGAAATAAACATCCTCTATGTCCACACGTCCGTCAGCCTCTTCAAGTATTACCGCATCCGAAGCATCCGGTATCTCCTTTTTCTCCTCAATCAGCTCGAAGATACGAGCAGCACAGGCAAGTGCATTCTGAAGCTCTGTGATGACACCCGATATCTCGTTGAACGGCTTGGTGTACTGGTTGGCGTATGATAAGAAGCATGAAAGCTGTCCTACTGTGATTCCGCCGGTGAGTGCACTCATGGCACCAAAAATTCCGACTCCGGCATACACAAGACTGTTGACAAAGCGTGTACACGGATTTGTAAGACTTGAGAAAAATGTTGCCCTCAGTGAGCATTTCTGTAATCTGTCATTTATCTCGTCAAACTGTTCAATCGCTTCATCCTCATGGTTGAAGGCCTGTACGACCTTTTCATTTCCTACTATCTCATCTATGAGTGATGTCTGCTCTCCCCTTGTTCTTGTCTGCAGCTGAAACATGGAATATGTCTTTTTAGTGATAAAGCTTGCCACAAAAAGCGACAGAGGTGTGATGAGCACTACAATGCATGATATCTTCACATCTATTGTAAGCATGAAAATAAGCGTGCCTGCTATTGTTGCAATTCCTGTAAAGAGCTGTGTGAAGCCCATCAAAAGTCCCTCTGAAAATGTATCTACATCGGCGATGATACGGCTGACCATATCACCGTGTGAGTGGCTGTCAATATATGAAAGTGGCATTTTTTCAATATTTAAAAATGCATCACGCCTTATATCCCTCACTATGTTGTAGGTCATCCTGTTGTTGCAGATATTTGTAAGCCACTGGGCTGCTGCCGCTATGACGACTATTATTGCTGCTCTTGTGAGGATGGCTGTCATAGCCGTAAAATCAACCTTTCCTTTTCCTACGATCAAATCAATTGCGCGTCCTGTGAGAATTGGAAAATAGAGCGTAAGCGCCACTGTAACAACAGACAGGGCAAGTGAAATTACAAGCAAAGGAATATATCTCTTCATGTAGCTTAATACCTTGCGGATTGTGCCTGCTTTATTCATCTTCGCATTATCCATAGCCATACTCTACACCTCCTTTTGTCTGGTCATATCCGACTCTTTTTTAAACTGTGAATCATATATCTCTTTGTAGGTCTCGCATGTCTCAAGCAGCTTTTCATGAGGTCCGAAGCCAACCATCTGTCCGTCGTCGAGTACTATGATATTGTCCGCAAACTGGATAGATGAGGTACGCTGTGACACGATAAATATTGTCTTGTCACCATGCATGCCCTTTAATGCCGCGCGAAGACTCGCATCTGTAGCAAAATCAAGTGCCGATGCACTGTCGTCAAGTATCAGTATGTCAGGATCCTTTACAACCGCTCTGGCAATTGTAAGACGCTGCTTCTGACCACCTGATAAGTTCTTGCCGCCCTGCTCTATCATGTAGTCAAGGCCTCCCTCTTTGCCCTTTACAACCTCTGTCGCCTGTGCTATATCGAGCGCCTTCCACATTTCCTCCTCTGTGGCATCATTTTTGCCCCAGCGCAGGTTGTCGGCTATCGTTCCTGCAAAAAGCACTGCCTTTTGCATTACAACACCAATCTTATCTCGAAGCTGCACTGCATCGTAGTCATTTATATCATTTCCCTGAATCCTTATAGTACCCTTTGTGGCATCATAAAACCTCGGGATAAGGTTTACAAGGCTTGATTTTCCTGAACCTGTACCACCGATGATTCCGATTGTCTGCCCCTTTTGCACTGTAAAGTTTATATCTGTGAGTGTCTCATCGGCCGCTCCCTCATAGGTCATGCAGACATGGTCAAACTCAACCTCAGGTGCCCCTGCCTTTGCATCAATGAGCTTAGGATTTTTCTCAGGAAGCTTTGATGGAATAGAAAGCACATCCGCTATACGATTACCGCACGCCACTGCCTTTGTCATCTGTACGATGAGGTTTGCAAGCTTTATCAGCTCGACAAGTATCTGTGACATGTAGTTTACAAGTGCCACAACCTCACCCTGTGTGAGGATTCCTGCGTATACCTGCTTGCCGCCTGATACGATAACTGCGATTGTTGCGACATTTATAATGATAAATGTCAGAGGATTGGTGAGTGCTGAGATTCGTCCTACAACCTGCTGCATATTGGTTAAAAACTCGTTGTCCCTGTTGAAGCTGTCAATCTCATCATTTTGCTTATTGAAAGCTCTTATAACCCTGGTTCCCTCTAAATTCTCCCTGGTGTGTGAAAGCACTGTGTCAAGAGAGCTCTGCACCTTTTTGTAAAGCGGAAGGCTTGCAGCCATAACTGAGAATACCACTATTGAAAGCAGAGGTATAGTAACTACAAAAACCATTGCCGCTCTTACATTTACTGTAAAAGCCATCGTCATAGCTCCGAATACAATAAATGGCGAGCGAAGGAAGAGTCGAAGCACCAGATTGACTCCTGACTGCACCTGGTTTATATCGCTTGTCATCCTCGTGATAAGTGTCGATGTGCCCACCGTATCCATCTTTGAGAATGACAGTGACTCTATCTTTTCAAACAATATATGGCGAAGCTTTGTGGAAAAACCAACTGCTGCCTTTGCCGCAAAATACTGTGCTGTGACCGAACTTACCAAACCAACTGCCGCAAGCAGCACCAGCACACCTCCCATCTTCC
>UMFR01029224.1_pt1 | contig 10803 bp, 9 predicted proteins | sample 1965041 | NCBI WGS metagenome assembly UMFR01 (sample SAMEA4836049, study PRJEB28245) | human gut metagenome | biome: gut microbiome; material: fecal sample | place: Denmark | collected 2008
GGATGTTCGAGCCGTCGGGCGTCACCAGGCAGGCCCCCGACTCCTCGGAGGTGATGTGGCCGATGACGTCGATGCCCCCCATACGCATCACCTGCTCCTGCATGGCCAGCGGCACGGTGAAGAGCAGCTCGTAGTCCTCGCCGCCGTGCAGCGCCGCCACCACCGGGTCGGAGTGCATCTCCTCGGAGAGCTTCGTGGTCTGCTGCGCAATGGGAATCCGCTCCAGATAGAGCCTTACGCCACACTTCGAGGCGCGGCAGAGCTGCAGCATGTCGCTCGCGAGGCCGTCCGAGAGGTCAATCATCGACGTGGGGACGATGCCCTCCTCGGCCAGTGCCTCGATGATGTCGGTGCGGGGACGCGGCTTGAGGTACTTCTCGAGCAGGTATTCGTAGCCCCCGAAGCGCGGCTCGGGGTTCTTCACGTCGCTCAGCACGCGCCGCTCGCGTTCGAGGAGCCGGAGCCCCATGTAGGCTGCGCCGAGATTGCCCGTGATGCAGACCAGGTCGTGCAGCCGCGCGCCGTTGCGGCGGACCACCCGCTCACGCTGCGCCGCACCGAGCACCGTGACCGTGATGACGAGCCCCGTCATCGAGGCGCGCGTGTCGCCCCCCACCAGGTCGATGTGCTGCTCGCGGCAGGCGAACGAGATGCCCTCGTAGAGGTCCTGCAGCGCCTCGACGGGGAGCTTCGACGAGACGCCGAGCGACACGGTCAGCTGCCGCGGCAGGGCGTTCATCGCCAGGATGTCGCTCACGCCGGCCGTCACCACCTTGTAGCCCAGATGCTTGAGCGGGAAGTAGGTCAGGTCGAAATCCACCCCTTCGTAGAAGGAGTCGGTCGTGCAGAGCACCACCTCGTCGGCCGACGGCGCGATGACCGCCGCATCGTCGCCCACACCCACGAGCGTCGAAGGATTCGTGGGAGTAAAGTCGCGCGTCAGCAGGTCGATGAGGCCGAACTGACCGAGCGTTGCGATTTCCGTGCGCTGTTTCTTCTCCATGATTATAAATTTTTTTACAAATCTAACGAATCTTTGGCGTATCTACAAAAATTAGCGTATTTTTGTCCAGCTAATCACATAAACGGTTCAATTCATGATAAACATCGTTTTATTCGGCGCGCCGGGCTGCGGCAAGGGCACCCAGGCCCAGCGCCTCAAGGAACACTACGGCATCGAGCATGTCTCGACGGGCGAGGTCATCCGCGGCGAGATTGCCCGCGGCACCGAGCTGGGACGCAGCATGGAGTCCTACATCAAGGCCGGCAAGCTGGCCCCCGACCAGATTGTCATCGACATGATTGCCAACTACGTGGCCGAGCACCGCGACGCCAAGGGGTGCATCTTCGACGGCTTCCCCCGCACGACGGTCCAGGCCGAGGAGTTCGACAAAATCCTCGCCAAGAACGGACTCAAGGTGGACATCATGATTGACATCCGCGTCCCGGAGGAGGAGCTCGTCAAGCGCATCCTGCTGCGCGGCAAGGATTCGGGCCGCGCCGACGACGCCTCGGAGGAGGTCATCCGCGGCCGGCTGGACGTCTACCACAAGCAGACGGCCATCGTCTCGGACTACTACACGGCACAGAACAAGTACGCCTCGGTCGACGGCGTGGGTACGATGGACGAGGTCTTCGACCGCATCGCCGCCATCATCGACAACCTGAAGTAACGGGGGCGTCGCCGGGCCGTTCCCGCCGACACGTCTCCGACAGAAAGGGGAGCATCGCCACCGCGACGCTCCCCTTTTTTCGTGCGCAACGCTTCACGCGGCGGCCCGCAACCGCGGGCGGACCCGCCCTCCGCCGGCCGCTCCTGCGCTATGCCGGTACAGTTACCCGCCCGGCTTCACTACCGGCAGAAGAGGCCGACAAGCAGCGGCACGCTCAGCTCGAGCGCCAGCCCGTGGAGGACGGCCAGCGGGATGAGCTCGCTGCCCGAACTGCGGACAATCATCGGCAGGCAGACATCCATCGAATTGATGCCCGCCACGGAGATGGGCGCCAGTCGTCCGCCCAGGCGGGCGAAGAGCGGAATGCCGAAGAGGGCGACCAGTTCGCGCATGATGTTGGCCAGCAGCGCCACGGTGGCCAGCGCCGCAGCGTCGGCCGCACCTCCCTTTAGATTGGTAATCAGCACCGACGAGAGCGAATAGTATCCGAAGCCGCTCCCCACGGCGAGGCAGTCCATCAGCCGGAGGTCGCGCAGCAGAAAGACCGCCAGCCCCGAGAAGAGCAGCGTCCCGGCAATGGTGAAGAGGGGCAGCAGAAGCATCCGCCAGCGGAACCCGCGCAGCGAGGCGAGCACCTCGCGGTCGCCGCCGAGCGTGATGCCGACCAGAAAGACCAGCCCCGAGAGCAGCACGAGCGGCAGCCCTGGGTGAGCCAGCGCAGCGGGTGCCGTCCCGGTCATTCCGGCGGCAAGTCCCAGCGCAAGACAGGCGAAGATGAGCAGATTCTCCTTCATCGCGCACCTCCTTTCCCGAAGAGAAGCCGCGCCGCCAGCCATGCGGCAACGAGGCTTCCCGCGATGCCAAGGGCCGCAATGACGACGGCCTGATGGCCGAACTGACCGAACTGACTGAGAAGCTCCCCGTGGGAGCCGGTCGAAAAACCGATGACAAAGACCAGCGCCAGCACGACGAAGCGGATGCTCCGCCCGGCGAGGGCCACCACCCGCCGCCCGCGCAGCAGGTAGCCGATGCCGATACCCGACATCAGGAACAGAATAATCGCAAACATGGATTGACTGATTTTCAAGGTTATAAACTGCGTACAGCACGCCGGCGCACGTCCTCCTCAGACACGGACCGGCCGACCTTGGCCGACGGCCCCGCGACGGGGAGGCAGCACCTCGCTTCGGGCGCTTCGCTCCGGAAGGCCCGACCCATCAGCCGCCGCACCCCCGAACGGACCGGCGACAAACCTTGTCAGTCAGATGAAGCCGCTGAACCAGTGGACATGGACCCGGAAGGCACGCGCAATGACGCACCTCCGACCGTAGTAGATATGTCCCTTTCTGCGATACATGGTTCAACGAATGGTTCCGGCCGCAAAGATAGCGCGTGCGGACAAGATTTCCAAATCACCCTCTGCGTCGCCCGGAGAGTGCCGCCCGGCCCGGAGACGTTTGCAGGCACACGGAAGCCGGGCGTGCAACCAAAAGCACCGGACAGAGCATCCCGCGCACCCGAATCGAGGCAAAAGAGGCCCCGACATACCACCCCCTCCGACCGTCCGTAAGCTCCCCTCGCCGCACCGGGCCACTTCCTTCTGTCCGCACCAACCCACCTGCCGCCCCGCACCGGCGCCTCTTCTGCCCGCGCCGGCAACCCGTTTTCCACACACCGGCCGGCATCCGCGCCCTGCACAGCCCCCGAAATATCGGAAAATCAGCGTCCGAACGAAAAAATTTCGGCGCCGCACTTTGCACAGTCTCCGTTTTTTGTTATCTTTGCACCCGCTTTAAGCCTAATTAATTTTTAATTACAAGCATCATGAACAATTACGAAACCGTTTTCATTGTCACGCCGGTACTGTCCGATGCACAGGTACAGGAGGTCGCTGACAAATTCCAGGGCGTCATCACCGAGAACGGCGGTCAGATTGTGAACAAGGAGTCGTGGGGCCTCAAGAAGCTCGCCTACCCTATTCAGAAGAAGACCACCGGTTTCTATTTCCTCATGGAGTTCACCGGTGAGGGTTCGCTCATCAACACGCTCGAGACGCAGTACCGCCGCGACGAGCGCGTGATTCGTTTCTTAACTTTCAAGCAGGACAAGTACGCCGTGGAGTACTCGGCTAAGCGTCGTGCAAAACTTTCTAACAAGCAGGAGGAGTAAACCATGGCACAGGAGAACAAGGCTCAATCGGAAATCCGTTACCTCAACCCGGTGACGGTAGACGTCAAGAAGAAGAAGTACTGCCGTTTCAAGAAGCTCGGCATCAAGTACGTGGACTACAAGGACGGCGAGTTCCTGAAGAAGTTCCTCAACGAGCAGGGCAAGATTCTGCCCCGTCGTCTTACGGGTACTTCGCAGAAGTTCCAGAAGAAGGTGGCCCAGGCCGTCAAGCGCGCCCGTCATCTCGCCATCCTGCCCTTCGTAACCGATTGCATGAAATAATTAAAGAGGAGGAGAGACAATGGAAGTCATTCTGATTAAGGATATGGATAAGCTGGGCTACGCCAACGACATCGTGAACGTGAAGCCCGGTTACGCAAACAACTACCTGATTCCCCAGGGATACGCCAAGGTTGCCACCGCAGCCGCCAAGAAGGTGCTCGCCGAGAATCTGAAGCAGCGCGCCCACAAGGACGCCAAGATTCTGGCCGACGCCCAGGCTCTGGCCGAGACCATCGCCAACCTGCCGCTCACGCTCAACGTGAAGGCCGAGGAGGGCAAGCTCTTCGGTACGGTGACCGCAGCCGACCTGGCCGAGGCACTCGCAGCCAAAGGCATCGAGGTGGACCGCAAGCTGATTGTCGTCGAGCCCATCAAGACCGTGGGCGAGTACGAGGCAACGGCCAAGCTGCACCGCGAGGTAAAGGCTACCATCAAGTTCTCGGTAGTCGCTGCCGAATAAGGCATCGTCTCAACACGACAAAGGCCTTCCGCTCAGCGGAGGGCCTTTTTGTTTGGGTGCGCCCCAGGTGGCGGCCCCACGACGTTACTCGGCGGTCCGCTGAGGAGCAAAGCTCCACAACAGACCTTCCCTCCGGCAAGTTGTCCAGACGGCAAGCCGGTCCCTCCGGCAAGTTGTCCAGACGGCAAGCCGGTTCAGACGGCAGGCCGGTCCAGACGGCAAGCCGGTCCAGACGGCAAGCCTCCGTTTCTACCCGCATTCTGTCAGACAAGCCCAGCCTTCCGGTCCCGGGCCACTCCAAACCTTCCCTGCCCAACCGTGCCAACCTTCTGCAGACGCGCTATTGCGCTGCGGCCGCACCCAAGGCTCAGCCCAGCCTCACACACCCAAAAGCCTCCACCCGGCCGCGCCACGCTGACGCCGCACTCAGCCGCACTCCTCCGCCCTCGACACCACCCCAATGCCGCCCCGGCACCGCCCCGTCCCGTCATCCTGCCCGAATCGGCTGGCCCCACCACGCTCGCCCCTCTTCCGGCACTCCATTCTCTCCTCCTCCGACCTCGCCGCACGGGATTGGTTGCCCCGCACCCTCGCGTTCACGCTCTCGCCCAACACGCCCCCCTCACCCTTAATCACAACTCACACGCTCACCTGCACACTCGACTCACCGCTCCGCAACAAACCGCCTCTGCCCTGTTCCGCGCCGTCGCCGTCGCCACCGGGACCGGACCGGACACAAAAAAACGCCCGCACCACTCAAGGTGCGGGCGTCGGTATTACCGAATAACCGAAGAATTACTTCTCGTTCTTCTCGGCATTCTCCATGGCGGCCTTCAGAGCGGCCAGACCGGCGATGTCGCCGAGGGTCGTCTTCTCGACCGAAGCGTTAATCTTCTTCACCGTCGACTTCGTAGCGTCGGCAGCAGCGCGCTTCTCGGCCTTCTCGGCAGCGATTTCAGCCTTCTTGGCGTCCGAGTAGGTACGCACGTGCGAAAGCGTGATACGCTTGGTAGCCTTCGAGAACTCGAGAATCTTGAATGCCAGCTTGTCGCCGACCTTCGGCATCGAGCCGTCCTCCTTGGTGAGCTGACGGTTCGGGCAGAAGCCCTCGACGCTGTCACTCAGTGCTACGACGGCACCCTTCTCGGTCATCTCGGTGATGGTACCCTCGTGGATGCTGTCGATGGGGAACTGCTTCTCGAACTCGGTCCAGGGGTTCTCCTCGAGCTGCTTGTGACCGAGCGACAGACGGCGGTTCTCCTTGTCGATTTCAAGCACAACCACGTCGATGTCGGCACCTACCTGCGTGAACTCACCGGGGTGCTTGATTTTCTTGGTCCAGCTCAGGTCCGAAATGTGAATCAGACCGTCGATGCCCTCCTCAATCTCGACGAATACGCCGAAGTTGGTGAAGTTGCGCACCTTGGCCGTGCACTTCGTACCGACGGGATACTTGGTCTCGATGTTCTCCCACGGGTCGGGGGTCAGCTGCTTGATGCCCAGCGACATCTTGCGCTCCTCGCGGTCGAGCGTCAGGATGACGGCCTCAACCTCGTCGCCCACCTTCAGGAAGTCCTGGGCCGAACGCAGGTGCTGGCTCCACGACATCTCCGAAACGTGAATCAGGCCCTCCACACCGGGAGCAATCTCGACGAATGCGCCGTAGTCGGCCATCACAACCACCTTGCCCTTCACGTGGTCACCCACCTTGAGGTTGGGGTCGAGTGCCTCCCACGGATGCGGGGTAAGCTGCTTCAGACCCAGAGCGATGCGCTTCTTGGCATCGTCGAAGTCCAGGATAACGACCTTGATTTTCTGGTCGAGCGAAACAATCTCCTCGGGATGGTTTACGCGGCCCCACGACAGGTCGGTGATGTGAATCAGACCGTCCACACCGCCCAGGTCGACGAATACGCCGTAGGAGGTGATGTTCTTGACCGTACCCTCGAGAATCTGACCCTTCTCGAGCTTCGACATGATAATCTGCTTCTGAGCCTCGAGCTCGGCCTCGATGAGGGCCTTGTGCGAAACGACCACGTTGCGGAACTCCTGGTTGATTTTCACAACCTTGAACTCCATGGTCTTGTCGACATATACGTCGTAGTCGCGAATCGGCTTCACGTCAATCTGCGAGCCGGGCAGGAAGGCCTCGATGCCGAACACGTCGACAATCATACCGCCCTTCGTACGGCACTTGATGTAACCCTTGATGACCTCGTCCTTCTCGAGGGCCTCGTTGACGCGGTCCCACGACTTGAGCTGACGGGCCTTCTTGTGCGAGAGCAGCAGCTGGCCGTTCTTGTCCTCGGCCGACTCGACGTAGACCTCTACCTTGTCGCCTACCTTCAGGTCGGGGTTGTAGCGGAACTCCGAAACGGGAATCACACCCTCGCTCTTGTAGCCGATGTTGACGAGAACCTCACGCTTGTTGATGGCGGTAACCGTACCCTCGACAACCTCGCCGACGGCTACGTTCGACAGCGTCTTGTCGTAGGCCTCGGTGATTTGCTCCTTGGGCTGGTCATAGACACCCAGGTCGTTCTCATAGGCGTTCCAATCGAAATTCTCGTTGGCAACGGCAGTTTTGTTTTCTTCCATTGTGGAAAGTTTTGCGATACAATCGCTCGTTAAATGGTTAATAATTAAGTTCATACCCGGAACCATGCGCGCATGTTGCGCGTATGCGGGACTGCAAAGCTACATCTTTTTCGCTGAAAATCAAATTTTTCAGCCGATTTTCGGCCGATTTGCCGCCAAGACCCGCTCCGGGGAAAAGACCGGGCCTCCCTCCCGCTGCCGGGAAGAAGGCCCGCAAGGCACAAGATGAGGACGCCCCGTCGTCAGTGCGACCCTGCTCCGGATCAGTGCAACGTCGCTCCAAGGTCAGTGCGACGTCGCTCCGAAGTCATGTGACGCCGCTCCGAGGTCAGTGCAACCCAGCTCCGGGTCAGTGCAACGCCGCTCCGAGGTCAGTGCGACGCCGCTCCGAGGTCAGCGCGACCCTGCTCCGAGGCGGACGACGCGCTGCCGCGCCTCGTTGTCGGGGTGCAGCGGGGAGTCCTCGCGCAGCTCTTCGAGCAGGACGTCGGCCACCCCGTCGTCGAGGATGCGGCCATCCGCATACTCCAGCGCGCGGTAGTTGCGGAAAATGTAGTCGTTCATCGCCACACGGTAGAGACGCCCCTCGAGCAACTTCGGGAAGCGCACGTCGAGGGCCCGGTCCTCCGCATCGACAACCAGTTCGTAGGGGGTCGTCGCTATGAGGTCGATGCGGTGCGCCTCCTTCAGGTTCACCGTATCGTTGTACTTCTCGACAATCATCCGCCGCATCTGCGCGGGGGTCATCCGCATCGCGGCCACATGGGTGCCGAAGGGCTCGAGGCCGTAGACCGTGGCAGAGCTCACGGCCCCCTTTTCGACGCGGTCGAGCCGCACGCCGCCCACGTGGTAGAAGCCCACCTCGGCATCGGCGCAGTCGGCCACCGCTTCGGCCATCCAGTTGGCAAGCCCCTGCTTGTCGGCCGCCTCGGCCAGACTTCCCACCGGGGCGTTCAGCTCGGGCGAGGCGTAGATTTCCGCCACCAGAGCCTCATATTCGGGCGCAGGCTCGTAGTCGGAGAGCGGCACCACGCGCGTCTCGACGCCCACCAGGCGATGCCCCTTCAGGCGGAGCACCGTCACCCCGACGTTGCGCAGCTCCTTGCCCGTCTGCAGCAGGGGCGTCCCCCCGACGAGGGTGTCGACCACCACGTGGGTGTGGCCGCTCAGCAGCAGGTCGTAGTCGCCGTTCGAAGAGAGGAACTCGCGGTCGCGGTCGTCACCCATGTGCGACAGCAGCACCAGCACGTCGACCTTGTCGCGCAGCTCGCGGGCGCAGCGCGCCGCCGCCTGCTGCGGGTCGGGGAATTCGAGGCCGGCGTAGCTCGAGTCGTTGCCCGCCGGATGGCCCGGACCCTCGTAGTTGGTCACCACGCCGACGAAGCCGATGCGCACGCCTCCGCGCTCGAGGATGGTCCAGGGGGCCATCTGCGGGAAGGTCGCCGTGTCGCTCACCACGTTGGCGCAGACCACCGCGAAGCGCATGCTGTCGAGCATGCGCCCCAGAAAGGCCTGTCCGTAGTCGAACTCATGGTTGCCGAGCGTCGCCACGTCGAACTCCAGACGGTTCATCAGCGAGAGCATCGGCATGCCGGGCGTGGGGGCCTTGTCGACAAAGGCGTTGCCCGTCCAGCGGTCGCCGGCATCGGCCAGCACCACGTCGCTCACCGTGTCGCGGCAGCGCTCGACGGCCGCGGCCAGACGGGCGAAGCGCTCGATTTTGGCGTGCATGTCGTTGGTCGACAGAATGACCACAACCCGTTCACGCGGTGCGCAGGCCACCGTCACAAGGGCCGCCAGCACCGTTACAAAGCGGAAAAGCATTCTCATATTCTCGGTATTCGTTTGCCAAAATTACAAATAATTTCTACCTTTACACATTGAGACATTGAAAAAACATGACCGACACCGTTCAAGTCATCTACGAAACATCCGGCGAGCGAATCCGGATTCCGATGGGCACCTCGCTGCTCGAACTCGCGCGCAAGGTGACCCCGGGCGACCACCCCTTCCTCGCCGCCTACGTCAACAACCGCATCCGCGAACTCAACTACCGCATCTTCTCCCCCGTATCGCTGCGCTTCGTCGACATCACCTCGTTTGCGGGGCTGCGCGTCTACCAGCGCACCTCGTGGTTCCTGCTGCAGCTGGCCGCGGGCGAGCTCTTTCCCGGCAAGCGGCTCCACATCCGCCACTCGATGGGACAGAGCGGCTTCTACTGCGAGATTGAGGGCATCGAGCGCTTCTCCCCGGACGCCGCCGCACGGCTCAAGGAGCGCATGCGGCAGCTGGCAGCGGCCGACATGCCGATTCGGCGCGAGAAGCTGCCCACCGACGAGGTGCGCGCCCGCTACACCGAGCTGGGCTTCGACGACAAGGTGGCGCTGCTGGATACGCGTCCGCGCCTCTACAGCGACCTCTATACGCTGGGCGACACGGCCGGCTACTTCTACGGCTCGCTGGCCCCCTCGACCGGCTACATCACCCTCTTCGACATCACCCCCTACTACAACGGCTTCTACCTCTCGCTGCCGCTGCGCACGGCGCCCGACCGGCTCCAGAGGGAGGTGCACCAGGAGAAGATGTTCGACATCTTCCGCGAATACCAGTCGTGGGTCCGCATCATGGGCGTCCCCACGGTGGGCGACGTCAACTCGAAGGTGCTCGCCGGCGACGCCGGAGGCATGATCAAGCTGGCCGAAGCCTTCCACGAACGCAAGTTCGCCCAGACGGCCGACGCCATTCTGGAGGCCAACCGCACGCGCGGCACCCGCATGGTGCTCATCTCGGGCCCCTCGAGCAGCGGCAAGACCACCTCAGCCAAACGCCTCGGTCTCCAGCTGGGCGTGCTGGGGCTCAAGCCCGTGCTCATCTCGCTCGACGACTACTTCGTCGACCGCGAGCATACGCCCCGCGACGAAAACGGCGAGTACGACTACGAGGCGCTCGAGGCCATCGACCTGGAGCTCTTCAACGACCACCTGCGCCGCCTGATGCGGGGCGAGAGCGTCGACATTCCCCGCTACGACTTCATCACCGGGCGCCGCACGTGGCACAACGCGCCGCTGACGCTCGACGAGCGCTCCATCCTCGTCATCGAGGGCATCCACGGCCTCAACCCGCGGCTGACCCCCGCCATCCCCGACGAGCAGAAGTTCCGCATCTACATCTCGTGCTTCACCTCGGTGGCGATGGACAACCTCTCGCGCATCGCCACCACCGACAACCGGCTGCTGCGCCGCCTCACGCGCGACTACCAGCAGCGGGGCTCCGACGCGCTGGCCACCCTCTCGCGCTGGGCTTCGGTGCGGCGGGGCGAAGAGCGGCACATCTTCCCCTATCAGGAGAATGCCGACGTGATGTTCAACTCGTCGCTCTTCTACGAGATTTCGGTGCTGCGCCCCTTCGCCGAGAAGATTCTGCGCGAGGTGCCCGACACGGTTCCCGAATTCGACGAGGCGCGCCGCATGCTCAAGTTCCTCGACAACTTCATCCCCATTGCGCCCGACGAGGTGCCGCCCACCTCGATTCTGCGCGAATTCATCGGCGGCAGCAGCTTCAAGTACTGACCCCCGCCCGAGTACCGGAGAGCAACGACCCGCAACATTCAGAACCCACCAC
>UMFR01009783.1_pt1 | contig 10751 bp, 14 predicted proteins | sample 1965041 | NCBI WGS metagenome assembly UMFR01 (sample SAMEA4836049, study PRJEB28245) | human gut metagenome | biome: gut microbiome; material: fecal sample | place: Denmark | collected 2008
AAGCACTCAAAATAGACAGTATTCTCTATGGGGATAATTCGCCTCATTACGCCTCATCGTTAATCAATCTTTCCGAGATGTATGCTGTTAATGGACTTAACGATAAAGCACTTGACTTGACTATCAAAGCATTGAATGTCTTTGAGACGTTATATGGAAAGAAAAACAAAAAGTACATTAAATGTTTAGAGAAATTAGCCTCGCAATATCAGTTTAATAACCCACAAAAATCAAAAGAATTATATAAGGAATGTCTGTCGTTATGTGAATCACTTTATAGTCAAAATTCACGAGAATATGCTGAGTGTCTTATATGGAGTAATTTGGATTTATCTCTTAATCCCTCGATAACATCTGTGGCAAATGTTAAAAGGGGTATAGAGATAATAAAATCTTTAGGACTCACCAATTATGAATTTTATCCGAGTTTTCTTCACTTTTATTGCATAATGCTATATGTGCAAAAGGATTTTCCAAATTTATATGTTGCGGCTTCTGAACTATTGGAGTTGACCAGAAATCGTATTTATTACAATTTCTTAATCATGCCTGAAAATCAGAGGGAAACTTTTTGGAAGTCTGTGAAACCAGATTTAGGAGGCATTGAACAATATGCGGCTGATTACGCTCGGTATGCTGTTGAAAACAATGATTTTTCATTGATAAATGAATATAGTGGTTTGGGGTACAATGCACGTCTTCTGAAAAAGGGGCTTTTACTAACATCGTCACGAAATATTGAGAATATTATTTCAAAAATAGATAATCAAGATATAAATAGACTAATTGCTGAGATCAGTATTAAAAGAAATAAATTATCTGCATTGCAACTCGGGAGTGATGAATATGAACAAACCGAAAGAATTGTCAATAATTTAGAGAGAGAACTTCTTGAACTGATTTCATCTCATGGTGATTTTATGAGCTTCACTAATATAAAATGGCAAGATGTTCAGGATGTGTTGATGCCGGGAGAGGTCGCTGTGGAATTTTTCTCTTTCCCATGTCAAAACGATATACAATATGGGATGACATTTATAGGAAGTGAAGGAGAACCTCTTATCTTTACAATATTTGCCGAATCGGAATTAAACAAATATTTGAACGATGATACAACGGTATATGATTATAAATCCCCAGGATTATATAAGACTATATGGCCTGTATTGGAAGTCTTCTCGGATATAAAAAATGCTCATACAATATATTTTTCAGCTGATGGTAAGTTAAATACAATCGCAATAGAAAATCTATGTGACTCAACAGGGCATTTAGCATCTGAGAAAAGAAATATTGTAAGACTCAGTTCAACACGTGAATTACTGCAAAAACGATTCTATCTTAATGAGTCTGCAACTAATAACAACATAGTCCTATATGGAGGATTGGATTATAACTCAATATTATCGGAGACTACCACAATCGGTACGTCCAATCCCTTGTACGAATCATCCTCTCTACCAACAGCGCAACGTGCCTTTAAGAATAGAGCACAATATTTGCCGGGAACATTAAAAGAAGTTGAGGCACTTTCTCAACGACTTAGGCTGGAAAGAAATTCTAATATTTTTCTGTACACTGGCTCCAATGGGACCGAACAATCTGTAAACAATATTTCTAACTTACGTCCAACTCTTCTTCATATAGCCACACATGGTTTTTATTTTGATGAAAACAATATCCCCTCAAATGGCAATTCTTCCAATAGAGATAATAATTCAATTTCCGTGGAATCAAGGGCCATGAAAGAATCCGGCTTGTTATTGAGCGGTGCGAATCATAAACTAATGGGAGAAGAAGTAACGGATGTACATAACGACGGAATATTAACAGCAGAAGAAATATCTAACATATCTTTAGATGATATTGACTTGGTAGTGCTATCTGCTTGTGAGACTGGGCTTGGTTCTGTATCCGGCGAAGGCGTTTTTGGATTACAACGAGGTTTTAAACTTTCGGGTGTAAACTGTATTGTGATGTCCCTATGGAAAGTTGATGACGAAGCGACAAAGGAACTCATGACTAACTTTTATAAGAATCTTCTAAAAGGTTCTTCAAAGATAGAGGCTTTGCAAGAAGCCCAAAAGAAAATACGAGAGACTCCCGGTTACGAAGATCCTGAATACTGGGCAGGATTTATATTGTTAGACGCTTTAAATTAAGAATAATATGCAGATTATAAAACCGCTAATAGAATTTAAGTCACAAAAAAATGCCTTCACATTGATTGATGAAAGTCATCCAAAAATCAATGTTAGGAATCTATATAAATACATGGATTTAGAGACTGCTCTGATTTGCCTTAAAAACAAATCAATTAGATTTGTTCAACCTTCAGAATGGCCAGACAAATACGAAAGACATTTTTATCACGCTGATTATACCGAACTGACTGATGATTCCACGGTGACTCCAACCGTATGGGCTTGTTGTTTCACTACAAGCAAAATGTCAGAGGCCTCATGGAACACATACCGTTACGGTAAACAAGGTTTAGGAAATAAATGTGTGAAGTTTCAAATATCAAGGAGTAAATTCAGAGATTTTCTTCGTAAAGATAAAAGAGTTAAATTCACTTATGAAGGATTTATGGATTACTCTTTATCAGACAATGATATACAACGCATTCATTTAAAGACCTCTGCCTTATATTCTTCTGTCTTTTCAGGTACTTTTACCTTAGACAAGTTTTTATCATTACTTCTAATTAAACGTTCTGCTTTTAATTATGAGAATGAATTTAGATTTATTATTACGCTAAAAGGAGATGTAGAAGACAAAGCAATCTTTATTTCTATTGAATGGGGAGAACTCATTGATAAAATAGAGGTTGACAAAGACATGACCGATATGGAAATCGATGTTTTAAAGACCTATCTAAAGCAAGCAAACGTTAAAAAACAAGTTATCGACTCAATAACAAAATCGAACCTATATAATGATCCGATAGAAAAAATAAAAATAGAAAAATGAACAAGTTTATTAAATCCATCATTATGACAGTCATTATATGTATTATGGACTGTCATGCAAGTGCAGAAACAAAACATGCATTGCTCATCGGCATTTCCGACTATGGCAATACTGATGAAGATCCTCACAAGTGGGTTAACATCAACGGTGCTAATGACATTACACTGCTTACTCCGGCATTCAAAGCACAAGGTTTTTCGGTTACAAGCCTTGTTGATGCACAGGCTACTCATGCCGGTATAACAAAAGCCCTTGAAAAACTTGCAAGAGACAGTAGGAAAGGTGATTTGGTTTATATCCACTTCTCAATGCACGGTCAGCCTTTCGAGGACTTGAATGGTGACGAAGAAGATGGCTGGGATGAGGCACTTATTCCGGTGGATGCTCAAATGAGATATTCTAAAGGTGTATATGAAGGTGACAGCCATCTTCTTGATGATGAATTGGAAGGTTATTTTGACAAGCTTCGCAGCAAAATTGGTTCGGTAGGTCAATTGGTTGTGGTTTTAGATGCCTGTCATAGTGGAACCGCTTCCCGAGGCGATGATGACCATATTCGTGGAACAAGAGAGGGCTTTACTCGGTCTGGCAAAGACTATACTCCAGATAGAACACAGGAAACCAATGACTATTTTACCGTGGCTTCGACAAAAGAACAATCCCCGGTTACTTTCATCGAAGCATGTCGCTCTTATCAGGTGAACCGAGAAGTCCGTGACGTTGAAACAAACACTTGGTATGGCTCATTATCTTATTACATTGCTCAGTCTATGAAAGACAACAAAATTGTCGGCTCTGATGAATGGATTGAGGCAATCAAAACCGGTATGTCTAACAATCGCCGCCTCCGCAAACAAAACGTAGTCATCGAAAAATCAGAATAAAGATATGGAAATAACACGGAATAATAGTTTTCCAACAATAGACGATAAATTATTTATCGCTGTTCCTAACGAAGGAAGATGGCTTCCAAGTGGTATAAAAGACATATTCAAATTGTCTGAGGGTTATAGACTCTCTGCAATCTCTCTTTATCAGGAAATTAAAAAGAATGAATGGTTCAACAAACAATATTTGTCGAGTGCCATGATATTTTCATTCCGTCAATTTCTTGAAGTACGATTGAAGGAATTGATTTATATTGGCAAGAGAGAGTTGTTTGAAAATCCTCAATTTAAGGCGACTCATAGTTTGGAGGATTTATTTCAGACATATGTAAAAGAGGTGTTACCTAAAGCAGATCCTTCTTACGATAAGGAAATGGTGGATGTAGTGAATAAACTCATTCACGAATTTAACTTCATAGATCCAAAATCTATGAGTTTCCGCTATCCTGTGGATAAAAATTTGAAACCTATCCATAATATACCTAATTTTGATATCGATAATTTCAAAGAAGTTATGGACAAATTAGCGAACTTCTTTGATTGCCAATTAGAAATTCTTCAGATGCTTGAGGACTATAATGCAGAGATGGCAGCTGAAATGGCATCAGAATATGCTTCATACATGTATGATTACTGCTATTAACCTTTTTGGAAAATTGGTATCATACATTGTCCCCATCTATGATGTAACATAAATTTCAATTAAATTTGCTAACTTTGCAGTCTGAAATACAGGATAATGGCACAAGAATATGAAGAAATAGTACGGCAATGGTACGTGAAACTGCGACCGGAGTTTCTCCGCCGACTCACGGCGAAGTATTCCGGCTTGTCGCTCGAAGATGCCGAAAATCTTTATCAGGATACGTTTATAGCAGTGCAGGAAAATCTGATGCTTGGACGCGTCAAGGAGGATACGTCATGGAGCAGCTACATTATGACTATTGGCATGAACATGGCCAGTAAGGAATGGCGTAAAATCGGCAAAACAGACTCAGCCGATGAGGGCTTTGATAATGATGAAGAAGAGTCTGGTTCAAAAGTAGCCCGAAGAGTTGAAGAGCTATTAAAGACTCTCCCGGATGATGAAGGCGAAACTCCTTTATATAAAGACCAGAAAGCTCAAGCCCTTTTGGGTGACGAACTTATACATACTCCTGAACCATGCGGCTCAATCATTCGACTTTTCTACTATGAAGAGTTGTCAATGGATGAAATTGCCGAAGAAATAGGATATAAAAATGCCACAACAGCAAAAGCAAAAAAGAGCCAGTGTATGACCGACCTCATTAAGCGTGTGACCGCCGCACTTAATCGTGCCGGTTTTGATGTCAAACCTAAAAAACGCAACCGCAATGGAAAGAATTGAATTGTTTGATAATTATATAAACAATCAACTCTCTGACGCGCAGCGTTCAGAGTTTGATGCGAAGTTGAAAGCTGATGAAGAATTTGCATCTGATTTCAAAGCCTATCTGTTTACGGTTGACGGAATCTGCCGAGAAGCCCATCAAGATAATTTAGACTTTGGATTGGCGATGAAAAGCCTGTCTAAGGAGAAACTGAATGAGATAATAGGTAAGCAAGATGTTGCATTACCTGTGGCCGCATCTGCTTATAGTGAAACCAAAGAAGTAAAAGCCAGAAAGGTTAGATTCAAACCTTGGATGTGGCAAGTAGCATCAATAGCCGCTGTTGTTATCATAGCTTTTACTGTGGTATTCAATATTGAGAAAAATGCCAGATATTCGGTCGATAATGCCATCTATGCTTCTGCCGATATCAATCCCGATTTGGTTAGGGCGGGTGGAGAACCGATTGATCTTTCTTCAATGAATGATGATGAGTTGAAGGCGAAATTGCCGGAATTCGCATCACTGTATAAATCAGCTTCAACGACTGATGACATTGCGGATTATGGTTATGCTCTTGCAATGGCGTACCTACGGCTCCACGATAGAGATAAGGCGAAAGAGGTACTTGAACAACTGGTTTCCAGATTTAATGGTAATGAAGACTATGCTGGTGATGTCAATAAATGGAAGTCTATTCTTAACCTGCTGAAATGAGAATAAATGTAATCGTCTTTACTATTATAATTTTTATTGGTGCATTACAACTTTGTGCCAATAATCACGCTTTATTGATAGGTATCGGAGATTATAATACTCAAATCACCGGCTGGGGTATTCTGCATGGCAATAACGACGTGGCATTGCTTGAATCTAAACTCAAATCCAAGGGATTTAAGGTCACAAAACTTGTTGACCGAAAGGCCACTAAAAGGAATATAATTTCAGCTCTTGAAAATCTTGTAAGTTCATCGGCAAGCGGTGACGTCGTTTACCTTCATTTTTCCGGTCATGGGCAACTCATTCAAGATATGAATGGCGATGAAAACGGAGATTTCGACCAGTCGTTTGTTTGTTATGACGCTTGTTTTTCACCGAACTACAAAGTTGCAGGTCAATCATATCGAGGACAAAACCATCTCATAGATGATGAGTTGTTTCCATACTTAGACAGTTTGAAACGAAAAGTTAGCACCGGAGGACAGGTTGTCGTTATCTTCGATACCTGCTATAGCGAAGGGGCAGACCGCGGTGAAACGGGTGATGATCCTAACCCAAATAGTGAAGTAGAGTGGACAACAACCACGCGCGGCACCGACTACGAATTTCAGGTTAACAAATCATCGGAAACATATCTATGTACTATAAAGCACCCCGGTAATTATTCCAATGGTGGTGGCGCAATCACAATTATAAGCGCTTGCGAAAGCGACAAAAGGAACTACGAATGCAAGGCGAAACACTCTGGAAAGAAATATGGTTCATTAAGTTATTGTATCAGCAAAATGCTTGATAGCAATGTCCCTATGTCGCAATGGTGCGACTACTTCATTAGTCGTAAATATAAGCCACTCGAAATATTTAGAGCTTCACAACATCCCATAGCGGAAAAGCATTAAACATTTGCTAAAATGTATCAAGTCCATTCCAAACCGGGGTGGACTTTTTGCATTTACCTTTTTCTATGCTTCGGTATTATTAGATGTAAGAATCAAAAAACTAAATTAGATATGATAACGAAACAAGACTTCGACCTCGCGGCAAACAATGTTAGAGCCAATCTTAGTTCAGAGCTTCCCAAGATGATTAGCTACAAGAACTATGTGCAGAGAGCAATACTCAATGTCGCTACGCAAAAAGAACTTGAAGATGTTCGCGACTGCCGCATAAATCAAGGCATGATTGACAAGCTCGCCCAACTTGCAAAAGTCGAATGGCAACTCTCTGGCGATGCCACATCTCTCTATTGCGCTGCTATGGCAGTTTCAACAATCGTAAAAGAATATGACTGGGGTACACAGTATCTCGTTGGCAACGGTCTTTGGGAGATGGCAAACAGAATCCAAAACGCATAAAGTCAGAAATTATGGAAAATAAAACATTCACATTCAGCGGTTCAGTTCAAGGTGAACCGAAGGTGTTCAAGGTCGTTGCTCCAGTGGAAAACAATGGTGTATATACCAATAAATTCTGTCCGCAAGACTTGCTCACTGGGGGCATCAGTTTAGTGACGGCTGTCAATGGCGAAATCGTCAACGAGTTCGTTGCAGATTGTCAAAAACAAGTAATCGGCATGAGTGCAGCCGGAGTATGCGATACGCGACTCGATGCCCATGTCGCCGGACTGATGGCTGTGGTAATGGATCATCTCGCCCGTTGCGGTCGCTTAATTTTCGGAGATCTCCTTATCTATATGGACTGTTTCAGTCTTCTTCTCGAAGCAGACGGCTTCCCCGAAGCGGAAATCAGAGATATTTATCCCCGTGTAACAAGAACCATAGTGGAGCTATATCCCGACTACATCTTCAACACTGTTGACCTTTCGCCTTTCAAAGGTAGTCACTTCGACTTCGTTCTCTTCAATGTTTCACATCAAAGACAATAGCATATATCTGCCTTTCTGAAACAAGTTGTATCTATAATCAAGAAACTCAAAAAACATAAAATATGGAACTATCACCTATGGACAAAATGATTCTCCCGGGTCTATTTTCTCCGGCAGAGCGTCAAACGCTCTATCAGACAATGTGCGCTGTGAGAATGATGGGACAACACGCACAGGTCGAAAAACTTCAAGTCATTCGCGAAGCGGTGGCAGTGTGCAACATTACACCAGCTGATCAGGATCAATCCCGACGGTTCACCCAGCCACAAATGATGGAAATTATGAAGCGTATGGACGATGGTAAGAAATGCTATTTTGCAAAGTTTTGCTCTCTCGTTGCACTCGCCGGCGGTAATTCGAAAAAAGAAACTATGTTCCTTAACTGGCTTTACGCCGAAATAGAAGTACCAAACCTATAATGTTTACTCCTCCCAAACCTCGTTTTCGCGAACACTTTCGCCAAAACCTCATCAACAATTTGATGAATCGTTCCAATCAAGGAACACTACAGCTCTATAAGCATCATGTCATAACCGAATGTGTTATGTATTCTTGCGACATGTGTCTTGAATTTCAGCGCAAATCCGATGGCCTCTTGACATCTGATTGGATTGAGCACATCACAAAAGAAGTTGGCGAGGCAATCAAGACAATTCTACCGAGTGATTTCAACGATGGGGACATCCGCATAGCTATAGAAAAAGTTCAACAACTCATGCGTTTCCCCGCCTCCAATCTTCAAGAAGAATTAGATAAGTATTATAACCGTATATAATTATGGGACTTTTCAGCAAAAAGAAAAAGACAGTGGAAGAGATTGTCACCACGACAACATCAACAAATCCCTCTGAGGTGAAAAATGAAGAGGGCTTCGGGCAAGTTGCCCCTAAGAATATCGGGAAACTCGATATGGTAATAGCATTCGACACTACCGGGTCAATGGCTCAGTATATCGGAGCAGTGCGTAAAGAGGTGTCGGAACTTATCCCGCAGCTCTTCAAAGACAATGAAGATCTCCGCCTTGGTATCGTCGCTTTTGGTGATTACTGCGATATGAACAATGCGCAAGACTTTGGGGATGCCTTTCAATGCATTGCTCCCACAGCTAACGAGAACGCACTTATCAAATTCGTTATCAACTCGAAGGATACATCTGGTGGTGACGGTCCGGAGTTTTATGAGCTTGTCATCAAGAAAATTGTGGAAGAGACACATTGGCGTGAAGGGTCAACTCGCACGATACTCCTAATTGCAGATGCTGTGCCACACGAAGTTGGTTATTCGTACGGAAACATCATCAATGGAAGCCAGATTGACTGGCGAATTGAGGCAAAGAAGGCAGCTGATAATAAGATAAAAATTGATACCGTGACAATCTCGGATGCACAGTGGTTTAGAGAATTATCAGCAAAGACAAATGGAGTCAGTGTGCCGTTCCATACCGGCTACAAGACTGCTGAACTGGTCAGAGCATCGGTAATGTCCAGGGGGTCTATGAAGGCTCGTTGTAATTTTGATGTACTCATGGGATCCTGTGATGACGATGAAATGAAAGAAGTCTATGCCTCATATAAGAAAGAACGTGACAATATAGATTTCTAAAAAGGTGAGGATCTGAAATAAATGCGGGTTGCGGAAAAATTCTGTAATCCGCATTTACCATTTATGTTCAGTGGTATTATACAATGTAACAAATAATAAAACAAAGAAAATGAAAAAGTTAATATTCTTTATGGTGCTTCTATTTTGCACCATAGTAGCAAACGCTACGACTTATCGTGTGAAGTATGATGTCAATAATCAAAGCTATACTTCATTTATCGTGAGAGTTGAATCCAACCGCTTGACCATTGGATCAAATGCATACCTTCTTCGCAGAATGGGTACAATCACCAGTTCCGGTCTTACATTCGACAGTTACGCTTATGGGAGCAGCGAGAATGGAATGTTCTGCGTATCTACATCTTCCATTACAGTTGAAAAAGACCTATTTACAAAGTTGACGGGCTACATCGTGATTATTGACAAAAAGGCTTATCTGGCAGAAAAAATAAACTAAAAATTCAAAACTTATGAATATTAAGACTCTATTCATCAATCTTATCAACTCGCTCCTTGATGGCTCTTTTGAGCGAGTACGGATAATTTCTCAAATGAATGCCGCATTCAAGGAATATTTCACAACCGGTGAGTTTAACCGCTTGTGCAAAGTATCCATATCGCAAGGCAATAGTGCGTTTGCCCATGAAATGAGTACTCTGTGGATTCGCAGCGGCTTTAAGATTTCGATTGAAAATGACGCCTCACTTAAAGAGTCGGAGATTAATGAACTTGCTGCATACGTCACGGATAATGCCGCCTTTGTCCGTCAATTGATGGCCATGGGATTTGACACCCTCGTCATCAAAGGAAAGACTACTTGTTTAACCAAAAGTTTCGCACTGAAGAAGTTTGCTAATTTGAATCAATATTTTATAAAGTAATAATGAATATCCTTAAACGATTGATAACCAGGATTCGCTTTCGTAAATCAATAAAAAGCGATGAGAGTACGAATGTAGTAGATGGAATAGTTAAAGCACATAAACTCTACAAAGAGTTATGTATGGTGGCTCATCCTGACAAACACCCAGAAAAACATGAGAAAGCAGAGGAGCTGACGCAACGCATTAATGCTAACAAACATAACTATGCCGGTCTTCGTGCTCTCCAAAAAGAAATTGAAGAAACTTTGATATGAAATTTACCTTTTCACACTTCTGGTATTATAGGGTGTAAACAAAAACTTAAATAATATGGCAACTCTCGTAAAATGCCCTTATTGCGGCAATTATAACACTTCAAAGACAACAAATGGCAAGGTAAGCGATATACTTGCAAAAACAGGAGCAGTGGTTGGCGGCGCTCTCATCAATATGGCCACTGGCGGTGCAC
>UMFR01074279.1_pt1 | contig 10718 bp, 6 predicted proteins | sample 1965041 | NCBI WGS metagenome assembly UMFR01 (sample SAMEA4836049, study PRJEB28245) | human gut metagenome | biome: gut microbiome; material: fecal sample | place: Denmark | collected 2008
CCCAGCACAGGGAGGCGGCGGAGTCGGCCACCTCGTCGGTGACGTCCTCGCCCCGGGTGGCGGGCAGGCAGTGCAGGAACTTGCACCCGATGGCCCCCAGGCTCATCAGCTCCCGGTTCACCTGATAGTCGTGGAACACCTCCACCCGCTGCTCCTTGGGCATCTCGTTTTCATACAGGCCGTACCACACGTCGGTATAGATGAAGTCCGCGTCCCGGACGGCGCTGCGGTCGTCGGTGACCAGGAAGCTGCCGCCGCTTTCCCGGCAATTGCGCTCCATGATGGCCTGGTGGCCGTCGGTCAGCTGATGGCCCTTGGGGCCGTAGTGGACGAATTTCATGCCCAGATGGGTGGTGATGAAGCCCAGGGACGCGCACACCTGGGTGCCGTCGCCCACGAACACCACCTTGCAGTCCGACAGCTTCTTGCCCCGGGGCAGGTTCTCCGCCATGGTGCACAGGTCGCCGATCTCCTGGGTGGGGTGGTTATAGTCGGACATGCCGTTGAGCACCGGAATGGAGCACGCCTCCGCCAGGTCCACGATGGTGCGGTGCTCAATGACCCGGGCCATGACCACGTCCACCAGATAGCTCAGCACCCGTCCGGTGTCGCCGATGGTCTCGTGTCCGCCCAGCTGGATCATGCCGGGGCCCAGATACTGGGCGTGGCCCCCCAGCTGGCTCATGGCCGTCTCAAAGGACACCCGGGTCCGGGTGGAGGACTGCTGAAAGATCATGCCCAGGTTCCTGTTTTTCATCAGCGGCGGGTAATAGCCGCCCCGGATGGCGTCCTTGATGGACAGGCTCAGCTGGATCATGTCCAGCAGCTCCTTCGCCGAAAAGTCGTTGGTGTCGATAAAATCCTTGACCATATGGTTTCCTCCTGCAAGAAATAGTTGGAAAATTTCCGCGTTCGGCCTTATTATGCGCCCGATGGCGCGTCTCTATGCAAAAAAGCCGCCTCTCGCTCCACCGCCGTGAAAATGACGCAGGGAGGATTATATTTTCTTGCGGAATCGGCAAATTTGCTGTTGCAAAAGTGCGAAGAAAGGCTTAAAACAGATTCTGAATCAGAGCGCCTGAAAACGTGCGGGGGAGGTCTCCGCAGCCCCTCGTACAGGGCAATGGAAAATCACATACAAAGGAAAGGAATGAACAAAATGAACCAAACGCAAACACGATCTCCGCGGAAGAGATTGCTGTCGCTGATTCTGGCGGTGATTCTGATGATCGGGCTGCTGCCCATCTCCGCATTCGCCACCGGTGACGGGTATGAGCTGAGCGCAGGTTCCCGTTTCTTCATCGTCAACGAAAGCGATCCCACGGGTACCGATCTGGGGAACTTTGTCCAGCTGATTGGTCAGGAGTTCGCGGCCAAGGGAAAGCCCTCCTCGTCGGTCCTGCCCATCGTATATGGTCAGGAGAAGGACGCTGAAAAGGGCGATATTGTCGTGAAGCTCGACAGCTCCCTCGGTGAACAGAGCTACAAGGTCAGCGTCGGCCAGAAGATCGTCGTTACTGGCGGCGATGCCGCAGGCGCATTCTATGGCCTGACCAACCTGCTCCAGATGTTCGAGAAGAATAGCCTCCAGGATGTCACCAACACTCCCCTGGTGGCTGAGCGCTCCGCCTATATCGACTGCGGGCGTGTGTACTTCAGCCCGGAAATGCTCAAGGCTTTGATCAAGACCTTGGCTTGGAACCGGATGAACACGCTGTATCTGGACTTTTCCAACAACAACGCCACCCGCTTCTTCCTGAACGAGATGAAGGTCACTGTGGATGGCACGACCTACGATATCACCAAGGCCAACCCCGGTGAAGGCCAGTACCTGACACAGGCAGATATGGAGGAGATCATCGCTGTTGCCAAGCAGTACGGTGTCCAGATTATCCCCACCTTCAACAGTCCCGGCCACATCGGCGGTCTGTACAGCCTGAACAACAGCTTCTTTGATAAGGCAACCGCGAATGACTATGATCGCAGCTGCGGTAAAATTACCCTTGATATCAGCAAGGCCGATGCATACGCTTTCGGCCAGGCGGTTGTGAAGCTGTATGTGGACTTCTTTGCCGGCCAGGGCTGCAAGTCCTTCAACATTGCGGCCGACGAAGCGACCCTCGGCAATGTGAAGTATGATAGCACGAATGCAACGTTTGTTAAGTATGTCAACGAACTGAACACATACATCAAGGGCAAGGGCATGACCACCCGGATGTTCAACGACGGCATCCAGAATGTGACCGGCGATGGCATCAGCAAGGACATCATCGTCCTGTACTGGGCCCCTGAGAGCACTGCGGAAGCTCTGCATAAGCAGGGCTACCAGGTGGTAAATTTCTCCTATGGAGCGGGCCTGTATTTCGCCTATGGCGCCAGCTGGTGGGTTTGGAACCAGCCTGTCAATACGATTTATGACGGCTGGACGCCCGGTGTACTCAATAGAAATACGGCAGACGCTTATCAGTACAGCTATGTGGCCACTGAGAAAACCGATTCCTCTAATCTGCTGGGCGCAACCTTTGCCGTTTGGACGGACTATGCGTTCACCCAGAGTGTTTCCGGTGATGAGATTATCACCAGAAATAGTAATGATGTCGTGGAGAAAATCCAGGTCGTGGGCGACCGTTGCTGGGAGAATGCCAGCGCAGCTTCCTATACCACCTGGAAATCCGGCCTGACCACTGCCCCCGGCGGCATCAATGTCAGCACTTATGCCATTGACGGCACCGTTCTGCCTGCGGCGTCCGGCATCACCGCCGCTTCCCAGGTGGAGATTCCCGTGGAGGACGCCAACACCGGCGTTTCCGTTGTAGTCAAGGGCGAAAAAGGCCAGATGGGCAGCCTGACAGTTGATAAGCTCGAAACCTCCCCCAATGCCGACGCCATTACCGCCGCTGGCGCGGAGAAGTCCGTCTCCTATAACGTGACTCCCGCCGTTGATGGCAAGGCCTATACCGGAGAGGGCACCGTGACGCTGCCTGTTCCCGAGGGCTGGGCCACAGAGGCTTCCCGCATTCACGCCTATATCATCGACAACGGCGTTGTGAAGCTGATTTCCGGCACCCTGTCCGGCGGCAAATACACCTTCCAGGTCCCCCACTTCTCCGAAATGGGCCTCGTCCAGCTGGCGGAGGGGGCAGGCTCTACGGAGAACGTCACCGTCGCCGTGGGCCGGACCAGCAAGGCCTACGACCTGACCGGTGATAATCTGCCTAATGACGGCACTTATTCTCTGGGTGACGTTGCCTCCTATACCGTCACGACTGCCGCAGGCGGTTGGAAAGTCGAAAGCAAGGCTGCAACTACCATCGCCACCGGCAAGCAGTATGTCATCGGCAACGGATCGCAGTACCTGACGCTCAATGGCAATACCCTCGGGACGACTACTGACTCCAGCAAGGCTGCGGTATGGACGATTACCAAATCTGGCAGCGGCTATACCATCAAGTCGGGCGACTATTATCTGCGGCATTATAATTACAGTTTGAGTGCTGACACGAGCAATGATAACAACACCTGGTCCTGGAATGCCAATAACGGTTTTTTCTACACTTTTACGTACTATGGGTATGACTATACCTATTATCTGACCTACAGCAACGGCTGGACGGTGTCGTATTATGCCAACGCTAACGGCCAGCCCTACATGGCTACCGTGGTACCCGGTGGCAAGACGGTCACCTTCAAGGGCCTCAACCCCGGCAGCACCTCTGTGACCTTGGGTGACACCACCTACTCCGTCACCGTTGTCGAAAAGCAGAACGTGGAGATTCCCATCTCCATCATCGACTACCGCGCTGATGGCCTGCTGTTCGACTGGACCTATCTGGGCAACTCTTATGCTTATGGTCTGGTTCATGTGTATAGCGGGAATGGTTCTTATAGCAACTTTGCTAATGTCGAATACGGTCAGACGCTGGACGGATCGAAGTATGGCACAAAAATCCCGGGAACAACGCTTGAACGCACGCGGACTACTGGTGACGTTCACGCATCATGGAATGACAACGTAAGGAACGATAACTCGTGGTCTCGTGCGGGCCTTGTCCAGGAGCGGTTGGGCGTCAACGGCATGCCCGTTTACACCGACGATACGGTAAAGTATGTGGCGAGCCTCCTGGCGTCCGGAAATTATAACGCTGTCTCCGACAACCGAAACTCTGTGCTGCAAGATACTTTCCTGAAAACAGGTGCGTCGCGCAGCGTCTTGGCTGATACAGCACCGACGGATTTCTCTGATAACTTCAGAAACGCCAGGACCTACGCCAATATCAAGAACGCCTATGACCTGGCCTGGTACCTGCTGAACACCATTTATCAGGCGGATACCAATATGACCACGGTCACCGGCACAGACACGAAGGAACACAGCGTTCCCATCTACGGCATGGCTGTGGATGCCTACAAGTCCATTGTTCTGACGGATAATGGAAACGGCACCTATTCCTTCGAGGCAGGCTATAGCGGTAATCCTAAATACGTCGATTATGACAGAACGAACGGGACGATTTCCCAAGGCACGGGTGGTACAGCAACCGTAGGCTTCTATCCCCTGGAGAACCTCGGCTATGAGCAGCCCGGTTTGCTGACGAAGACATCGGTTATTGATGGTAATAATCGCAACGGCGACTTTACCCTCCGCGGTGAGTCCCAGTTTGTGTACAACAAGGATTCCAACCTGTACTTCACCTTCACCGGCGACGATGATGTGTACATGTACATCAACGGCGTCCTGGCTCTGGACCTGGGCGGCGCCCATGGCCGGAACAGCAAGACCGTTAACCTCAACGATCTGGACGCGACGAAGTATGGCCTGAAAGAAGGCCAGGTTGCCACCTTCACCTTCTTCTACATGGAGCGCTGCTCCGACGCCTCCACCTTCGGCATCGAGACCAACATGGAGCTGGTCCAGCGTGCTATCAACGTGGAAAAGAAGGCCTACGACACCAGCTATGCCAACGAGTATGCCTCCGGCACCGCTGTGATCAACGGCACCACCGTGGCCTATGATCTGATCGTCACCAACAAGAGCAACAGCCCCATGAGCCAGATCAAGCTCACCGATACCGACAGCCTGCACAGCGAGAATGGCAGCGAGAACGGCAAGGCGGAGCTCGGCTATGACGTAACGACTCCCAGCGTGAAGCCCAGCACCTTGAAGGATGACCGCGGCACTGTGGCCCTGGGCCAGGGGAACGGTTATGTCCTCTTTATCACCGACAGCACCGGCACAGAGGTGGCGAATACCCGCAAGAGCCTCAGCAGCTTGCAGGCCCTGTCCGATGAAATTGCCGGGCTCACGCTGCCTGCCGGTCAGTCCCTGCATGTCCGCTTCCTGACGGCTAAAACGGAGATCAACGAATCCAAGATTCTGGATTACATCAACACCGTCGAGGTCAGCGCAACGGTCGGCGGCCAGGCCCTGTCCGACAAGGCCAGCCACGAGCTGTACAGCTACAATGCCAAGGATACCGGCAGAACCTATGTGGTGGACTTCGGCCTGCCCCTGAAGATTGAGGGTATTTTTGACACGGGTGCCCAAAGCAACATCGGCGATGTTTCTCTGAGTCCGAAGAATGAGCAGAAATATGGTACCGTTGATCCTAAGTTCAATGGCTACGACACGGTTCTGATTTATACCCTCAAGGCCAACACGACCATCAACGAGCCCGAGACCATTACGCTGGATGTTGTCTACAAGATCGGCAACAGCGACATCAAGCTGGAAAAGACCCTCACCATCATCCCCGCCAGCAATGTGTACTATGAGGACAGCCTGGCCGCCTTTACGAACGGCACGGGCGCGGCTAAGGACGCAAAGTGGAGCATCGTGGGTAACGACGGCAATGCAGCCACCGAAAAGACCGGCGTCTATCAGGCCCTGCAAGAGCTTGGCAAGGGAAATAACCGCACTCCTTACGGCTACGATGATAAGTACAACAAGGAAAACTCCTCCATGCTCTCCATGGGCACCGCCCACAAGGTCACCGTGACCGCAGACATGGCCAATACTGATACTTGGAAGGCACAGCCTGCCTCCGCTTGGCCCACCGCTCAGTTTACCTTCAAGGGCACCGGCTTCGACATCATCTCCCTGACCAATAACAAGTCGGGTACGATTTTCGTTGATGTCACGAATACCGCAACGGGCAAACAGTACAACTATGTGGTCAACAACTACTATGGCTATACCTATCAGAGCGGCGAGTGGGTTGTGGATAAGAATGCGTCCGATACGTTGTATCAGATTCCCGTGATGAAGGTCGACGGACTTGACTACGGCGAGTATAATGTGGTCATCAAGGTAGCCTATAACAAGTTCTTTGACACAGCCGAAGCGAAAGAGTACAGCTTCTGGCTGGACGCCGTTCGCATCTATGATCCCATGGGTGAGTATGCGGACTACACCAAGGACAACGAGGGCTATCCCCAGTACATCAAGCTTCGTGACACTCTGGTGGATGGAACAGCCAAGCCTGACGGAACCGACAAGACAGTATTTATTGACGGCGGTTCCACAGCTGATATTAAGACGACCTACGCCAACTATGGCCCCAACAACGAGGTCTACCTGATGAAGGGCCAGGCCATTACCTTCAAGATTCCGGCCAATGACAAAATCGCCAGCATCCAGATCGGCGCCAAGGCCCCCAAGGGTACGGCTAACCTGAATGTGAATGAAAAGGAAATTGTTTCGGGTGGCCTTTCCACTGCCACGGAGATGTACTATCAGATTGCCACTGTCGGCGGGCAGTTCACCATCACCAACACCGGCGATGGCATCCTGTCCCTGACCAATCTGAAGATCACCTATTCTGCAAAGAGTTCTGTGAGCCTCGGCACCCTGAATACCCAGGAGCAGGAGAACGCCGTCAGCCTGGTGCGGGCTCTGTTCACCGCGCCGGTGGCCACCTTCAGCCCGGAGACCTTCCAGGCCGATTGGGGCCGGGCGGTCCGCGCCGGTAAGCGGGCTACCCTGACAGTAAAGACATCTGCGGACGTGGAAAGCATCACGGTGGACGGTCAGTCTATCACCGGCTATACTACCCGCACCCAGCGCACCGGCTGGGGCTGGTGGTCTCCCAAGGTTACCTATCACGTATTCACCTACACCATCACCGCTCCCGCCCAGACCACGGACTACGCAGTCTGCGCAGTGAATGCGGAAGGGACTGCCAGCGAAGCGGTCACCGCCACCCTGACGGTGAAGCCCACCACCTGGTGGAACTGGTGGTTCTGAGAAAGGAGCAATCGAAACCATGAAATCCTATGTATCCCCCATCGTCAGCTTCGAGAGCTTCGAGTTGAGCGCAAACACTGCCAATGCATGTGGAAATAAGACGCATACGCCGACCAATCACACATGCGGCGTGGATGTCCCCGGTGTCGGAATGGTATTTTTGAACGAAGTTGAGGGCTGCAAATACAAAGGCAGCGACGGCGATCATAGCGTTTGCTATGACATACCGTTTGATTCGACCCGTCTCTTCAATTCCTGACCCAACTGAACACCCTGAAAGAGCCCTGCCCCCATGGGGCGGGGCTCTTTGCAAAGGAGCAATGTATGAAACGAACCATCAAGTGCGCCGCCCTGCTGCTGGCCCTGGTGCTGCTGTGCGCCGGGTGCGGCAAAAAACAGCCCGCCCAGCCCGACCAGTACGGCCTGGCCCCGGAGCCCTCCAAGCTGGACGGCGTGGCCATCGGCAATGACCTGGAGATCGTTAGCACCGGGCGCTACGCCGGCCTGTTTGTGGAGGACGGCAGCGACGAGACCGTGTCCGACGTGTTCTGCATCCGCGTGAAGAACACCGGCTCCACCGGCGTGCAGTACGCCCACATCACCCTCACCCGGGGCGGGGAGTGCTACGAATTTGACATCACCACCCTGCTGCCTGGGGAGACGGTCCAGGCCCTGGAGCTCAGCCGCCAGACCCTGCCGGAGAAACCGGCGGAGCTTACCGCCGCCGTGACCACCTATGCCCCCTTCAGCGAGACGCCCTCCATGCACGACGACGTGCTGGAGGTGGCCGCGTCCCAGAACGGTATCACCGTTACCAACCGCTCCGACGCCGCCATGTCCCAGGTCTATGTCTACTACAAAAACGCCAGCGGCGACCTGCTGCTGGGGGGCATTACCTATCGCGCCGGGCTGACGGACCTGGGCCCCGGCGAGACCCGGACCTGCTACGCCGGGCACTACAGCCAGGACTCCAGCCGCCTGCTTTTCGTGACCTATGCCCCGTAAGCTGTACCGCTTCGGCGGCATGACCTTCGTCCTGGAGGCGGATTCGCCCATCGCGGACTCGCCTATGTGCGAGCCCTTCCGGGTAGGGGCGGGAGAACCGGCGGACCATACCGTCCGACTGACCTTCAGCGACCGGGTACCCGACCCGCCTCAGAACGCCCTGCGCCAGGGGCCGCTATACCGCTGGTACACCGGCGGCGCCCGCTGCACCCTGCAGCGCTACAGCGCTCCCGGCAGAACGCCGCAGTTCACCTACGCCGAGACCCGCCCCGGCCATACGGACCTGGTGTTCGCCGAGAGCTACCGGACCGGTGCGTCGGCCCGGGTGGTGCTGGAGTCGGCGGGACTGTTCGACATCCTGGCGGATGCCGGGATGCTGGTGCTGCACAGCGCCTATATCGTCACCCGCCAGGGGGAGGGCATCCTGTTCTCCGGCCCCAGCGGCATCGGAAAAAGCACCCAGGCCGCCCTGTGGCAGCGCTATGGGGCCGCGCAGACCGTCAATGGCGACCGGGCCCTGGTCCGGCCCGACACCGGGACCGTCAGCGGCGTCATGTATGCCGGTACCTCCGGCATCTGCCGGAACGTCACTGCGCCGCTGCGGGCGGTGGTGCTGCTGCATCAGGCCCCGGAGAGCCGGGTGACGGATATCCGGCCCCAGGAGGCCTTTGCCCGGGTGCTGAATCAGTGCGCCTATCACCAGTGGGACCCCGCCTCCGCCGCGCGGATGACGGAGCTGGCGGCCCGGCTGGTTACCAACGTACCCGTCCGGCAGCTGGACTGCCGGGCGGATGAGAGCGCCGTCCGGGCGCTGGAAGAAGCATTAAGGAGGACCTGAAATGGAATTCAGCAGCACGGAGCCCCGGCTGTCATCGTATCTGCACGCCAGGGCCTGCCGGTCCGGAACGCCCCTGGCCGGGAATTTTGAGCTGACGGCCCGGTGCAACTTCAACTGTAAAATGTGCTACGTCCACCTGACGGCGGAGGAGCAGCAGCGCCGGGGCCGGGAGCTTACTGCCGACGAATGGCTGGCCATCGCCCAGGAGGCCCGCAGCCGGGGCATGCTGTTCCTGCTGCTGACCGGCGGCGAGCCGCTGATCCGCAAGGATTTCCGCTATTTGCTGACGGAGCTGAAGAAAATGGGGCTGTTGGTGTCGGTGAACAGCAACGGGTCCCTTATCGACCGGGACTGGCTGGACTTTTTCCGGCACGAGCCGCCGTTCCGCTTCAACATCACCCTCTACGGGGCCAGCGATGCCGCCTATGAGCGGCTGTGCGGCCGTCCCATGTTTGCCCGGGTCACGGAGAATATCCGGGCCCTGCGGGAGCTGGGCGTGGGGGTAAAGCTGAACGTGTCCATGACGCCGTACAACGTGGCGGATATGGCGGAAATTTACCGCATCGCCCAGGAGCTGGGTATCCCCATGCAGCTGGCTACCTACATGTTCCCGCCTATCCGGCGGGACGAGGCGCTGGTAGGCAGCAACGACCGGTTCACCGCCTGCCAGGCGGCGGAATACAGCGTCCAATGGGATCGGCTGCGGCTGACCCCGGAGCAGTTCCGGCAGCGGGCCCAGGCCATGAAGCAGGGCCTCGCCCTGCCGTCGGAGGATGATGTCTGCGACGGTACACCCGGCGAGGGTGTGGCCTGCCGGGCCGGGCGCAGCGCCTTCTGGATCAACTGGCAGGGCGGCATGACTCCCTGCGGCATGATGACGCAGCCGCTGTTTTCCGTGCCGGAGCTGGGCTTTGCCCAGGCATGGGAGCGGACCAGGGCGGCCACGGAGCGGATCCGTCTGCCGGGGGCCTGCGCGGGCTGCCGGCTGAAGGAGATTTGCCATGCCTGCGCCGCCATGTGCGTGACGGAGACCGGACATTTCGACACGAAGCCGGAATATGTCTGTGAAATGACCCATGAGACGGTCCGACGGACCATCGAGGAGGCTGAAAATGGAAATTCGTAAGCAGCTGGTAAAGCGTAATATCGCCGGGGACGTGATCCTGGTGCCTATCGGCGATGCATCCCTGGAGCTCAAGGGCCTGGTGACTCTGAACGAGACCGGTGAGCTGCTGTGGGACAGGCTGCCCCAGGCGGCGGATGCGGCGGATCTGGCGGCGGCGCTGCGGGCGGAGTACGATGTGGACGAGCCCACGGCGCTGCAGGACGCACAGGCGTTCCTGGACGCCCTGCGGCAGCTGAATATTGTCTGAAACGAACCCTCCGGCTTCGGGCCGGAGGGTTCGTGAGCCTGTCAAGAAAGTAGGATTGCCTCCGGCTTCGGGCCGGAGGGTTCGTTTTTGCGCGGCGCCGATTGTAATACCCGGCAGTTTGTGGTAGAATCGGTTGAACAGCGTTTCGGATATTTGGGCAGACTCGGAGGGAGTGACAACGTGGACAGAGAAGCATTTGACCGGAAATATATCCGGCGCCTTAACCCGCAGCAGACGGAAGCTGTCCATGCCGTAGACG
>UMFR01069228.1_pt1 | contig 10687 bp, 17 predicted proteins | sample 1965041 | NCBI WGS metagenome assembly UMFR01 (sample SAMEA4836049, study PRJEB28245) | human gut metagenome | biome: gut microbiome; material: fecal sample | place: Denmark | collected 2008
CCGCCACCCGCCGTGACATCCCCGCCTTGCGGCTGCCCCGGATTTGTCCCGGCTTCTGAAAGCGACAAGGGCTCAAACCGCCGTCAACAGGCAATCTGAACCCTTTCTCTGTCGGGGTGACTGGATTCGAACCAGCGACCACACGCCCCCCAGACGTAGGCTGATGCACATTACTTGATTGTATTATAAGTATTTATATTAGCTACTCCTTTTCCTTGCAGGTTTTTTGCAGGTGCTTAACAGAAAAAGCGTCCCACCCCTGTTGATAAAATCCGCCGATACCGGTCAACAGCCATTCGGATGACACCTTGTAATCCACGGCAAGATAATACAACCACCCGACCTGAAATATGTCGCGTCCGGGCTCTTTCTCCAGCGTGTTCATATTCCATCGGTTTATGCCGTAGCGGTTGGTGAATGTCTGCTTGCCACGGATTACCCCATCGTGTTTAAGACGCTGCAACGCCTCGAAGAAGCGGCGAACTATTATTTGGCTGTGTTCTGACTGCATAATTCCTCCTGTCTCTTATATGCCGCCTCAAAACGGCTGTTAATCATTTTAACCCTGTCGGCAAGAAGCACCTCCCAGCGAGCTATGGCTTCCGCTCCGAAATCGGTCTTTCCGCCCTCCAACTGCCGTAGCTCGCCGGGTGTCATCACCGGCATATATTTCTCTATTTCGAGAAGTTTGCGCAACCGGGTCTTTACCGCATCCGCGCCTGTATTAATCATCGCCCCCTCGCCGAGAAGAAGCCACCGTGCGTTGAGTTCCGGAAACTTTTCGAGCAACGCGACAATCGGGCGGATGCCTATGCCGCTCTCGCCTTTCGCAAGCCTGTTGAGGTACTGCGGCGACCACCCCATAAGGGCGGCGAACTCGGCCTGTCTGCCGTCAGTCTTGTATTGTATGAATTGCAATAGCCGTTCGTTCATATTTCAATTATTATTTAGCCCAAAGGCATTTGTTCCTAACTTACGTTTGAAAAGCTGTTCTTTAGCAATGGCCTCATCTGCTGTTACGGTCTTTGGAAGCAGCATCAGAATGGAGAACTGGAAATATTTGCAAGCATATTCCCAATCCTTGTCAAGCAGTTCTTTCAACGATTTATTTCCGCCATGTCCGTTAGTAGCAACATACTCTTTCCACCGTCCCCAAATGCCCTCGTCACCGTAGGCCGAGCCAATATACAGCTTGCCGGAGTTCTTGTCAGTAATGAGGTACACACCCTTTATTGCGGAAAGCACGGTTTTCCAATCTTGGTACTGTTCAACCACTATTTCCTGAAGCTCATTGAAATCAAGTATAATGTCGAAATAGTCCGTAAATTTTTTATAATGCAATCCCGGAGATATTTCAAGAACCTCCATTTCGTTTTTTATCCACTGATGCCAAGAGATTGCGTTTTCCCAACGGATTATTACACGTTCTTTCAAATCCTCATATCCCTCCACTTCTTCCATAGAATATTTGAAGCCATAAGAAAAATCGGAATTTCCGATGTTCAATCCTCCTTTTATCTGTTCCTTCCCTATAATCCTATAGACGCCGATAAAACGAGCCGACACACCGTGTTCGCCTATAAAGGACACAATAAAATCAACGCCCTTGAAAACATCCCTGCGCTGTGTGTTCTGATAGTCCAAGAACGCGTTACGGTCAACCCGGTACATATTGTACAGGTCGATTCTCCTGTCCTTATGGCGGACGAGCTTGACGGCGGCTGACCTGTCTAAGCCACGGTTATATAGCAGTTCTTGGATGGTTATCATTGCTTTATAAAAATGTCTCCTTCAATACTATTATGATTTCCTTTCACTTGATGACCTGCCCTAATGCTATCAGTTCTTTTAATTTTTTGTTTCTTAGCTTCTTTATTTTTAAAGCCCATAACAAACTCTATAATCTCATTATCTTGTGTTTTTAATGCTGCTTTTCTAAAGCTCTGAATAACATCTTCATCAAATGCCACATCCACACCCTGTCGTTCCAATATAGTAATTATAAATTTTATGCTACGTATAATCGCATCATATGCCTCTATGGACAAATCGTCATCAAGCGACTTGTCCCAAACACATAATGCATTCATAAATGCCTGCAAAGCCCCTCCATAATCGCCCCGGTTAAACAAAGCAACTCCTAATTGCCCTAATGAAGCAAATACAGAAGCGTTACGTGCACTTATCATACTACATTCAATCTCCTTTTTCAAGTCTCGTCTAACTCTACGTTCAAAGGTTAAATAATTTACTATGTGAAAACCAAGAAGCAACATAACTATGAAAGACAATATGCTTATCATCACACTATATACATCCATATCAAAGCTCGAAGAATTAGCATTCACAATTACAATCAAGATTCCAATAATAGATATGATAAATGATACTATTGATATAATCTCTGCACGTTTCATCTATTTATTCATCAATATTTTTATAAGACGTTCCTTTTCTGCGATAATTTGATTTTTCAATTCCAACTCTTTCTTCATCGCTTCCAAAGCAATATTATCTCCTATTGAAATATTTCCTGATATATTATCATTGTTCCCCACTACATTATGTCCAACAATCATACCTCCGTTATCTTTAAAAAAGCAGCAAACTGAAACTTTAAGTATTTTTGCTATTTTTTCCAAAGTATCTATTTTGGTTGAATTATTGCGCATTAATTTGGAAAGAGCCTGCGGTGTTATACCTAATTCTGATGCGATGGTAGCCAACGGTATATTTTTTTGCTCAGCTATGTCTTTAATTAACTGCAAATTAGCCATATATTGAAACTGTTTTATTGTAATTACTGAAACTTTTTCTCTCTAAAATTTGTTTTGCTGAAACTTTTTGTTTAATTTTGCATCGTGGTTTTGAAATTGATTTCAAAACACGCTATAAAAATACGGATAAAAAACGAGAATAAACTAAAAAGTTAAGATAAAATGACACAACAAGAATTCGAGCAGCGGACAGGCTGCAAAATCACGCCCGAGGCATTCGGGAGAGCCAACGCAATCTATATGGCTGCGGGCGACATCGACAAGGACAGTTTCTGCCGGGACTACAAGGCGCACGGCGGCAGCGAAATCATCAATGCACTGTACGGGCAGCTTGAAAACACGGACGGACGGCTCAACATCATACTGAAAGAATACAACGAGCTGCTGAACTTTCTGATAGACAAAAATGAAGAACTGTCCGACCCCGACCTACGCAAGGCGGTAATCATAAAAATGGGAGGAAAAGAATACCTGCGCCGAAAAGTGAATAAAGGTTATGTATTGCAGGAGGATGACAGGCGGATGCTCAACGAGATATTGTCCGCAAGAGGGACTTCTACCCCCCCCCCATTTGCAAAAATTAACAGAGAGCGAGAGGTAACTTGGTATGCCGGTGCAGCCGGAATGACAAAGAGAGAAGCCGCCGCGCAGCTTGACGAAGCCGAGGCGGAGCGCGACAGAGTAAACAAGTTGAACGACAATTTATTATTGGACGAGAAATGGAAAGAAAAATACGTATAGAAATCAGATGCGGCAACCAATGGAAAGAGGTGACATTTCCGGTGCCGCAAGAACTTGAACAGCACCTGCTCGACCTGCTCAAAGTGGAGGACGCAATGACAGGGTCGGCGTTCCAGACAGCCGGAAGCAAGAACGTCAAGGTGAGGCTGACAACATTCCAATTCAACAAGGACTTTTAATTACAGGAAAGATGGAAACGATAGACGTAAGGACACCCGCCGAAAAGGCAAGGGAGGAAAGGCACAAGGCGATATGCCAAGCATACCTTAGCCTGTGCAACCAGCACCCCGACTGCAAGCCGCACAGACTGATGACGATAGTGGCGAAGCAATTCGGGATGACAGTGCCGGGCGTAAAGAACGTGATAAGCTCCAATGGGCTGTATGACGCAGCAAGAGTATAAACCATTCAATTTAGCGACTATGGGCAAAACAGCATTATTAGTTCAGGCCGCATTCGCTGCACTGTTTGTCATTTGGACACTGTTTATGACAGTGCGTATGCTTACAGGAGATTATGACGCGGTCTATACGGTCTGCTTCGGGCTTATGTCCTGCATAGGTTACAATTTTTTGGCAGAATCCGTGAAAGAAATGAGGAAAGGGGGTGAGAAATGATAACATCGACAGAGCCGAAAGTGACGGCGGACGGACGCTATACGGTGGCGCAAGTCTGCACCGCGCTCGGCATACACCGCAACACCCTGCGTAAGTACACCGACTGCGGAATGATAAAATGCGGATTCCGCAGGGAATCGGCACGCAAGTTCTACAAGGGAAGCGAGATAGTCCGTTTCTGGAGGGCGCAATTATGACAATCAACTTATTATAAACCAAAAACAATCATCGAACTATGAGTAACGAAATCATCGAAATCAAACAGGCAGAAATGCTTCAGGCAATCAACCGCAGCGAGGTTGACATGCAAATCGCAACGGCAAAGCAGTACCCGCGCAATTTGCCGGAGGTGCTTAACCAAATCGCCACATACGCCACAATGGATATGGAAACGGCGGAGGACTGCTTCTACGTACTGAGGCGCAGCGGCTCTACCATAGAGGGGCTGTCAGTCCGTATGGCGGAAATCATAGCCGGTGCATGGGGCAACCTGCGCGTGCAGACACGTATCATCGGCAACGACGGAAAGACTATCACGGCACAGGGAATATGCCACGACCTCGAGACCAACGTGGCTGTCAGCGTGGAGGTAAAACGCCGCATCACGGACAAATACGGCAAGACATTTTCAGAGGATATGCAGGTAGTGACTGGCAACGCCGCATCGGCAATCGCCTACCGCAACGCTGTGCTGAAAGTAGTACCGAAAGCCGTCACAAAGAAAGTCATAGCGGAAGTGAAGAAAGTGGCACTCGGACAGTCGCTCGACCTCGAAACGTGCCGCCAGAATATGATACAATATTTCGCAAAGCTCGGAGTGACGGAAGAAATGCTGCTGGAATATCTCGGCATCAAGAAACGTGAGGAGATAGACAAAGAGGCGGTATTCGAGCTTCGGGCAACGGCCAACGCAATCAAGGAGGGAACAACCACGGTGCAGGACAGCTTCATAAAGCCATTGGAGGAACGCCGTCAGGCAGAGGAAGCCAAGAAAAAGGCGGAAGCTGTCAAGGCAAAAGCCGCGGAGGCGGCAAAACGTGCGACAGCACAAAAGCCGTCGGCAGAAACGGCAGAGGTATCAGAGAACGTGCCTTATGGAGTTGACCCTGAAACAGGAGAAATAAATAATAAATAACCGGGGCGCAAGCTCCACAACAACGAACTGATATGATTACGGAAGATTTGAAACAAGCCATTGAAACATGGCAAAAGGAAGATTGCAAGAAACGAGCGATAATGGTCATTGCAATCGAAGAAAAAGAACGCACAGAGGACAAAACGAATTGTGAAACTTCTGTTTGTGTTATGGGTGGTGAAAGGATGCTTGTCGAAGCTGTGAAATCCGCGAAAAAAAACGATGGTGTTATAACCAACATCTTCAACAAAGCCAATTTTATATTGCTAATGGAAAAACTTTGCAAATAATATGAGTTACACAATCATCAGGCCGCAAGACCGCAAAGAGTGGCTGCAGCACAGGGAGAAAGGAATAGGCTCGTCGGAAGTCGGAACGATACTTGGATTGAATCCGTTTGAAACGCCATACCAATTATGGCGGCGCAAGAAAGGATTTGACGCACCGAAGCAGGAGAACTTCGCTATGAAAGCCGGGCATTACCTCGAAGATGCCGTCAGCCTTTTCTACCGCGACGAGACAGGCAAGGAAATCATAAAGCGCAGCGCGGGCGACTGGCTAATAGTGAACAACGAAAAACCGTTTTTGCGCGTATCGCCCGACCGCACGTATTGGATTCCCGATATGCCCAAGAACGAGCATAACAAAGGCATACTCGAATGCAAGACAACGCAAATGGAAATTGACGAGGACAGCGTACCGCAGCATTGGTTCTGCCAGCTACAATATCAATTAGGCGTGGCGGAGCTTCCGCAGGGAGCGTTGGCGTGGCTGACAATGGGACGCAAATTCGGATTCCGGGATTTTATGTTCGATAAGGAGTTCTATGAATGGATGATTGAGGAGGTCGAGAAATTCTGGACTGACTACATCGTAGGCGACCAAGAGCCTCTTCCGGTTAACGTGGACGATGTCTTGTTGAAGAGTCCGCGTCATATTGCAGGAAAAACTGTCGAGGCAACGGATGAACTAATCGAAGAATGCCGACAGTTGAAAGAGCTCAAAGAAGAGTTGAGCGGCATAGAAAGCCGGAAGAAAGAGCTGGAAGCCGCCATCAAAATGGCTATGGGTGATGCGGAAGCACTTGTCATACCGCATACTGCAAAGCCGTTGGCCACGTGGAAAGCGACAAAGGACAAAACGTGTTTTGACGAAAAGAAATTTGCCGCCGACAACCCCGAACTGTACAAGAACTACCAATATGCAAAGCCAGGCACACGGATGTTCCTCTTAAAGTGATAAGGCTATGGAAAATCTGTATGGGTCGATATGCCTGACCGACATCCCAAAGGAATTGATAACGGTCGGCAAAAATGGAAAGAAGTACCTGAACGTTGTTATCAATGCGCGGCGCGAGGCATCCCAATTCGGTATGACGCATTACATCAAAGCCTATTGCAAGAAAGAGCAACGGCGTGACGGTGTGAACTACTACATAGGAGAATTGAAGCCGAGCGTTGCACAGCCGGATGCCACGGCAGTCAGGCAACCGGGCAATGTGCAAGGCGACAATGAAGATTTACCATTCTGAGATGATATGCACCTGATAAGCAACCGGCAGCGGCAAGAGGCCATAGACTTCCTGACATCCTTTATCGAGTTGACAGCCGATAACGGCAGTAACAGGGTACGCAACCTTAAACGCCGTGCCGGGCTGCTCTTAAAGAAATTAAAGGAAAGCAAGGAACTAAGCAATGAATTGGCGAAAGCCATTAAAAAAGACAATGGAGCGGGCGTGGCGTAATTGGAAGCGCATGAGGGGGATGCAGGTTCGAGTCCTGCCGCCCGCACAAATCAACAAATAAAAAAATGAAAAGGATATTTACGATTGCCTACTCAGAGGATGAAGCTAACGAAATAGGACACTTCATAATGAGCAAAGGCTATGAGGGAGTTCAAAATGACAGCTACAGATATTGCCGTGAATGTATTTATTGTGCTTTACGTGAAAATAGAGAGCACAATAAAGATTACATATTTATTGGCTGTACAGGTGCACAAATCATTATAGCAAAAAACAAGAGGAGGCTTCGCAGGAGAGGTTTGAAATACATAGAAAAGAAACGCAAGTTTTACGACTTGCTGAGTATGTGGAACGAGAAAGAATAACAGCCATGTATGAGTTAAGAGATTACCAAAGGGAGGCAGTGGAAGCAGCCGTCAACTTCTTCTCCACAGGAAGCAAAAAAAACGGGCTGATAGTCCTACCGACAGGGTCGGGAAAGAGCCTCGTGATAGCCAACATAGCGTTACGGCTGAACGCACCAGTGCTTATCTTCCAGCCGAGCAAAGAGATTCTGGAGCAGAACTACGAAAAGCTGTGTTCCTACGGTGTTCTGACGGACGTAGGGATATTCTCTGCCTCGTTCAACCGAAAGCAAGTATCAACAATAACATTCGCCACGATTGGAAGCGTAAAGAACTATAAGGATTATTTCCGACGTTTCCGCTATGCGATAATCGACGAATGCCATTACGTCAACGCAGAGGCAGGAATGTACAAAGACTTTATCGAAACGGTCGGGTGCAAAGTGCTTGGACTGACTGCAACGCCGTATCGCCTTTACAGCAACCGCTTCTACGGCTCAATGCTCCGCTTCATCACGCGGACAAACCCACGCATATTCAACGAACTGCTGTACTGCGTACAGGTCGGCACGTTGCTCTCGCGTGGCTACCTCGCTAACATGAACTACTACCAATTGAACGTAGTGAACACTGACAGGCTGAAAGTGAACAGCACAGGCGCGGACTATACAGATGCGAGCGTAAGGCGACACTATAAAGAGATAAAATTCAACGACACGCTGGAGAATATAATACACCGGCTGTTGGTGGCCGGAAGAACCTCCATACTCGTGTTCACACGCTTCATCGAAGAAGCCGAATACGTGGCAAAAGCCATAGGGGCTTCCGCAGCAGTCGTGAGCAACGAAACAAGCAAGGCTGATCGTGAGGAGATTCTACGGAAATTCAAGACAAAGGAAATCAACGTAGTCACTAATGTAGGAGTTCTTACCACAGGCTTCGACTTCCCGGAACTCGCCACGGTCGTACTGGCACGTCCCACAATGTCGCTCGCTCTCTACTATCAAATGGTAGGCAGGGCGATACGTCCATACGAGGATAAAACGTCTTGGATTGTCGATTTGTGCGGTAACTATAAGCGTTTCGGACGTGTAGAGGATTTGCAGGTGAGAGAGACGAAGCCGGGCATATACGCCGTTTTCAACGGATACCGGCAATTGACTAATGTCTATTTCAAGAAATGAAGATATGGCAAGTTGGATAAAGCTGTATAGGAAAATAATCGAGAACCCTATGTACTTCTCGGAGCCGTTCACTCGTCTACAGGCGTGGATAGATTTGCTTCTGATTGCCAATTATGAAATGAGAACCATCTATGTCCGAGGGAACAAGGTCGAGGTCAGAAGAGGGCAGCTTGCGAAGTCACAGGATGCCTTGTGTGAACGTTGGAGATGGTCAAGGGGAAAAGTCCTGCGATTCCTTGATGAATTGCAAAAAGCGGGGCAGATAGTACAACAGAAAAGCAACGTAATTAACTTAATATCAATAGTTAACTTCGACTTATACCAACAAGGCGATACAACAGATAGAACAACAGAAAAAAATGGTACAACAGAAACTGCACCTTTAAGCGGTTGTGACGGTACAACAGAAACTACGGCTAACCATACTGACAATCAACAATATAACAACACACATAACGGTCAGGCAGTACAACAGAACGGACAGCAGATAGTACAACAGACAGTACGACAGATAGGACAACCCTATAAAGAATATAAAGAATATAAGAATAATAATTACTCTAATCAAAGATTAGAGAGTGGTCAAAGACCACTTCCGACCCCTCCTGCGGAGGAGGTCGCCTCTACCCAAAAGCCGCCTAAAACAGAGAGATTGCCTTTCAAGGAAATCAAGGATATGTGGAACGATACGTGTAAAGGATATCCGGCGTTGATTAAGTTGTCGGAAAGCCGTAAAAACAAAATGCGGCTGCGGATTTCCGAAATGGGAGGAGTCACAAAGGCAATGCCGCTGCTTCAGGACATATTCACTAAAATGCAAGAGAGCAATTTTCTCAAAGGGGACAACAGGCGTGGGTGGAAAGCATCTTTCGACTGGGTTTTTGAGAACGACAAGAATTGGATAAAAGTGTATGAGGGCAACTATGGCAACAGTTCTCCGCAATCATTCAAAAAAAACGATTTAAAAATTAACGACATATGGCAGCAATAAGTATCTCCGACATAATCAGAAAAATCGAGGAGCGTGGAATATTCAAAGGCATAAAAAGATACACCTATATGCCATACAGCTTGGATAAGGCTGTAGAAGTAGTTGAGGCAATAGGAAGAACGAGACGCAAGAATTTCTGCATTGACGATGACAACCGCTTTGCATACGAAAACATCATACGCTGGATACACGGTGATAAGGATATGAGATGCATAGACCCTGCCACACATCAGGAAATGCCCGGACGGCTTGACGCAGGAATCTATATAGCAGGAAATTCAGGCAGCGGCAAGTCTTGGGCGATGGAGATAATGAGTGCCTACACAATTATCGATGATGTACAAATAACCATCGGGGAAACACGCAGATGCCTTAGATGGCCGAATGTGCGTGCGGACATAATCTGTGAGGAATACACCAAGACCGGGTATTATGAAAAATACAAGAAAATGCCGATTATCTGCATTCAGGACTTAGGCTCGGAACAAATGGAAAGCCTGTATATGGGCAACCGCGAGAATGTCATACGCCGCATGATAGAATACCGCGGCGACCGCACGGATATGCTCACTCTAATCACATCCAACCTGCCTATGGCACACCAAAAATTGGAGGAGAAATATGGCGACCGGGTTGTCAGCCGTCTGAACGAGATGTGCAACTATTTGGAAATAAAAGGCAAAGACAGAAGAATGCTGAGGAGTTGACAGATGAAAACTAAAACCGTACATATACGTGTGTTCGAGGCGTTCGCGGGCTACGGCTCGCAGTCTATGGCATTGAGGCGGCTGTCACACGATTACCCTCGGTTCTCCTTTGAGGCTGTCGGTATAAGCGAGATTGACCGCTACGCCCTGCAAGCCTACCGTGCCGTTCACGGCGATGTCACCAACTACGGCGACATAACACGCATTGACTGGGGCAAAGTGCCTGACTTCGACCTGCTGACCTACTCGTTTCCGTGTACCGACATATCGGCGGTGGGCAAGCAGCAGGGCTTCACGGAGGGCAGCGGCACACGCTCGTCCCTGCTGTGGGAGTGCCGAAAGGCGATATTCGCCAAGCGTCCGCAATGGCTGCTGATGGAGAACGTAAAGGCGTTGGTGTCGGAGAAGTTCCTGCCCCTTTTCAGGGAGTGGGAGCAGTGGCTCCCC
>UMFR01061770.1_pt1 | contig 10617 bp, 9 predicted proteins | sample 1965041 | NCBI WGS metagenome assembly UMFR01 (sample SAMEA4836049, study PRJEB28245) | human gut metagenome | biome: gut microbiome; material: fecal sample | place: Denmark | collected 2008
TAGCAAGGGATGCTGTAGAGACCATGCACAGATCCCAATGAAAAAGTTTTGACAAAAAGAACATAAGGATCACATGAACGGCTAGGATAAAGAACCCATAGACCACCCACATAGGAGCTGCCAGAAGATCCGTTACAGAAGCCGTCGAAGCAAGAAGGGAAACAACTGCATACAGATAAACGCTGGAAAGTTCCTCTACAGCCGGCACCTTGCCAAGAGGCGTCATGGCGCAGACAAGGCCCAGGACCGTTACAAAAAGGGTCGTCATGGACCCTTTATCGAACATCGCAAGACCAACATCCCTAAGTGCCCCGTTGAGGGAAGCCCCTACATATTGGGAAATGGCAGAGACAATAAGGGAAAGTCCAATGAGGAAGATCCAGTCCGCACCGCCAGCCTGTTTCTTTTCCTTTGCCACTTCCGCCGCAGCGGCATCGGCTACAGCCTGAAGCTTTGACGTATCGGCCTTTACAGCATTGTTCCACTTGGAAGCATAGCGGACCATGAGCAGCAGCAAGGCAATCCAAACGGAATAGCAGACCGTATCAAGGGCGAGTGCGCAGCTGTAAGCGCCGGCGTCTACGGGAAGGGCAGCCTGCATGGCTGCCATATTGGCAGAACCGCCAACCCAAGAGGCATACAGGGCAGCTACAGCACCCCACGTGTCACTGCCAAGAGAGCCCTTGAAAATGGGGTACCCAACAATAAACCCGACAAAAAGCGTGAGGGAGCAGCCAAGAAAGATGGCCACCATGCGCCCGCCTAACTTGGCAAGTTTCCGGAAATCGCAGCGCAGGAGCATGACAAAAATCATAGCATACAGGAGATTGTTCTTCAGCGCTTTATAGGCAGCGGAAACTTCTTTGGAATGGTAGAGACCCAAGGTGCAGAAAATCATATTGAGGACATAGATCCAGACAAGGGGCGGCACAACATTGAAAATCTTCCATTTTGTGTATTTTTCAAGGGCAAGAAGAATCCCTGCCAAACACATAAGAAAAGCAATATACATAAAACCATTCGTAATGACCATTATATCCACTTCCCTTCAGGAAAACCAGGCGCCGTCACACATCAAGATAAGTCAAACCGCGGATGCCCTTGATCCCGAGGCCCGGTGCGTCAGAAACGGTAATTTCCTTTTCGTTGAAGACGGCACCGCCATCGATGGGATCTTCACTGCAAAGGACGGGTCCATCAAGATCAACGCGGGTAATGACTTTTTTGGCACAGGCTAGATGCACAGCCGCGTTGACACTCACTTTGGCCTCCAACATACAGCCAATCATGCATTCCATGCCAGAGATCTCCGCCAAGGCAGCAATCTTGAGGGCACTTGTCAAACCACCACATTTCATGAGCTTGATATTGATGAGGTCCGCTGCCCGCATTTCCACGATTTTCAGGGCATCTTCAGCGCTGAAGACGCTTTCATCGGCAAGGACCGGCACATAGGAGCGTTCCGTCACATACGTCAGTCCCTCTAGGTCATGGGCCTTGACCGGCTGCTCCACAAGTTCAATGGCTAATCCGGATTCCTGCATTTCGTTCAGGAGACGGACAGCCTCTTTTGGAGCCCAAGCCTGATTGGCATCAATGCGAATGCGGGGTGCGCTTCCTACAGCGTCACGAATGGCTTTGAGCCTGGCTACGTCAAGAGTTGGATCGACCCCTACCTTTACCTTTAAGGTATCATAGCCCCGCTTGATGGCATTTACCGCATCACGGGCCATCTCTTCCGGTGGATTGACGCTGATTGTAATATCCGTGATAATCTTTTTCCGAGCCCCACCGAGCAGTTTATAGACGGGAATCTGATATTTTTGTCCGTACAGATCCCACAAGGCCATATCGACAGCCGCTTTGGCACTGCTGTTTTTGACAACAGCACCGTCCAAAGCTGTTGTCAGGTCCTCAAAATCATCGATATCACGCCCCACAAGGGCCTTACGGATGTAGTCGGTGATGGCGCCAATGATGGCTCCTGTCGTATCACCCGTAATGGCACCGGTTGGAGGCGCTTCTCCATAGCCAATTTCCCCCGTGTCCGTATGCACTTCAACGATGATATCTTCTACGGAATCAACACGACGCAGAGCCGTTTTGAAGGGAACGCGCAGCGGCACAGAAATTCTGCCCAATTTGATGGCTGTTATCTTCATAAAAATACACGCCTCCCACTTTATTTTGATAAATCAAGCATAATTCTTTCTCTTTATTCCGTCAATAAAAACACCCTGATGCCTTTTATTTTCTCCTTTTCAATCATTTTATACATATTTTTTGTATCTTTTTTTATAAAAAATATGCGTCAAAAAAGGGAAATTCCCTGTCCTTTCCTTGTCCTTGCCGTCCGCCTTCGTTATAATGAAGGAAAAGCATTTTTCCCGATAAAAAAGAAAGGTGGTGTCCGGGCCCTTTTCCAGCAAGGTGCCCGTTTTTCATTGAAGAACCCATGGTATCCAAAAAAACTCTTCGTTCTCGGCCTTTTGGGCCTTGTCAGCCTATCCTTTTCTCCCTTGGGCACGGCACAGGCCACTGCAGCATCCAAAAAAACGGTAAAGAAAGTAGCTTCCTATCAGACGGCAGGGCAAAAAGTACCGGCAGGCCTTAAAAAAGGAATGCCTTCTGCCCAATCAAAAGCGGCCCTGACCAAGGAACTTGACAGCATGATTGGAGATTCTGGAACGAAAGTCCCTGGCCTTGGCGTCATTGTCTTCAAAGATGGCCGTGAGGTCTACTCCCATTTTGCTGGACGCCGCCATATTGGGGCAAGTTCCGGTGGAAAGGATGAACCCGTAACAAGAAACACCCGCTTCCGCGTTGCCTCCGTATCAAAGACCGTGACAGGCCTCGCCGTCATGCAGCTTGTCCAGGAAGGAAAGATTCAGCTCGACGAGGATATCAGCCACTATCTAGGCTACAGCCTGCGCAATCCTAACGCGCCCACGGTTCCCATAACGGTACGTATGCTCCTTTCCCACACGTCGAGCCTGCGTGATGGCAGGACCTATAGTCTGCCGCCATCGGTTCCCATTCGGGATTATTTCAAACCGGGCACGAGCTACTACCATCCCTCCCACTTTGCGTCAAAATGGCAGCAGCCAGGAACATATTTCACCTATGCCAACATCAACTACGGTGTCCTTGGAACCATCATCGAAAAAGTAACGGGAGAACGCTTCGACCGTTATATGAAGCGCCATATCCTCACGGACCTTGAAACAGAAGCCAGCTTCTTTCCTGCCACGCTTTCACCAGCAGCTTTCAAGGAATTAGGAACTGTCTATCGAAAAAACAGGGGAAGCAGCTGGGACGAATTTGGACCTTGGATTCCCCAAGTCGATGATTTCAGGGGCCGCCAGCCGAGCCCTGCCCTTGCACCAAGCGGCTACAGCCTTTCTAGCTACAAAGTCGGAACCAACGGGACCATCTTTGCGCCCCAAGGCGGTCTGCGTATTTCCTACGAAGAGCTCTCCCATGTCCTGCGCCTTCTCATCAACAAGGGAACCTTCAATGGCAAACGCATCCTTTCTTCCTCCCTTGTCCGTGAAATGATGACCCCTCAATGGACCTATACCGCGGCCCATAAAAATGGCGACACCTATAACGGTTCCATTGAAGGCTATGGTCTTGCCCTGTACCCCATCAAAGGGACGGGCACAAGCCGTGTTGTCAAGGACCATGTCCTTGACCTATGGGGCCATACGGGAGAAGCCTATGGCCTTCTAGCCGGCGTCTTTGTCGTACCAGGAACCCAAAACGGCTTCCTCTACATCATGAACGGCGAAGCCATAGCGGAAGATGACGACCCGCGAAGTGCCGGGGCCTACAGCGGCAACTACATCTGGGAAGAAAAAATCATGGATGCCATCTGCCGCCACCTTTATTTTGGAGAATAACAAAGAAGAGCTGTGAAAAAATGAGTACTTCATTTTTTCGCAGCTCTTCTTTAATTGTGCACCTATCTTTTCTTAAAAAGGACCTTCATCATCGTCAGAAGGGCCGCTTCCCTTCTTCCTGTCTTTCTTTTCACCGTCATCACAGGTGTCTTCGAATTCATCTTCTAAGGGAACAAGAGGCACATCGGTTTCCTCATCATAGATTTCATCGTCATCGAAATCATCGTCGGAGCCATGCCATTTCTTGTCAAAATAGGATTCATCCTTAGTGAGTAGGAACAGGCCTTCTTGGATAGCTTCCCATGATGTATAATCATTTTGTTTTTCCGCAACCTTCATGGCCTTTTCCATGGCCTCAAGGACTTCGGAGTCGGCACCGGGTTCCAAGCCAAACTCGGCACACACATCGTCAAAGTCGGCCACTTCAGCTGTGGAGTCAAGGAGGTCGGCCAGTTCCTTCGTAAAGGCATCGGGAAGTTCCGTCTCGGCATTCCAGTCAAGGACATACTCATAGCAAGCCCGTGCTTCGGGAATCCGGCCTTCAAAAGCCAAATAGCGGCCCAATTCGGCAAAAGCTTCCGTAACCCCATCTGCATAGATGGTTTTTCCTTCCCGACGGATATTGTCCAGCCAAGCTTTCCTATCGCCATGTTTCTCGTAGTAACGGTTCATGGCGGCATAAGGGAGTGTATGGAAAGGATTGAGGCGGCAGGCCCACTTGAACTTTTTCATGGCGGCTTCCTCTTTTCCTAGTTTATAAAGGATCATGCCCCACATAAAATACATGACATGAAGGGGCACAGGCATGAGGAGCAGGTTATCCTTTTCGCCGCGCAGGTCCTTGAGGCAGCGGTAAATGGGGACTTCCGTGTTAAGGGCAAGACTCCGTTCATCAAGATTTTCTTCCCCCGAATAAAATTCCCTGTGCATTTCCGTCAGTCTGCGGACCCGGCGCAAGGCCTTCTCCAGTTTACCTTTATCGACAAGGTCAGAAATGGCAAGCAGTTCATCGACGCATTCGTTGTAAAGGGTCAAGACCACATTGTCCACTTCGTCGGGGTCAAAGCTGTCTTCACTGAAAAGGCCCGGTTCCGTGCTTCCCATGATCTGGGCATGGAATCCATCCACATCATGATCATGACCACAGCCGCAGTCACAGTCCCCGTCATGGTGATGGCCGTGAAAAAGTCCTTCTGGAAGCTCTTTTCCGTCGTGATGATCATATTTATGGAAATAAATCAGCTTATCGTCACTCATGACTCTTTCCTTTCTCATCATTGTTATGAGGATAATGGTGATCGTGATTGTGGCAGCCTTCATGACTGTGATCGTGCTTTTTGATCTGAGCTGCCTTTCCTTTGTAGCTCGAGTCCTGCGTCAAGTCATAGAGGTAGGCATATACCCGTTCTGCCGTATCCTCATTATGAAGGGTAAGGGCTCTTTCAGCCACTTCGTCGAGGGCCTTTACAGCGCTTTCATGAGGTCCCTTACCAAGGCCTGCGTCCTTCACCACTTCGTCAAAAGCCGGCAGGCTATCGGGGGAAAGGGCGTTCATAGCGTCCTCCATGGCTTTGTCCCAATAAGACGGCAGGGAATCAAGGATGGGATGGGCTTTCATATAGGCTGCAATGGCAGCCGCCTTTTCCGTTTTCTTTGTCACAAGGGAGTAACGGGCCAGCTCCCCATAGGCTTCCATGAGATTGCGGCGGTAAATGGCCTGTGCATATTCGCGGCGGATATTTTGGAGCCATCCAGACAAGTCTCCCTTCCCTTCAAGGATGCGATTCATGGGATAGTAATTGGCGTAGGAAAAAGGACTCCACATCAGGCTCTGCTCAAAGCGTTTATAAGCGTCTTCCGGTTTTCCCAGGTCCATAAGGATACCGCCCCACAGATGGTAGCCAAGACCAATGGGAAGCGGTGCCGGCGTAAAGCGTTTTCCTTCACATTCCTTGGCAAAGAAAATCGGATAGACGAGGTATTCCAGCGGATGATCAAGGGCCTTGGAAATGAGCTGGTCATTTTTTTCCGGCAAGGCGCTTTCCACAACGCGGCGAATCTTCCGAAGGGCTTTGCGCAGATTGCCAGCTTTTCCAAGCATGCCAATTTCTTCAAGGACGCTAAGGAACTGCTGCTGCTGATCCATCATATATTCCTTGATAAGGTCTTCCGTGACGCCGCCTTTTTTGCGGGCCGCGGCAGCCCGTTCCTGCCAGTACTGACGGCGGGATTTGGAATTCGTTTCTGTCATGACTGGGGTCTCCTTTTCTCCTTGTTACACGCCCCGTGCTTCGGGGTCCCAGATCACCTTGTGGAGCTGAACCTGGACGCAGACGCGGGAAAGCTGATGATGTTTGACAAAGTCCACCAACGCCACAGGCTCAATCTTACCAAAAACAGGGGATACGTAAATTTGGGCCTTGATGGAATAGGTGCTAAGGATGGTTTCCATATAGCGCAGGTCCTCTACGGACCCGACGACAAACTTCAAGACGTCGTCTGCCGTCAGGAGGGAAAGATTTTCCCAGCGCATGCGGTCCTTTTCCCCGGACGAGGGACTCTTGATATCCATGGTATAAAAAAGCCTGTCCGGACGCTCCAAAAAGAGCGCTGCCGCGCCGTTCGTCTCAATATTGACCTCATAACCTGCATCCCCTAAACGGCGGCAGAGGGTCTCGATGGGCTGGAGCATCGGTTCTCCGCCCGTGAGGGTCACCCGTTTCCACGGATAGGCTGTTATCTGTTGGAAGAGATTGTCTTCAGACAGCCATTCCTTTGCCTGTGACGCGTCCCAGGCGTAGGCCGTATCGCAGTAGGAGCAGCGCAGGTTGCAGCCAGCAAAGCGAACAAAGGTAGCCATATAGCCAGTTCGCTTTCCTTCTCCATCGATGGAATCAAAAATCTCCACAACCGGGAATCGCTCAGTCTTCATAAACAGCCACATTCCCTTCTGATTCCTGGACCATGACCTTGGTACAGTATGGGACCTGGTCATGGATCCACTTGGCAATGTTTTCCGCCGTCGGATTCATGGACAGGATGGCATTGAGGTTCTGATGGTCGAGCTTTTTTACCACATCCTTGATATGATGGAAGTCGACGACCATCCCATTTTCATCCAGTTCTTCCCGGCGGCAGGTCACTTCAATGATCCAGTTGTGCCCGTGAAGGCGGGTACATTTGCTTTCATAAGGAAGCCTGAGTGCATGGGCACCGCTCACTTCCATCCTTTTTGTTACCGTATACATCACTTTTCCTCCAATGCGGGATCCGGGACACCGTTAGCCGCAAAGGCGCGCGCCCGGTCGATACAGGTACCGCAGGTGCCGCAGGGACGGTCACCGCCTTCGTAGCAGCTCCACGTCAATTCATAAGGAGTCCCCAATTCAAGGCCTTTTTTTACGATGCCTGCCTTGTTGACTTCCACAAAAGGCGCCACCAAATGACACTGCTCATAGGTTCCTATGGAAATGGCCTTCCCCATGGCATCCGTAAAGGCCTCGCTGCAGTCGGCATAAGCATTGCCTGCCGCATCATTGGCGTGGGCGCCAAGGTAAATATCCACATCGTCCTTTTCAAAAAGACTCATGGCAAGGCTTGCAACGGCACTTAGCATCAGCCCATTACGGAACGGCACATAGGTCGATACCTTGCCTTCCCCATTTTGGGCAATCTGGTCCTCATAACTTTCGTGGATGATTTCTTCCGTCGAATGGGACAGGAGACTGCAGTTTGAATACTGGAAGATCTTTGATAAATCCAGTTCATAATGAGGTACATGATAAAAATCAGCCACTTTCTGGGCTGCGTCAAGTTCCTTGCGATGTTTCTGCCCATAAAAGATGGAAACAGTAGCAACGTTTTCCCGGCCCAATTCATGAACCGCCACGGATACACAGGTCGTTGAATCCACACCGCCACTTGACAGGACAAGGGCTTTCTTACTCATGGACAAAGGCCTCCATTCTGCGCTGGGCCATTTCTTTATATTCGTCCTGGTAATAGACGGCAAAAGGGAGGATACTGATACCGCCGCGAGGATTGAAATAACCGGCAACCTCCAGATACTTCGGCGAAAGAAGAGCCACTAGGTCATTTTTAATGATATTGACGCAGTCTTCATGGAAGTCTCCGTTATTGCGGAAAGAAAAGAGATAGAGTTTCAGGGATTTGCTTTCCACCAGTTTGTGATCCGGGATATAGCTGATGACAACGCGGCCGAAATCAGGCTGGCCTGTTTTCGGGCAAAGGCTTGTAAATTCCGGGCAGTTCAGCTTGACCAGATAAGGCGCTTCCTCATGCTTATTGGGGAAAGCTTCCAGGACCGAAGGATCATAGGTACTTTTATATTCCGTATGGCCGCTGCCAAGAGCGGTCACACCGGCAAGTTCTTCTTTTGTTCTCATAATGACAGACCTTTCTTCTTTTTGGTTACGAACAAATATTATATCCTATCTTCCAAGTTTGTTGCAAGGCTGTAGAATCAAGGGCTCCCTTAGGAACTTGCCTTGCCATTTTTCAAAAAGGCAATGAGCTGCTTCATGCCTTCCGACGCATACTGGTGCTTCTTCCAGATGAGGCTCAGGTGAATCTTGAGCGGTTCCTTAAAAGGAAGGAAGCAAAGGTCAGGGTCGTCTAGAAACATTTCCTTATAGCCAACACCCATGGCCCCGCCATTTTTCACAAGCTGGATCATGGTATACAGCTGGGACGTGCGGCAAAGGATCTGAGGTTCCTGACCGGCTTTGCGGAAGCGTTCCTCTACAAGCTCGGACTGAAAGAAAAGTTCTGGCATAAGAACCAGTTTTTCCGCAGATAGGTTTGCCAGAGGCAGGACTTTTTCCCCTGCAAGGGGATGAGCTCGGGAGACGAGGGCTCCTGATTCAAGGTCCGTGACAAAAAGGGACTCAAATCCACTGTATACGGGCTGTGTATGAATAATGAAGGCAAGATCCAGAAGTTCATGTTCCAACTCTTCCTTGATGACCGCCCGCCGCTTTTCCATGATTTCCAAACCGAGCTCCTCATGGTGGCGAAAAAAATCGGTATAAAGGCGGGGCAAAAGCCAGCCTCCTAAAACAGGGGGCACACCAAGACGCAGGATATGACGGCCGGCACCAAGGTCCTGCATGATCCGCACAAGTTTATCGGCATTTTCCGTAAGGGAACGGGACAGCTTGAGGAGCTGCTCGCCTTCTGCCGTCAGTTCTACACCGCGATACTGGCGAACAAAAAGCCCCACGCCAAATTCCTTTTCAAGGGTCTGGATGGCGCTCGACAGGGAAGGCTGGGAAATATGGAGCTGCTGCGCCGCCTGGGTCAAATTTCCGCAGGCGCAGACAGCCTGGAAATAGCGCAGTTGGATGAGGTTCATGACAGGCTCCTTATTCCATAGGTTTATTTTATATCACAAGAGATAAAATATATTATACAAATTTCTCTTTTCACTCTATACTATAACACAAAAAAGAGCGTACTTTTCGTAAAAATTTGTAAGCCTCGTTTCCATAGTACGAGGCACCTATAAAAAGGAGCATGGATATGATGGCATCGACGATTTCAAAGGCAGCAAGCGGGCGAGGCAGTCTTTCCATAAGACTGCGACGGGATTCCTATCCCCTTCTTTTCATCATGACTTCCGTAGGCGGCTTCTGTGCGTCCTACAGCTTTCTTGCCCGGGGCGGTGTATTTGCCTTTGCCCAGACGGGAAACATCATCTATTCCGGTCACGTCATGGCAAGCGGTCATTTTCTGGGCGTCCTGACCTTTCTCTTTCCCATTCTTTCCTATATGCTGGGCCTTTTCCTTTCCCAGCAGCTCAGGGATAGACAGGCTGACCTCGTCACGTTCGAAAAGATCATTCTCCTTTTCCAGAGCCTCCTCATGACCCTGTCAGCCCTCATGCCGGATAGTTTTGCCGCAACCCGCCTTGTACTCTGTCTCCTGGGCCTGTCCTCAGGGCTTCAGATGCAGACCTTCCACCGCGTCGAAGGCCATGAATACACGAGCATCATGGTCATGGGCAACATGAAGCGCACCGTCGAAGCCTTTAGTGCCTACCTGAAGGACCATGAAACAGGATCCCTCAAAAAAGCCCTGCTCTACATCTTCATCAACAGCATCTTCTGTCTGGGCTCTGCTTGGGGCTTTGCCATCACAAAAGCCATGGGCGACTCGGCCATTATCGTTCCGGCCCTGTTTCTTTTGTTCGGTGCCCTCACACTAAAAGAGTAAGGATTGCTTAGCTCTTTTCGAAGCCTTGTCCCCTCTTTCACAAAACCCGTAAAGAAGCCTTACGTTTCAGGGCCTTTTCATTTTCCCAAGTACGCCGCCCCTGTTTTGAAAGAGGGACCTTTCCTACATCCGGCAACGCTGATTGCTGCTTTTCAGTCCTTGCCATCGTAAGGAAGAAGGCGCCTTTCTGCTTACCTTTTAGCGCGTCAGGGCATTCTCTTTTCCCCTTAAAGATGACGGAAAAGAAGGTGGATGGAAAGATTCCCATCCTGCTGCCTTGAAACGTCCTATTATCCTTTCCTCCTGCAGAGTCTCACCGTCGCTGCCCATCCGAGCAAAAACTGGGAAGCTATGTACCCCCCTCCTCAAAAAGGCTGACGCCGTGCCGGAATGGAACCTTTCCGACGGGACGGCAGCACAAAAACAAGTTGGTCACACATAAAAAAGGTTCTTTGTCAAATGTTGGGGTGCCCCACAACTA
>UMFR01066986.1_pt1 | contig 10599 bp, 10 predicted proteins | sample 1965041 | NCBI WGS metagenome assembly UMFR01 (sample SAMEA4836049, study PRJEB28245) | human gut metagenome | biome: gut microbiome; material: fecal sample | place: Denmark | collected 2008
ATATAAAAAATTATGAGGCAATTAATAATGTCAGATAAAAAAAGATTATTCGGGACTTTTGGAGTTAGAAGAGTAGCTAATGAAGTTTTAACTCCTGAATTTGCATCCAGACTTGCAGCATGTTACGGATCAGTAGTTCAAGGAACAGTAGCTGTTGGTGGAGATACAAGAACAAGCAGTCCTATGTTAATGGAAGCTGTAAAAGCTGGACTTTTATCTTCCGGTTGTGATGTTGTAGATTTAGGAATTCTACCTACTCCTGGAGTCCAGTATGGAGTTCGCAAGTATTATGACGGCGGAGTTATGATTACCGCTTCACATAACCCTCCAAAATATAACGGAATTAAATTTTTAGATGAATTAGGTATTGGAATTCCTGATGAGATGGAATTGGAAATTGAAAAATTATATTTTGATGAAGAACCGGAAAGAGCTCATTGGAGTGAAATTGGCCAATTATACCACAATGACAAAATTATTGATGAATACATCGATGAAGCAATCAGCAAAGTAGATGTTGAAGCCATTAAAAAAGCTAATTTGAAAGTTGTTGTTGACTGCGGTTCCGGAGCAGGATCATACACTGCCCCTTACCTGATTAGAAAATTGGGCTGTGATGTAACTACTCTAAACTGTCAGGCAGACGGATTTTTCCCAGGTCGTGACCCTGAACCAATTGAAGAAAACTTACAGGAGCTAATTAATGTTGTAAAACAGTTAAATGCAGATATCGGACTTGCTCATGACGGAGATGCAGACAGAACCATCTGTATTGATGAAAAAGGAAACTTTGTACTTGGAGACAAAACATTTTCACTTGTTGAAAAACAGATGCTTAAAGAAAACAACGGAGGTACAATAGTTACAACTGTTGCAACTTCACAGGCAATTTATGATATTGCTGAAGAGTACAACGGCAAAGTAATAGCTACTGCTGTTGGAGATTTACTTGTGGCCCGTAAATTAAAAGATGAAAATGGTTTATTTGGTGGAGAAGAAAACGGTGGTTTAATCTTCCCTGATTTTGTTTATGGAAGAGATGCAGTTATGACTGTGGCTAAAATACTTGAAACAATAGCTAAGGAGAAAAAACCGTTATCCCAACTGGTTGAAGAACTTCCGGTTTACTATGCAACAAAAACAAAAATTGAATGCAGTGATGACTTAAAAGATGAAGTTATGAACAACATAGCGGATGAAATAAAAACCACTACTGATTTTGAACTTGATACCACTGACGGTGTTAAAATCCTAAAAGAAGACGGATGGGTAATTATCAGACCATCAGGTACTGAACCAATCTTCAGATGCTTTGCTGAATCTGACTCTCAGGAAAAGGCAGATGCAATGACTGAATGGGGATTAAGTTTAATTAAAAAATACAAACATTAAGAAGTATTAATTTACTTCCAATATTTTTTTTAACTCTTTTTTATTGATTGATGAGGGAACATCCTCCTTAAGCCAGTGCCTGCTGCAGGCCACTTTATCAAGGAGTACGCACTGTGGAGGCATTCCAAATGTTGCTGCTTTCCATCCTCCAGATATTAAATTCAACGGGCATACAACTCCAACAATAGCCAGATCTTTTTTATCTTCATCTGTTGCATTTTGAAATGCTGAGGATTTATGGGAAACCAGATATATCTCGCAGTCATACTCATTATTTATTTTAGCTATTTCACATTCAGGATTGCAGGCTGTGCAAACTTCACCTAATCTTTTTTCAACAGCCTGACAGTGTTTTTGGTCTATTTTCATACATGTTGGCAGGACAATTGCTTTTCTTTTTCTTGATTCATAATCTGGTCTGAAAATTCTTCCCATTATTTCAGAGCAAAGCATGTTTAAATAATATAGTTCTTTCGGACTATTGAAAAATATTTCCTCTTGCTTTGATTTAGGTATATCTTCATATTTTTTCAAATAATCATTTAAATTAAATGTATATGATGATAAGTATTTTTGTGCATTTTTACAAAACCACTCCCCCAAAACCAGATACGGAGAAAAATCAACATTTTCCCATTTTCTTAAATAAGGAAGCTGATCATTAAAATCACCTATATATTCCAAATAATCAATTATTTGTTCTAAAGAAGAAAATTTATCACAGCACATCTTCCAATATATGCTGACAATCAATCCTTCAAGAATTTTTTCATCATCAAAGTAGTTGTGAGCAAAGTCTAAAAATTCACTGGCAAATCTTTTGACATCCCTGTAATAACTGTCATTAACTTCATAAGGTGAATCCAAACTACTCATTTTTATCAGCCCTTACACTATCAAGCAGGAATTTATGATACTCTTCAACTTCATCAAACATGATTTCAATTTCTGCTTTTGGAAAGTCGTCATATTTCAGAAATATTTCCCATAACTTGAACATTGAAAATCCAAAGTACATTTCAGCCAATTTATTTGGATTGCAGTCGCTACCAATTACATTTTTCTGAATCAATATTTCAAAAACATCACTCCAGAAGTCAGTAGACCCTCCAAGTATCTCCCGCAGGAAAAATTCCTTAACTTCATCTATCTGATACATCTGAACAAAAATCAGCTTCATGATTTTTAAAATCTTTTCTTCAAAAATCTGCTGTTTAAACATTTCAGATCCCTGATGATAAAATTCTTCAGGATTTTCTTCAAGTAATTTTCTGATATTTTCATCATCTAACGGATTTCCTTTAAAATACTCTTCAAAATAGTTTAAAATTGACATTAAAATATCTTTTTTACTTGAATAATGATTATAAATTGAACTTTCCTTAATTCCAACTTCTGAAGCTATTGTTCTAACAGATACTGAATCATATCCCTTTTTAGAAAATAAATCCAAAGCCGTGTCAAATATTTTATCTTTTGTTTGTGTTTTCATGAATATCCCAAAACTAACAGTTGTTAGTTATACTATTATTTTGATAGTATATAAAACTAACAGTTGTTAGTTAAATAATTGGAAAAAATCCTCAGGTAAAAATACAATTTTATATCCCCAAATAATTGAGAAAGAGATGTTACAAATTATCCAGACATTCCTCTTTTAGGAAAAATGCATCTTCATTATCTGGAGATTTAAGTAAAACTTTATTGAAGCTTTCTACAGCTTCTTCAAATTTTCCCAGCTCCATTAAAACTACTCCTTTATTTAATAAAAAATCAATATTGTGTTTTTCTAAAGAAATAGCTGTATTGAAACATTCCAGAGCTTCATCTAATTTACCCAAATCAATATAAGCATTACCCATACGATTTATAGAACCTGCATCCAATTCAGAATCATCAAAACATACTTCAAGAGCTCTGTCAAAAGATTTAATAGCTTCTTCCAATTTGCCCATATCAGACAATAAATTTCCTCTTGAGTTCCATACTTCAGGATTTTCACTATCTATTAAAATCAGATGGTCGTAAACATCCAAAGCTTCATCAAATTTACCTAAAACTTCTAAAATAAATCCTCTCCAATATAAAACAATTGAACTGTTCGGATTGATGGCCAGTGCAATATCACTAACCTTCAGAGCATCATCCAGTTTTCCGGAGTTAAGTAAAGCTATAGCCTTATTGTTCAATATATATTCATTATGAGGTTCTATTTTTAAAGCCTTATCATAACAAAATATTGCCTGATCAAAGTGGCCCAGCCTTGATAGATTATCTCCCTGTTTATTTAATAGATAAACATCATCAGGATCAATTCTTAAGGCAGCATCATAACACATTGTAGATTTATCAAATTTACCGCTGTCAAAAAGAATATCTGCTCTTTGTGTTATCATAGCCTTTTCATCAATTTTATCCCCTTTCCAGTCATTTACATCTAATTTTTCAAAGTAAATGATTTGAAATAGTTCAGAATCCTCAATTTTGCCAGCATACATTTTTTTGAAATCCTTAACCATTTCCACAGCGCTTTCAAATCCTTCTTTTCTGGCAAGTTCATCATTATCTTTCAAATCAGAAAAAGGAATTGTTTGCACATCCAATACTTTAGCTTCAAAAATTTTCTTTTTTTCTTTAGAAACCAAATTCCAATAACAATAAAGCCTGTCGCCTTTTTTAAGAGGAGTTTTCCAAAGCTTACGTATTGTCATTGTCTTTTTTCCAGTGATTATATCAATATCCTGACTTGAAAATGATAAGATTGGCATTTTTTCTCCTCCAGATAAATTTATATTATTTCTTCTCCAAATTCCGCAGATTTTACTTTTACAACACCGTCAAAATAAGGTTTTACGTATTCTGCAAGTTTTCTTAAATCATGAGGATTTGGAACTTCCACTTCCTCCAATGCAGGGTCTAAAACATTTCTATTCCTGAATTGTTGAATGGTATAAACTTCAGCTTCAATATCCATTACCAAATTATAAATATCCTTTTTAGTATGTAATGTCGGGACATAAGTTGTTCTGGCTTCCAGGTGAACCCCATATTTGTTTATAAGATTCATTGATTTGTGAACCTGAGAACCGACATTGGATCCTGTAACTTTCCTGTATTTTTCAAAAGGTGCTTTAACATCCAAAGAAATGAAATCCAAAATATTCAGTTTTAAAATGTTCTCAAGTTTATCGGGATAAATTCCACTGGTATCCAATTTTGTTTTGAGACCTAATTTATGCACATATTTTAGTATTTCAATAACTGCATCACTTTGAACCAGCGGTTCCCCTCCGGATATTACAACTGCATCAATAAAATCAGCAGCATCATCTATTTCTTTTTTAATTTCTTCAAAACTTAGTTGGGTGTTGTCATCTAAAAGTTCAGCATTATGACAATAACGGCAAGCAAGAGGGCATTTTGACATGAAAATAACTAAAGACATATTTCCATGAAATTCAACAGAAGAAATTACAGTTCCGCCTACATACATTAGGACAATACCTCTTTTACAATGTCTATGAATTTTTTATCCTCTTCTAAAGTACAGATACTTATCCTAATCCAATATTCATCCAATCCTTTAAATGATGTGCAGTCCCTTACAATAACACCTTTTTTCATAAGTTCAAATGCAAATTCAGATGCTGTAAATCCTGTATCTTTTATGCCAATTAACATGAAATTAGATTTAGACGGGAAAACATTCAATGAATCGATTTTTGACAGTTCATTATAAAGATATTCCCTGCTTTCAATACCTTTTTCAATAGATGTTTCAATGTAGTTCTTATCCCTCAAAGTATTAAGAGCAGCTACATAAGACAATCTTGTTAGAGAAAATACCGGTTTAATTCTGTGCATATATTCAATAATCTCACTGCAAGCTAAACCATAACCCATTCTCATTCCAGCCAATCCCATTACTTTAGACATGGTTCTGATAATGAAAATATTGTCAAATTCATTAATCAAATCCTTGTTTGTAACTTCAGCATACTCAAAGTAGGCTTCATCTACAACAATCAGAACATCAGGATTTCCAGAAGCTATATCTCTAATATCCTTTTCATCAATTAAAGTACCTGTAGGATTATTTGGTGTGCATAAGAAAATCATTTTTGTTTTATCGTTTATAGAATTTAAAATTGAATCTGTATCCAATTTGTTTTCTTCCAAATTCCATTTAGCATAAACCGGACGAGCACCGTATTGCTGCAATAAATACTCATAATACATGTAAGAAGGTAGAGGTACAATAAACTCATCACCTTCGTCAATAAATGTTTTAGCTAAAACATCAATGATTTCATCAGCACCATCACCACCAATAATAACCTGGGATTGTTGAACCCCAGAATAATTGGCTAATTCTTGTTGAAGCTCGTTTAAAACTGATTCCGGATATCTGTTTATGTTTTTACATTCTTTTCCGATAGCTTCAATAGCTTTAGCAGATGGGCCAAATGGATTTTCATTAGATCCTAATTTAATTATATCATCTTTATTTAAGTTGAATTCACTAGCTATCTCATCCTGAGATTTACCTGGAACATAGGAATCCATTTCACTAACTATTGCCCTTGGTTTCATTTTTTAACCTTATTTATATTGTTTTGAAAGTTTTTTGTAATTATCTGCATTTTCTTGAATATGTTCAATTTGTTCAGGAGTAACTTCCTTTATTAGTTTGCCAGGAACTCCTAAAATTAGACTGTCTTCAGGGAATTCTTTACCTTCACTTACAACAGCTCCAGCCCCTACAATAGAATTTTTACCAATGTGTGCTCCATTTAACACAGTTGCATTCATTCCGATTAGTACATTGTCTTCCAAAGTACATCCATGAACAACAGCACCATGACCTACAGATACATTATCCCCAATTGTTATCGGGAAATCTTCAGTACAATGTAATACACAGTTATCCTGTACATTAGAGTTGTTACCTATTTTAATAGAATCCACATCTCCTCTAACAACAGCTCCGTGCCAAATTGATACATCTTCGCCTAATTCAACATCACCGAGTACTTGTGCACCTGGACATATTACAACAGAGTCTTTTTTATTTTCCATAATATCACCATTTAATTAATTTTTTTTCTTTTTCTTTTGAATAATATGAGTTTGTTTTTCCAATACCCTTGTATCGGAAGGTAAATCTTCGTATAACAGCACACCTGATCCGATAGTGGAGTTATGGCCTACTTTTACACCTGGAGAAAAACTTGAGTTAATACCAGTCTTTACAGAATCCCCGATAATAGCTCCCAATTTACGTCTTCCGCTGTCTATTTTCTGATTTTTAATTTTAGTTTTAATGGTTGCATTATCAAAACGCAAATTAGCTATATTTGTTCCTGCTGCTATATTGCAGTTAGAACCTATAACAGAGTCACCTACATAACTTAAATGACTAACATTTGTATTTTCCATAATAATTGAGTTTTTAATCTCAACAGCATTTCCAACATGAACATTATCACCAAAATAAGTATTTCCACGAATATATGAGTTAGGTCCTATATCACAGTTTTTACCAATATATACATTTCCTTCAATGTAAACACCAGCCTTAATAACACTTCCCTCATCCAAAAATACTTCACCATGAATAACTGCTCCAGCTTCCACTGTTCCTTTAATTTCTGTTTTAAGCTTGCCAATTAATTCTTCATTTACTTCAATTAATTCCCATGGCCTGCCAACATCAATCCAATCTTTAGAAGTTTTATGTCCGATAACTGTTTTATTATCTTCAATTTGTAAAGATACTGAATCAGTAATTTCATATTCTCCCCTTTCAGAGATTTCTGTTTCACGGATTTTATCGAAAATATCCTTATTAAATATGTAAATTCCAGCATTGACCAAATTACTTGGTGCCTCTTCACGTTTTGGCTTTTCTACAATGTTTTTAATATTTCCGTTTTCAATTTCAACAACACCAAATGCTGAAGGATCTTCCACTTCAGTTAAAAGCATTAAAGTATCAGGTGACAAATAATTGTACTTCTTAATTATTTCATGAATAATCTCATCATCAAGTATAATATCTCCATTTAAAACAATAATACTATCATCAATAAAATCTTCACCATATGAAATAGCATTAGCTGTTCCTAAAAAGTCTTTTTGAGTTTTATAAGAAATATTGACTCCGAAATCACTTCCGTCTCCAAAGTAATTCCTAACAATTTCTTCTTTATAACGTACAATAAGCAAAATATCAGTTATACCATTATCTCTTAAAGACTCGATATTGTACTGAATAATTGGTTTTCCAGCTACTGGCAACATTGTTTTAGGTTTTGTGAGGGTTAATGGCCTCATTCTAGAACCTTCACCAGCACTTAAAATTATAGCTTTCAATTTCATTACCCCATAAGTTATTACTTATAAACTATTATAATATGTTAAGTTTATACTTATTAATTAATTTTTTTAATTGAAAAAAAGAAGATTAAAAAAACATGCAGTAATCCGCTGCATGAAAAAGAATTTAAATATTTTCTTTTATGATTTTAACACATGTTTCTTTAATGGCTTGAGCTTTTGTGCTGTCTTTAGACTCTAAAGTTATTCTAATATAATCTTCAGTTCCTGAAGGCCTTACTAAAACCCAGCTATCATCATTGAAAGTTAATCTGACTCCGTCAATAGAATTAATTTCCTTAATATCATCAAAACTGTCTTTTAATAAATCTTCCATATTTTCCATAACGGCTGTTTTGGCTTCTTTAGAACAGATTATTTTTTCACGAATATTTGGGTAAGACGGAATCTCTAAGAGCAATTCGGACAATTTGCCTTTGTTTGATACAAGTTCAGCCATCCTTAAACCTGAAAGTATGCCGTCAGGACACATACAAAAATCAGGATGCAGCCAGGTTCCGGAAGGTTCCCCTCCAAATGCAGCATCTTTTTCTATTATGACTTCAGCTACATTTACATCTCCGACTTTAGTTCTTAAAACATTACCTTTTACAGATTCATCCATACATAAACCTGCATCTACAGTAGTGACTATGTCTCCGTCAAATTCTTTAGACATTAATGCAAGTAAAGAGTCGAATGGGGAAATATCACCATTTTCATCAATTGTAATCATTCTGTCTGCATCTCCGTCGTGTGCAATTCCAAGGTCTGCACCAATGGCTACTACAGTTTTCATCAGATTTTGCAGGTTTTCTGCATTCGGTTCAGGATTTCTTCCTGGGAAAAAACCGTCCGGCTGAGAATTAAGAGTTGTTACCTCACAGCCCGCTTTTCTAAATACCAAAGGAGATATTTCACTTCCTGCCCCTGAAGCACAATCAATGACAACCTTTAAACCTGGGTTAATATTTACCATACCTACCAGATCATCAATATATCTTCCTTTAATTTCTTCGTTAACTCTTAAGCTACCTACTTTATCCCAGCTTACTGAAGTGTAAGATTCATTTGAGTAGATTTCTTCAATTTTAGCTTCCTGAGCTGAAGTGTATGCCATTCCGTTAGCATTCCAAATTTTAATTCCGTTGTACTGTGAAGGATTATGTGATGCAGTCAGCATTACTCCGGCATCAGCACCTAATTTATCAGTAGCATAACCTACCAAAGGAGTTGGAACCATTCCTATTTTAATTACATCTACTCCGCTTTCAAGCAAACCTGCACAAATAGCCTGGTCAAGCATTACATTAGTAGTTCTTGTATCATAACCTAAAACTACCGTTCCCTCATTACCCAAATAACAAGCTAATGATTTACCGACATTTAATGCAAGTTCACATGTAACTTCAGAATTTATTTTCCCCCGAATTCCAGAAGTTCCGAACAGTTTTTTAACAGCCATTGAATCAACTCTTTTAAGCTCCAAACTTATGAGCATAGTTCATTAAATCCATCATGATGTTCATAACGTCTGCTCCTCTAATTCTGCAAAGCCCTCCTTTTGCAACAGCTACTTCAGAGTATTCACAAACATCATCCACTCTTACTTCAGGTCCTGTAATAATAACCGGCACAGGATCTCCTGAGTGGTTTAAAACAGAAATTGGAGTTGAATGATCAGCAGTCAAGAAAATATAAACATCTTCAAGTTTTTTAAGTTCACTCATAACAACCCTGTCAACTTTTTCAATGAAGTCACGTTTTTCAACAGCCTGCCCGTCATGACCTGCTTCATCTGCCCCATCAATATTTATCAGGAAAAAGTCATGGTCTGAATTTTTAACCTGGTCAATAATTGTGTCTCTGATATTTTCCAAATTGGTGTCAATTCCACCAGTAACATCTTCCATTTCAATAATATCCATACCGGCAAATCTTCCTATTCCCATAATAAGACCAGTTTCAGCAATACATGCAGAATTAACTTCATATTTGTCATTTAAAGCTTCTACAACCGGAACTTCACCTGCACCACGTGGAATTATAATATTTGCAGGAGGTTCATTGTTTTCTATTCTTTCCAAATTAACAGGATGGTCTTTAATCATTTCATAAGATTTAACTACCAATTTATTTAAAATATCTGCAGTTTTTTTAGCTTCAACTGAATCATCTAAAGGTATAACTTCTTTAGATTTGTTTCCTTCCACTTTAGGATCCGCATCACTTACTTTATCAGATAGACCTTCACCTCTTAATACTAAAACTGCTCTGTGACCAGTTGATTCCTTAAAAATAATTTTAATATCAGGATAATCTTCCAAAACCATTGTATTTAACACTTCAACGATTTCATGAGTTCCCTCTCTGATTCTTCCTGCACGTCTGTCAGTAACTATACCATTTTCATCAGCTGTTGAGAAATTACACCTAAATGCAATATCTCCAGGAATAACATCTACTCCAACACCAGCCGCTTCAAAAGGGCCTCTTCCTGTGTATACTTCGTAAGGGTCATAACCTAAAATAGACAAATGAGCAGTGTCACTACCAGGTATAATTCCCGGAGCTATTGAATCCATAATTCCAGTTATACCATTTTTAGCCATTTCATCCATATTCGGAGTATTGGCTGCTTGGAGAGGGGTTTGATTATCAAATTCTTTAAGTGGACGGTCCCCCATACCATCCATAACTAAAACTATTCCCTTCATAATGTCACCTTAATATAATACTTTTAAATATATTTTTCAATAGTTATAAAATTATTTAAAAAAATCAGATTTTAGAAACCTATTAAAGGTTTAATTAAAACTTTAATTAAAT
>UMFR01022561.1_pt1 | contig 10450 bp, 9 predicted proteins | sample 1965041 | NCBI WGS metagenome assembly UMFR01 (sample SAMEA4836049, study PRJEB28245) | human gut metagenome | biome: gut microbiome; material: fecal sample | place: Denmark | collected 2008
TTACAGTCTGTCCCCTTTGGCCACTCGGGAATCTGCCCATTGCTTTAACAATATATACTTATACCATATAAATGCTTAAAGTGCAAACATTTTTGTAATTTTTATAAGATTTTTTGCAATATTTTTTATTTTCATCTATTTATTTAGATAACAAATTTTTATTTTTTAGAAAATTGACACCTATTACAGCTACATAATATAATTGTGGTATTATTTAGTTAATATGATTAAGGTGACAACGCACCTAAAGTTTGATTACATATGAATTAATTTAATTATAACACTCAAAACATAACGGAAAGATTCTATGAAAAACGGCACAATGTTTAACACTTTACATAAGTTTGAGGACAAAGATTTCTTTAAGAAACATTCAAAAGTTTACATTTACACTCCAAAGAGGATTTTGGAATACACTATTCTTTCCCAAATAACTGATGCAATAATGTTTTATTATATATCAAAAAACTTCCTACCGGCAATTTCCCGGTAGGAAGTTTTTTATGTTTGCATTAAAATATTTTAAACTTACTTATGATATATTACTGAACTATTAGCTTTTACGGTTACTGTTACAATATTGTTTTCCTGAACCACTTTTACTCTGCCACAGTTATAGAACTCTCTTGATGTTTCAATTAATCGTTCAAAGCTTTCACCATCTTCCACACCCAATGTCCAAGTTGGAATTGAAACTGTTTTGTCTGTATCTGATGTATTAATTGCCATAAAAGCTGCATTGTCCATATCAAAACGTCCATAGCACAGCAAATCTCTCTGCTCAACTAATGGCTTGTAAGAACCTGTTTTAAAAACTTTGTGCTGTCTGTGAATTGCAATTGCCTCACGGTAAAATTCCAAAATTTCAAAGTTTTCGTGTCCCCAAGGATAAGTTCGTCTATTGTCCGGGTCCGTCCAACCACAAACTCCTGCTTCATCACCATAGTAAAGTGTGGGTGCTCCCGGCAATGTCATCTGCATTACAACACCCTGTTTAAAAATAGCTTCATCAATATCCTGACTTGCTGCCGCTGTTCCTGCTGTCCCCACACGACCAACCATACGGTTAGTTCTTGTAAGAAATCTTGAATGGTCGTGATTTGACAACTCATTCATTGCCACCAACAATGACTGATTCTGCATTCTTGACATCTGATACTGCATTGTAAGCTTAAAAGTTCCCGCATCGCCACGCATTCCTGGATTAGAATTGTCGGAATGCTTATCAACACCTGTTAAAAACCATGTTACCGGATCCATAAAGCCATCATAGTTCATAATAGTATCCCACTGGTCGCCCTGAAGCCATGAATTAGCATCTCCATAATGCTCTGCCAAAATAATAGCTTCCGGATTGGCTTCCTTAACTGCCTTACGAAATTTCTTCCAAAACTCATGGTTAAACCCCTGACTGTGACCTAAATCTGCCGCCACATCAAGTCTCCAACCATCTACATTGTAAGGTGGACTAACCCACTTCTTACCAACTTCAATAATATAATCGCAAAGCTCTTTACTACCTTCATAATTTAGTTTTGGCAAAGTATCAAAGCCCCACCAGCCTTCAAAAGAGTTATTGTCAGGCCATCTGTCTTCAAGAAACTTAAAATATAAATTGTACGGACTATCCTTTGAAATATAAGCACCGGATTTATAATTTTTATTCTTTGTATAAAACTTCTCTTTGTCCATCCACTTATTAAAAGAGCCACAATGATTAAAAACACCATCAATAATTATTTTAATTCCATGGGCGTGAGCCTTTTCAACCAATTCAACAAACAACTTATTACTTGCTTCAAGATTTGCAAGGTCAGTTGTTCTAACCTTATAGCGCTGAGCGTGCTCATTATTATTGTCACCGTCCTCTAATAACTTACCGTTATCATTAACAATCTTTCCAAAATGAGGATCAATATAATCATAATCCTGTGTATCATATTTATGGTTAGATGGAGAAACAAAAATAGGGTTAAAATAAATAACTTCAACACCTAATTTTTCAAGATATTCAAGCTTATCAATAACCCCCTGCAAATCTCCGCCATAAAACTGTCTTGTTCCATCAACAGCAGGAGGCTCCATCCAATTTTCAACCTTTGAAACTCCACGACCAATATAGGCATATTCATTAGTCATTACATCATTAGACTTATCGCCATTATTAAATCTGTCCACCATAATCTGATACATTACAGCGCCCTTAGCCCAATCAGGTGTTTTAAATCCCGGTGTAAACTCAAACTCCCATTCTTCAGAAAAATGTTCACTTGCACCGAAAACATTATAGTATAACCGGTATTGACCAACCGTTCTAAAATGGTACTTTATCATTTTAGTTCCAAGAGCCAGATTAATTGCATAATAATCGAATCTGCCCTTTGTATCCATGTGTGACATCCTCATCTCATAACCATCTATTGCCATAAAAGCCTGATTTACTGCCCCTATTGTAGTTCTGAGAATAAATGTATATGTATCTGATTTTTCATTATATTTGCAAAACTGACTAGAGCCATCGTGAAAAAGTGCTTCCTTTTGCTGTTCCATTTTTATAATCCCTTCTTCTAAAATTTCCGGTTTTCATACAACAGATTTCCCATTGTACAAAATAGTTGCAACAAAATAATAATAAAGTTCTGTTGCAACTATTTAACATTAAAATTTTATACTGTTTCCTCGTTTGTTAAAGAGTCGGTCTGATTATTATCAGCGTCAAATAGACTTTCAAATTCTTCACGGCCAATCTTTTCTTTTTCCATTAACAATGCTGCACTTGCATGCAACTGTTCCATATGGTCTTCAATAATCTTCTTAGCCTTTTTATAACATGTATCAACAATTTCCCTAACTTCCTCGTCAATAACTGAAGCTGTATTCTCGCCATACCCCTTTGAATGAGCCAAATCCCTACCGATAAATACATCATCAGATTCATCATCATAATTAATAAGACCAAGCTTATCTGAAAATCCATATTTTGTAACCATTGACTTAGCTGTAGCTGTTGCCTGCTTAATATCCTGTGACGCACCTGTTGTAATGTCGTCAAGAATAAGTTCTTCGGCTATACGTCCACCAAGGTCAACCATAATCTCCTGTAACATTTTGCCTTTTGTAAGGAACATTTCATCCTTACCAGGCAAAGGCATAGTATAACCTGCTGCACCTGCTCCTGTTGGAATAACTGAAACAGTGTGAACCGGTCCAACATCAGGAAGAACATGGAATAAAATCGCATGACCTGATTCGTGATATGCTGTAATACGCTTTTCTTTTTCCGAAATAATTCTGCTCTTCTTCTCTTTACCGATGCCAACCTTAATCATTGCCTGATTAATTTCGGCCTGTGTAAGAAAATGCTTTCCTGCTTTTGCTGCAAGAATAGAAGCCTCATTAAGTAAGTTTTCAAGGTCTGCACCTGTGAAACCTGACGTAATTCTTGCAATCTGTTCAAGATCAACATCATCACCGATAGGCTTATTCTTAGCATGCACTTCAAGAATCTCTTTTCTGCCCTTAACATCAGGTCTTCCAACAAGAACCTTTCTATCAAAACGTCCCGGTCTTAAAATAGCCGGATCCAAAATATCTACACGGTTAGTTGCTGCCATAACGATAATACCCTCGTTAACACCAAAACCATCCATTTCTACAAGCATCTGGTTAAGAGTCTGCTCACGTTCATCGTGACCACCTCCCATACCTGTTCCTCTTCGTCTTGCAACTGCATCAATTTCGTCAATGAAAATAATACATGGTGCGTTCTTCTTTGCTTCCGCAAAAAGGTCTCTAACTCTTGATGCACCTACACCAACAAACATTTCAACGAAATCTGAACCTGAAATAGTAAAAAACGGAACTCCTGCTTCGCCTGCTGTAGCCTTGGCAAGAAGAGTTTTACCTGTTCCCGGAGGTCCCTCTAAAAGTATTCCCTTTGGGATTCTTGCCCCAAGCATAATATACTTATTAGGATTCTTTAAGAAATCAACAATTTCCTCAAGTTCTTCTTTTTCTTCCTTAAGACCTGCAACCTTGCTAAAGTCCATATTCTTAACTTCTACAACCATTTTGGCTCTGCTTTTTCCAAAATTAGCCATCTTGGAATTTCCGCCTGCCGCATTGGCATTCATCATCATAATAACAACTACTATAACCACACCCATAAGAAGCATAGGCAAAATATTTGTAAGGAAAACACTGTCTCTTCTTACATCTGCAATGCCTGGCTGTATATTCTGATTAGTCTTGTCATTAATATCTTTAATATCACTAATTACCTGATTAACATCTGTAATGTATACATACTTAGTTGAGCCATCCTTAAGTTTTACAGTAACCTTTCCTGTAGGCACTTCCTTATTCTGGCTAATATTAAGCTGTGTAACTTTTCCATTCTGCAAATCGTTTAACAAATCATTATATTTATAGTTATTTGATTTAAGTCCTGAACCTGCATAATAAAGCATAACTATAATAATAATTGCCATCCCTATAAAATAAATTCTTGTAAAATTACTTCTTTTATTGTTCAATTCATTCCTCCTATCTGGAATTTTTCAAGTCTGTGTAACTTATCTTTAATGTTCAATTGTATCCGATCCTATTTTTAAACCGATAATTTTATTAAGTTTTATTGCTCAATAACTCCAATATATGGTAAATCTCTGTAACTCTGGTCGTAATCCAAACCATAGCCCACTACGAATTTGTCTTCAATTTCAAATCCAACATAGTCAACTGTAACATCGTCAACCTCTCTTCTGTCCGGCTTGTCAAGAAGTGTTGTAATCTTAAGGCTTGCCGGTTTTCTTTCCTTAAGCATTGGAATAAGACGGCTTAAAGTATTTCCTGAGTCAATAATATCCTCAACAACAATAACATCAAGTCCTTCAATGTCATCATCCAAATCTTTCTTAATCTTTATTGTTCCTGAACTAACTGTTCCGCTTCCATAGCTTGAAACACTCATAAAATCAAGTGTTACAGGAATAGTAATTCTCTTTGCCAATTCACATGTATAAAAAACACTGCCTTTAAGAATACAAATCAAACGTACTTCTTTTCCTGCATAATCCTTACTAATCTGTTCTGCAATTTCACATACTCTTTTATTAATTTCTTCTTCGCTAATCATAACACTAATCTTTGTATTCATAATAAACTCCTTATCATATGTTATTTTAGGTTTTTAATTCCTAATCTTCTTCAATATAATCTGCTCTTAAAATATTCTTTGTAGTTTCAGTAACCTTGTAATAAGCACTTATTCTGTATCCGATTACCCAAACCACATGACTTCCATCAGCCAGCAAAAGAATCTCATCCCTTTGCACCTTTGGAATTTTCTCATTAATAAAATAATCCTTCAGCTTCTTTCTGCCTCCGTTTTCATCAACTGTTATAAAATCACCTGGTCTGCGAGTTCTAACAGTCAATTGTTTTATTTTATCATAATCAAACCATTTCGTATACAATAATTCCTGAATATTTTCAGAAGAAAAACTATTATTTTCAATGGTTATTGTTACATTTTCAGTATTATGAATCTTACCATTCTTTAACAAACACTGTTCCATTGTTTTTTCCTGATTCGATTCATCACTTTTCTTTTTTATTGATATTCCGTGATAAAGTCTTGTTGCCACAAGATTGTATGGCAAATCAACTGTTTTGGACACATTCATATCTTTCAACCCCACAACCAAAAGCACGTGTTTCCTTGTAATATCCTTTAGCTTTCCTGCTCCATTCTCAATCATCTTTCTTACAACCTGATTCAAAACTGCCGGGTGAAGGTTAAATGCCTTCTCATCCAAAACCTCATCCTTAACATATCTGTTATATTCCTCAGCTGCCTGCCTATTTAAATAATCCCAAATTTCATTTAAATTTTCTGCAGCGTTTACAATATTATACTCAGCTTTTTTATTTATATTATTTTTTATATAAGGCAAAAGCTCCAAACGTATCTTATTACGGCTGTATTCTGTTTCTTTGTTGGTTGCATCACTGCAATATGAAATATTTTTAGATTTCAAATAATGCTCAATCTCCTGTCTTGTACAACACAAAAGAGGACGCACAATCATATCTCTTCTAACCGGGATTCCCGTAAGTCCCTTTATGCCTGTTCCCCTAAAAAGATTAAACAGCACGGTTTCGCTGTTATCATTTAAGTTGTGGGCAACGGCAATTTTGATATTGTTGTAACTGTTTTTTCTTTCTTTTGGGTCATTTTTCTTAATGCCATCTTCTTTTGCTGAGTTTTCCTTATTCTCTTTTAAGCTTAGTTTTCGGCTTTCATCTGGTTTTTTAGTCTGATTCTTAGCTTGTTTTTTTTCTTTAATTTTTACTTCTATGGCTCGTTCAAAAAAAGCCTTATATCTTGCCTGACGGCCTGCCTCTTCCTCCGTCATACCTGTCTGCTTAACCATAAGTGGAACATCTGCATCAATCTGCTTAAAATCCACATTCAGCTTTCTACACACATCTTTTACGTAATCAGCATCGTGCTGAGCCTGTTTTCCTCTAATGTGATGATTAATATGCACCACATAAAGAGTCAGATTCATTTCACTGCTAATGTCTTTTAGAAGATAAAGCATACAAATGGAATCAGCGCCTCCGGAAACCCCCAGTATGACGCTGTCTCCATATTGTAATATTTTATTTTTATTTATAAAATTCAATACCTTATTTTTCATATTTTTGTTACACCTTTAACGACCATACGTGTTTTTTGTTATTTTATCATATTTGTACTAATTTTCCCATATCCCGGTGCACAAAACTGTCATATCATCTTTTGGAATTCCTTTTGACATTTGCAAAGCTCTGTTCATAATCTCCAGTGCCATTTCCCTTGGACTGGCAGTTTTAATATCCATAATTATCCTTCCCATTGCCTCCTCTCTGTCGGTACACTCAAGGGAATCTACTATTCCGTCGGAAATCATTATAATAAAATCCCCGGCATAAAGTTTTTTCGTAATGGTTTCCATATCAACCTGTTCAAAAATCCCCATTGGCAGGGATGTTGACTTAATGCATTCCACCCAGCCACCTCTTTTTATATATGTGCATGCAGCTCCCATTTTCAGGAACTGGCACGTGCCGGAATATCTGTCAAACAATGCCATATCGACTGCCGCCGGCTCCTGCCACTGATTTCCCGTAAGCAAAACTGAGTTAATTAGCTTTAATGCTGTCTGCTCCGTAAAACCACTTTCCAAAAGTTGCTCCAGCAAATCAATTACAACTTCGCTGTAGCCCTCCGCCCTTGGGCCTGAGCCCATTCCATCGCATATGCTCATAAAAGTTGCACCGCTGTCCAACTCCATATACGTATAATTGTCACCTGACATTTCCTGATTCTGCTTCACCTTCTTTACACTTCCACTTGCCGTAGAGAAATTAACTTGTTCCAAAAAAAGATATTCATTAAAATAATTCATTAGCTGACTATTTTCCTTTACGGAAAATCTCATTGGCTGGCCTATTACATTAGAAATTATTTTGCACATTGCATCTGTTGTAACTTTTGCCCTTTTCTTTTTTCTTGCCACAATGTGAATTTCCAATTTTCCCTTACTGTTCTCCGAAATAGAAACTCTTCTTGCAATAATTTTTTCGTCCCTTAACCTCCTTTTCAAATAATTTTCCATACCAAACAGATTTCTTTTTTCCTGTGAAACAGGCTTGGTATAGTATTCAATAATGTCTGCCATTTCATTAAGCTGAATTGCCATTGCCTCCCTTGTTTCCAGCATTTTATTGTACCAAAGGTAGTTAAGCTTCGCCCTTTCCAAATATTGAATCTGCCCATTTGCACAGCCCTTGCACATATTTTCATTGATATCAAATTCCACCGCTGCATCCATAAGTCCCTGGTCGTCCTCCTCAATGCCTGACATATTTTGGATTTTTATTGCCAAATCCTTAAAAGCTTTAGATGTTTGCATCATTTTTTCATTCCTTATAATTTGCTGATGCCTAAGTCTTGAATAGTAATTTTTTCTGCCCTGTATATGCCACATAAAGTTTTTGATTAGTACTGAAAAAATTACTGTGGTAGACCATGTTAGCAGAACAATGGGAATCAGGGCATACAGCTCTTCTTTTATCATTCCATTCATAAACCAGTCCATGGCTTCCATTATTCCTCCAATTAGTGTTGTTATAAAGGCTACCGTAAACGGATTGTATTTTTCGCTAACTCTTTTATATTGCACAAGAAAAAGTCCTGTGGCACCAAGCATCCAGCCGTATTTTACTGCACACAATACCCCCTCGTTTTGTAAAATCACATAAATCATTACCGGCCATCCTAACACCGCAAGCCCTTTTACGTTACACATTGCGCCATACCAACTTTGGACTAACGGATAGTATCCAAGCATTGGAATCATACAGACTCCAACCGCAATCATTAGTAGCACTATCGGTTTTGCTACTTTTTGTTTCATAATCCCTCCTTGCAAAAATTTAGTTTCCCGACTAGTATAAACACCCTTTCCTAATTTTTTTGTCAAAACAATGTATGAAAAGCCTTAGAAATTTCGACAAAAAAGCACCTATACTATTTCTAGTATGGTGCCATTAATTTTAGAGGAATTTAACTTTTAAGTTTAATCTCTTGTCCTGTTTTAATTTTTTTCTTCTAACATTTTTTAATTTTCAGATTAGATTTTCGAATTTAATTTTTAATTTGAATTGGATTTTTTAGTCTTCCGGCTTAAAGATTACTTCATCAGGATATAACAATCCTAGCTTTCTTGCCATTTCTTCCAAATATTCGTCTGTATGTACGTACTGTTCCTTATCCTTAAGGTTCTCAGATATTTGCAATTCCTGCTGATACTGTTGTGCAAGCTTACTTTCCTGCTCTTTAAGCTTCTTTAAGTTACTATTTTTTTGTACCATCTGTATTCCCATAACAATACAAAAGGCAAAAACAACAAAAGATATTCCAACTATCATTCGTCTGTTTCTTATTCTTCGCTGACGAATCTCATTTAACCTTCCTGCCGCTCTTTTGTTTTCTTCCATTACTTCACCCTATTTCTATCTATTTTTTTGCTTAAACTTTCAGTCTTTGTCCTGTTTTCTTCTGACTTTTGCTCTTTTTATATGTTAATTCTTTCTGACGTTTATCCGTCTTTTTATTTTTTGTATTTTTATTTGTATGACTGTTTTTTCTGCTTTTATGTTTTGTCAGAATACTCTTACTTTTTATAGTAATCACTTTTTTTAGTTTTTTCAACGGTTTTAACAATGTCTTCATAATTTTTGTCAAAATCACTGCACATTTTTCAACAACTCTCTTTCCCACAAGCCACTCAAACAATGCCATTGTTCCAAGAACGGCTATCACTCCATAATATCTTGGTCTTCCGTAGTTGTACTTAAAAAATATTTGAAATATAAAAAGTGCCGCCACTGTCCAAAAGATAACATCTTCTACAATAACCCTAATTATGGAGGCTCTAAAAACTCTCCTAAATATTCTTATGGCATCATAGCAAACCATAAGAACAAGTCCGCCATATGCACACATCGCAAGAACAAGAAGTTCCTCATTTATTGCAGGACTCATTAACTAAACATCCTCTTCAAAACCGACTTACCTTTTTCACCATAGTTCTTTATCTGAGAATAAATAACGCTATTCACACTACCATCAATATCAGCCTCTCCTTTTTCGATGCTAAGTCTGGTAATTTTCAAGTCCGCTCCTTTAATAACCAACATTCCCATAGATGATTCCAGCACTATCTGTGTGGTATCAAATTCAACAACGTCCTCTATTCCTGTTAAGTTTGTTCTCTTTCTGTTGTCCAAAACCAGCTTATGTGGTTTAGTTATTTGATTTTGCTTTGAACCTAAATTCTGTTTTGAACCTAAACTTTGTTCCATACAATCCTACCTTATCCTTTTATAGGACAGTATATTCTTAAAGTTGCTGAATTATGTAAAAATATTCTATATCAGCTTAAATCTTTGTACATTTCTGTGGCATTTTCTTTCTTAACTGTTTCATTAAGGTTTAGAACCTGAACCTTAACTGTTCTCTGACCAAACTGAATCTGTATAATGTCGTTAACTTTTACATCATAAGATGCCTTTACAACCCTGTCGTTTACAAGAACCCTGCCTGCATCACATGCTTCGTTGGCAACAGTTCTTCTTTTTATAATTCTTGAAACCTTTAAAAATTTGTCAATTCTCATTTTTTCCTCCATTACTTTGTGTGCTTTATTTTGTTATACACGGCGAAGCTTCGCTTCACGTATAACACTTCGAATCCGCTACGCTTCTTCTCAGTGATTATACGGTTGGTTACTACTACTTTTATTTTGTTATACACGACGAAGCTCCGCTTCCCGTATAACACTTCGAATCCGCTCCGCTTCTTCTCAGTGATTATACGGTTGGTTACTACTACTTT
>UMFR01025359.1_pt1 | contig 10450 bp, 8 predicted proteins | sample 1965041 | NCBI WGS metagenome assembly UMFR01 (sample SAMEA4836049, study PRJEB28245) | human gut metagenome | biome: gut microbiome; material: fecal sample | place: Denmark | collected 2008
CAGTCTGAGTTTGTCGCGGCGCAATGCCGCATCTGAATCCGAGCCAATCGCGGTCTATTCCCCACTAATTTTGAAAAAGCAAGGAATAGGCTGTCGCCAATTCCAAACATCGGGCAGAAGCCATCGCAGCTACGGTAGGAAAAAAAATCATTGGCATCAAATCGGTATCTATGAATAACTATAGCGAAGATTCAATCCGTTATTGTGATATGCTGGCGCCTGATTCGCTAAGATATGAAAAGCCCAAATCCTTAGACCTCTCTAACCAGCTGGCTGCCAATTCAACGACAGAAAGCGAATCCGTCGACGTCGAGTGGATTATTGATTGAAGAACATAAAGGATTAAAGGGGCTTGACGCACGATGACAAGCCCCTTTAAAGTTGTTAGTGGCTAGCAGTTAGTTGTTAGCGGATGACTTTAAATTTAAAGCTTTTCTCTGCAAACTACAAACTCCATACTACAAACTATAAAGAGAAGGGGCTCCGCATGATGACATAATCCTTCATGCGACAGTCCCTTATCTTCATACACCGGCAGTAACTCGGCAGTTCTTCCCGGCTGATGTTTCCGTCCCCTTGCGGGGATTATGGTTCTTATCTGGCCCGACTTAGACGACCTTGTATATGCCGACGACGACGTTTCCGTCCCCTTGCGGGGATTATGGTTCTTATCATAAGGTATGTTTCTATGATCTGAACGACAATCTCTTCGTTCTGTTTCCGTCCCCTTGCGGGGATTATGGTTCTTATCAAAGATGTGATGAGCATAAATCCCGGCCTATATGCTGTTTCCGTCCCCTTGCGGGGATTATGGTTCTTATCATTTTGAATGAATTAAGAAGCGAATACGATTTAACACGTTTCCGTCCCCTTGCGGGGATTATGGTTCTTATCTTTTTGCGCCAGGTAATCGATGTCATCGTCATTCCGAGGTAGTTTCCGTCCCCTTGCGGGGATTATGGTTCTTATCTTTTTGTGGCCGGATGTCGGTGATCTTCATCCCGACGGCGTTTCCGTCCCCTTGCGGGGATTATGGTTCTTATCGAAACTCCACGAACTCCGGGTCATCTACCGGATGGGGTCGGTTTCCGTCCCCTTGCGGGGATTATGGTTCTTATCAAGATGAAGTTTTCACCAAAGTACAGGTTGACTTTGGCCAGTTTCCGTCCCCTTGCGGGGATTATGGTTCTTATCGTCATGGCACTCGTAGCTATTGCAGTTTTAAACTTGAGAGTTTCCGTCCCCTTGCGGGGATTATGGTTCTTATCGCGAAGACGGCCTCTTTGATAACGTCGGCGGAAACTTTAGTTTCCGTCCCCTTGCGGGGATTATGGTTCTTATCAGGGAGGGAAAAAGTTATGAGAAAAGAAGTTTACGAAAGTTTCCGTCCCCTTGCGGGGATTATGGTTCTTATCAACCTTATTGGGGACGACCTTGCTTACCTGCTCCAGCAGTTTCCGTCCCCTTGCGGGGATTATGGTTCTTATCCGGCCAGCTCTCCCGATAAAGCCTGGTTCTGCAATTCGTTTCCGTCCCCTTGCGGGGATTATGGTTCTTATCACATTTCCACAAGAAACGGTTCCAGGCCCTTACTTATAGTTTCCGTCCCCTTGCGGGGATTATGGTTCTTATCAAGTCGATAAGACAGCCATCAGAAACGCCTTGACATGGTTTCCGTCCCCTTGCGGGGATTATGGTTCTTATCGTCAATCCACCAGGACGCACTGGCATGGCCGCCGTACCAGGTTTCCGTCCCCTTGCGGGGATTATGGTTCTTATCCTAAATTCACTTCAATCATTCGTTGCCCAAAAAGAAGGGTTTCCGTCCCCTTGCGGGGATTATGGTTCTTATCACGCTGTATCAAGAAGGGTACAGCCAAAAAGAATATTTGTTTCCGTCCCCTTGCGGGGATTATGGTTCTTATCTGTCTCGATGTCTATGAACAAGTACAGGAAGTGTTGTTCTGTTTCCGTCCCCTTGCGGGGATTATGGTTCTTATCTTCCAACCGTAGACACCATACGTATAGTATGCGGGATCGTTTCCGTCCCCTTGCGGGGATTATGGTTCTTATCTGGAACGCCGATGTATTCATCCTCGATATGGATACGGTGTTTCCGTCCCCTTGCGGGGATTATGGTTCTTATCTGCACGGAGTTGTTAGCAGAAGTCAAAGAACTTATCCGTTTCCGTCCCCTTGCGGGGATTATGGTTCTTATCTGTATTACGCTGAATATTGTCGCTATGGAATTAATGTTTGTTTCCGTCCCCTTGCGGGGATTATGGTTCTTATCGGTACTCCCAGACAAAGAGCTGGCTAGTCGCCTATTCGTTTCCGTCCCCTTGCGGGGATTATGGTTCTTATCTCCTGATTACATCCTCAAGGATGGTGAAAGAACCGACAAGGTTTCCGTCCCCTTGCGGGGATTATGGTTCTTATCGAAAGGAAGGTACATCATGTTAGCAAACGAAATTTTGAAGTTTCCGTCCCCTTGCGGGGATTATGGTTCTTATCCGCAAGGAGGAAAATTATGGCTACATATTTCGAAATAAGCTGTTTCCGTCCCCTTGCGGGGATTATGGTTCTTATCAGGTTCTGGAAGGGAGAATAAATGGTGAAAGAAGCCCCAGGTGTTTCCGTCCCCTTGCGGGGATTATGGTTCTTATCAAGTTCGTAAGCTTTACGGATGAACAGGGCGTGACGCCGGTTTCCGTCCCCTTGCGGGGATTATGGTTCTTATCCGCACCCTTTATAAATGCCTTTATGAAGCCGTCGAAATGGCATTTTGCGGGGCGGATCATATATTTTCATCATTTTTTGTCTTTTGCAGGAAAATGATTTTCAAAAAATTGCTTAGAACTGAATTTTAAGGCAGCGGGGCGGAATCGTCCTGCTTGTATTTTCAAAAAGCAAGTTAGGCACATAAATAATGTATTACCTAGCCAATTCATATTATAACACAAGTTCGTAAAAAATCGTAGTTCGTAAAGGCCTGTCATTAGACAAGAATAGGTTGTAGTCGTATCTCGCAACGGGTCGCCCAGCCACTGCTGTCCGTTTTGGCGGGCGTCCCGCGCGAATCCTAGGCATAGCCGAAATTTATGATGAATGACACATGTTCGTAAGGCATCACATATTTGTCAATAAAGATTCTTCAATCCATTGGTTCAATCTTTTATAGGCCATGCGTTGGCGGTTTACGCCTGGTCCGTATAGTACGGATAAAAGGTGCCAAAAGGATTTCATGATGTCATCTGGTGTCAGCCCTGTCCGCTTCTTGATGGTTTCTTCTGTAACGTTAATGATTTCGTGCGCTGTGTTATTGCGTAACTTTCGCAGTTTATCCATGTACGGGTTCGTCGAAACCATCAACGAATCTGCCATAAATTCATGATGTTTTTCCGCATCTTTGGCCCCGTCGAATTGTTCGGCAAAGCAGAAGACTTGATAGAGCAAAATAAAGGACAATTCGCTGTCATAAAAGGGCTGGGGCCAAACGTTATCTAAATAGGCAATCAGCTCCGGGCCCTGCGGTTTCTGGAGCAGTGTCTGCCGCCGTAAGAGTCTGCGCCCTGCCACTTTTTCCCGATAATCGAAAAGGGGCATTTTCAGATTCATCTTGGCATAGGTCATGAATAACTCATAAAGGAAGGGCGAAATTTGCACCATAAAGCTGGCATATTGTTTCTTTTCTTTATGAATCTGCATGGTCAACAGATACTCCGTCAGGCTTTCTCCTTCTTTTTCAAAGGGGAACAACTGCTTCCCCTGATATTTTCTCATAATCTGCTGCGCTGCTTTGGTCTGCAAATCTGCACGATACATGGCAAAATGAATCAGCTTCTTCGTCTGTTCCGAAACGGTATGACTGCCTTTACAAAAAGCCCAGGCGCCCATATATTCATACTGATTGATGAGCGACATGATCTCATATTTCTCACGATAAAACCGCAATACTTCCAAGTGCGGCTCTTCACAGCGGTTAGGAGCGTCTGATTCATCGTCTTCATTGCAAAGCAGCATTTCTTCCACATCTTCTTCATCTTGGACAGGGATGTTATTCACATTAGAACGACGTTCCGGAGAAGCCACCTGAATACCACGGCACCAGGCATATTCGGTACTCATAATGGCCAAGATGACTTTAATCTGTGGTGTCCCAGAACTGAGATTCAGTAATATTTCCGCATCTGGATAATCTTGATGTAATTGCAGGACATGCCCTGGTAAATGATGCAGATAGGCATCGTATAAATGAGCATCTACGATGCCTGAATAGATAGGCACTACAGGGCATCCCGGCTGGACGTGGTCAATGCCACGGGTATACATATGCGTATTCCGTTCGCGTTGTTCCATTTCAGCCGTAAAATAAAGGACGACTTTATCAGGATGGTAATGGCGTAAAATATGAAGGCAGGCTCCATCCCGGCAATTACGCACGGGATCCGTCGTCCCAATGGGTGAAAACAATATTTTCATGCTGCATGACTCCTTACAAAATAATCGTATCTACGGCCCCCATACCCAGCGCCGTCTTGACGCCGATGCCGGAAAAGGGTGCCAAGGCCGCGAGTATCCCTTGAAGCCGCTTCAACATGTCGTAGCCAAAGAAGGAATAGCGCTGCCAACCTTCACAGCCATAGATAGCGCTGCCATTGACAGAAAAAACTTGGGAACGGAGCTGGTATTTCGTGAGCCGGCAATGGCTGACCAGCTGTTCTAATAAATCGTCCTGTTCCAATTTCACTGTATCCGAAAAGGTATTCCATCGCTGTAATAGACTATGATACATAAGGCGGATATCCGGCAAGATGACGTATCTCCCGTCTTGTTTAAAACTCATGACACTGAGGCACTGCCATTCCGCCCCGGCTGGAGCGGAGTCGGCTTTAACGAACTGACCGGCTAAGTCTTCAAAGCTCGTCTGCCCTATGAGCTGCCTTGGTCCCAATGTGACTTCATACTGCTTTTGTTTAAGCCAAAGGGCTGGCACTTTTTCCAAAGGGATGACCAGCCTCTCATAGGCTTCGTCCGTCAAGGTCCCTATGCGCCAAAGAGCACTGTGTTTCCTTTCATTCCAGTACACTGCCTGGCTGTAGGGGCGCAGGGTCATATGGTGATACATTTCCGCACTCGCCGGGGCAATAATACTCATCAGGGCACCATGAAAGATAGACCCCATGGCCGGATGGATGCGGGTGTGTTCCGGCATCTTCAACGGGATTTCCGTCAGCCTTAACATGATGCCACCTCTTTCACCGCTGCCAGCCCCAGTATCCAGCGGTCGTTATCAGCCCAGGCCAGTTTCAGCGTCCGCGGTGTCAGTCTGTCATCTTTGGTCTTATGGTGATGGCAATTTCTCCGTGTAAACAGCACGTCATCAAAGAAGTTCGCCAATACAGTCCTTCCTTCACCGTTTGGCGCCAAGGCATAATAGACAGTCTTAGACAGGAAACCCGTACCGCCGCCGAGGCGGATATCTGCCAGCTTGCTTTCTTCAAACTCTCCTTTGTATTCGTGTCCAAAGACGCCTTTTTCCTGAGCTAAGCCAAAAGCCAGATAGTCCCGTACCCATTGCCAGACATCGTCGAGGGATGTAATGCCAATAAGACGGGCTATGTCCTTATCCAGAGTCATAGAAAAGCGGAATTTCCGGCCCGCCGGGATACATTCGCGAAAGAGTGCCAGCGGATGCCCTTTCAATCCTTCCCGGCGAATAGATGAGACATCGTATTTCTGTAAAATTACCGTATCCCGTTCATGGCCGACGAGCATGGCATCACTGACAGCAAGGCCTTTCATGACGCTCTGCAAGGCATCATCGGGCCTATTTTTCTGTTGTTTAAGGCGTGTAAAGGCCTGTCGTTCTATGTTCTGGGCCAAGTCCCTCATTTGTCTGCGATTCCCAGCTTCCATCGCCGCCTTGATACGGTTCCAAAAAGGAAGATATGCCTCCGGATGCTGGCGAATATCATGGAATAAGATAGCGGAACGGATAGCTCCTTTCAAGGTACTGCCAGGGATATACGGTACCCCATCGGGCGTCTTGACTTGCCGGGAAATATCATTGACCCGCTGTTGTCTTTCTCTGACTAAATAGACATCGGCCGAAGCATTGCAAACTTCCCGGATAATAGCAGACAGGCTGCCAATCCGTTGTGACTGGAGCCAGCCGTACAAGTTCATTCTTCCTGAAAAGACACTTTGGGCATAGTCATCGATTAAGTCATGGCGGACCAAAAAGGTCATCCATTTAGCTTTATCGAGAAAATAAATACGCTGCTGATTCCGGTCTTTCGTAAATATATATTCATATTGTTTCAGGAGCTCGCCATTGCCAATGTGAATCGGGCTGATACAGGTCAGCTCATACGTCTTATGTTCCCATTTTTCTGTATTTATCATAGCATCAACCCCACATACAATCCTTTGCCATACCGCCAGACTGGATGAGTCATCCCCTGTCCGCCTACATCAGTCATACAGCCAGCTATCTTTTCAGGAAAACAGGAGCCGGCCTGTATCATATAAATATCATTTTTCTTTTGCATCCGGCTGCCGTCAGGCGATAAAAAGCCGCTTCGCCGGCAAAGCGCGAATTGGCCTTTCTGGACATCTGCCACTTCAGCCGGTGATGGCAGCAGGACGGACAGACACATGTACCTCGAAGCGCCTGTCAGGGTCAAGCCTCTATATAAAATGCCATCATCTTCATAAATACCGAGTTCATCCATCTCAATAGGATCTTCCCGGAAATGGAATTTCCCATAGCCGCTGCTGCGCTTCCCGCCAATACCGGAAAGGCCTAACGATTCCAGTAAGGTGATGAGCCCATCCAGGTCTTCATCCTCTTCATAACCGATAATTCCGTATAATCCTGCCTCTTTCGTAAACTGAATCTGGTGGACATAATAAGGCCGCGAGATATTCTCCGTACAGTTCACCCGTGTCAGTAACTGACCGCAGCCGAAAAAGGGCTCAGTACCGTCAAAGGCTTTGCCAGACTTCATAGCCTGTATGAAATCAGCCAATTGGGACACTTGTATATAAGACAGCTTTTTTTGCCGCTTCTGCTGCGTAGCCTGCTGACGAAAAGTATCATAATCAGCCGTCACCCGACGCTCATCAGAGGAGATGGTCAGAATAGGTTTAGGCACATACAGCTGCAGCCCTTCCATTTCATCATAGATGTAAGGAAAGAGGTCCGAAAAGAGAAGCTTTCCCTTTGCTACCCCTTCCTGTAGGTGTAGCAGCCCCGTTTCATCGCCTTGCAGCGACAACTCATAACATAAGGCGCCAAACAGGCTGTCTGCCCGGTAGGTCAAGGAACTTTGCTCCAGCTTGCCTCCATTTTCAGCACAGCCGAAATGAACGGGTGTATCGAATTGTAAAGGATACAGAGCGTACTTCATAGACTACACTTCTTTCAACAACTGCAAAGCGGCAGCAACAAAAGGCTGGATATCCGTATCAGCCAGCCCAGAAAATCCCTGGACATCCCACTGGGAAAAAGTGACCCGGCCATAGCCGCGCGAACCATGACCGCCGAGATAATCCCAGGTCAGCAGACGGATGCCATCGGCCAAGGTTTGTAAATCTTCTGTTACTTGTTCGACGTCAGCGATATTATAGACAAGCTGAAAGTCGAAGATAGTCCCTGCCGGGACGCGTTCGATTTGCCGTGGATTAGCCTCGCCGGTCAGCGGATTAATCGTATTTTCAAACTTGATTTCGCCTAAATACGTATCCATATCCATCTGTTCCATGGCTTTGACGCTGTCTTCAGCCATACGGCTGTCCACGAATTGCAGCCGCGCCGGTGTCGCTTCCCGTTTATCAGCGTTCCCAAACAAACGCTTTACAACGGGGCTTTCCGTTTCCAGATTCAAGCCGCCCTGATTGCGCCGCAATAAAGAGCGAATTTTCCCTTTCATAGAACTGCCCGGGATAATCGGTTCTTTCGTATAAGGGTCGCGGATGACGGTCTTGTCAACAGCTCCGATAGGCGCAAATTCATCAGACCCGCCGATATGGAGGCCCGTTTCTAAGCGAAGTTTCGCTGTCATCTTCAATTTTCCGCATAATTTTTCTTGTGCCATGATTAATCATTGCCTCCGTAAAATTTATGATATGCCACTAACGCTTCGACGTAATGAGCAAATTCTTCGTATTTCGAGATGCTGGTCCCGATTCCTTCAATATGATGTTTCATCTTACTCTGTTCCATGAATTCTTTAACATTATTTTTATGCTTTTTATTTTCCCGTTCTTTTCCAGCCTGATAGGCAGCCTTGACTTTCAAAAACTGTATTTCTCCAGCCAATTCATCGGGTAATTCCGTCGCATCCAAGTGTTTGGCTTTATAGACATTGACTTTATTGGTGATGGCGTTGACAGCCGTCAAAAATTTCCGGATTTGATTGGTTTTTAAAGAAATTTCCCCATGATTCTGATCTTTTATTTTCAAGATGACGTTTTCTGCTTCTTTGGCGATATCCCTCATCCTTCATCCCATCCTTTCTGTTCTTTATCCCGTACATGATAAATCAAGAGTTCGATGGCCGTCATGAGCTGCTGGCGGTCAGCAGCCGATTGATACCAGTCGTATAAGGTTTTCCTCAAGGCCTGATAACAACGCCATTTCCCGGAATCACGCTGTTTCGGCTCCATCCGGGCCAAGGTATAGGCAAACCGGGCTAACTGGATATGGCTGCCATCGGCTTCGGCCTGACGCAATAAGTCCAAGAGACGGTACAATGCTGTTTTCCCGACAAAGAGTTTCGACGGGTCTTCCTTTTGCAAGGTCATATTCCGCTCTAAAAAGCGCAGCTTATCCTGGCAGACGCCTTGTTCAAATTCATCCCATGAATAGCGGGCGGTCATCATAGCGCTGTCCTTTCCCGTCGACTGGGATACTTCGCCGAATAGAGCAACACTGTCTTTATCGTGACGGGGATTGGCTTTGGCATAATCTTCCAGCTTCCCTGTTTCCCTGGCCATCTGAGAAATTGGGCAAGACGGATGGAAGAAGCCGATGCCGGCAGAAAAGGTCAATTTCCCATTGGTAAAACGCCGAAAGGCATGACGGATATCGACGGCAACTTCCAGAATGTCATCCCAGGTACCGGCCAGGAACATATCATCCCCGCCGGAATAAATGACATGGACCTTGCGTTCCCGCTTGACTTCATCCGTAAAGAGTGTGAATCCCGGGGTCCCTTCTGCCGTATGGCCCTGACAGATAGCCTTGATGTACTGTTTAAAGAAGAGCGATAAATTACGCGATAACGTGACCTTGCGGGACAACGTATCATAAGACGATGAGAAACCGGCAATGAATGCGGCGCCCAAATTATCGACATCGCCCCGCAAGACCCCGATGCGGGCAATCCCCGTTTCCTCCCGGCTGCCACCGCTCTGCTGTGCCAATTCGGTGAATTCGACGGCATGACCTTGTTCATTACAGGTGATGTAATCGCCCATCCACAAATGAGTCGACACGGCCTGACCCAAAGTGATTTCGTTCTTCACATAGATTCGTTTCGGCTTGTCCATCGCGGCCAATTCTTTTTCACGGATAGCCTGTAAATAATAAGGCTGTGCCAAACCGGGAAGGGGCACTCCCTCCCTTCCGGCCGATGGGCTGATAACGAACATAGACGCCGTCAAAGACGATTTTCCTAATCGGAATAGGGCATTACACGAAGCGCAGGCTTCTTCAGCCCCGTCGCCGGTATCCTCGCCATAAGGCTGCAAGTCCGCTGCCGGCGACGCAGTGTGACAAATCGCACATTCCCGGCTGCCATCGGTATCCTTGTTATACCTACTCTGTGCATCGAATAACGCGGTCAGTTGCTGCTCGTCATAGCGGCAAAGTTTCTTCTGGCCCAGTGCCTGACTGACCTTCTGGAAAACCTTCCCGGCGCCACCGCCGCGGACAGAAAAATCATCGGCAGAACAAGGCTCAGAAGCCAGGGCAATATATAATTTTGTTCCATAGTGCTGCAAAAACCAATCATTGATAAGGCTATCTGCTTTTTGCAGAACAGCCTGCGTATGAGTTGTATTGGGCAGCAATAAATAAAAATGACCGCCCCCAGTATAAAGAAGGCATGAGCGGCTGACATGACAGGCCTCCAGAATTTCATCGACGATATGCTCTAAGAGGATATCCAAATAAAGCGAACGGCCGCGCAGGCTTTTCAGGGCCCCTTTTGAGGGAATGGTATAAATAAATTTCTGGATTCCCGATATATCTCCAGAGGCCAGTCGATATACCGGCGCACTCCGCAAGGCCTTTTGGTGTTTTCCATAACAATATGATTTGTAGTCGGTAATTCCCCGTTCCTGGAAGACATGCCAGAGGCAGACAGCAAAAGCAGCCGTCAATTTTTGGTGGTCATATAAGGAAATATCTGCGGCTTCAGCCGTATTCGTACTGGACGGG